>Ga0233423_10000261_pt1 | contig 30035 bp, 20 predicted proteins | sample Watercolumn_Mata_FD_180713 | JGI IMG/M metagenome (GOLD analysis project Ga0233423, IMG submission 180713) | Freshwater microbial communities from Lake Matano, South Sulawesi, Indonesia - Watercolumn_Matano_2014_112_MG | ecosystem: Environmental > Aquatic > Freshwater > Lake | place: Indonesia... | reverse complement strand
GCTGAGAAAAAAGGCGTGACTCCCATGGACAGCCCGACCGTCCCATAGGCTGAAGTGGATTCGAAGATCAGGCGCAGAAAGGCGTTGGGGCTTGCGCCTGTTGCAGCGTTGCCTGCCTCTCCGAGCAGGATGCCGAACGTGACCGCTGTGATCAGAAACAAGGCGCTGACAATCAGGATCAGGGCCTTGTTCATCAAGTCGCCCGGTATGCTGCGGTTGAAAAGCCTGGCATCATGGTATCCCCTGAGTTTTGAAATGAAAAGGATCAGGATTATCCCCAGGGTAGTCACCTTCACGCCTCCCGCGCAGGAGGCGGGTGCCCCGCCGACGAACATCAGAAAAATCAACACGAGGCAGCCGGCCTGCGTCATGGCGCCAATATCCACGGAATTGAAGCCCGCGGTGCGTGCGGTGACGGACTGGAAGGCCGCGTTCAGCCAGGCCCGCGATCCGGTCATGGACCCGAACACCTGATGCCTCTCGATGAGAAAGAGCAGAATTGCGCCCCCGGCGATGAGCAGCCCGGTCATCAGGAGCACGATCTTGGTATGAAAGGAGAGCAGATAATGCTTCTCCCTTTTGAAAAAAAACCGCTTGATGTCGATGACGACCACGAAGCCGAGGCCGCCGGCGATGATCAGGCCCATGACGACGGCCAGAATCCAGGGATTTGAATTGAAGGAAATGAGGTTGTCCGAAAAAAGGGAAAAACCCGCGTTGCAGAAGGCGGAAATGGCATTGAAGATGCCGTGGTAAAACGCCAGGTGCAGGGGGAACTGATCCATCCAGAGCAGCGTGAGCAGCAGGGCGCCGCTCCCTTCGATGGTGATCACGAGGAGGAAAATCCGGGGGATGATCTGTATGATGTTGGGAACCGTCATGGTCCTCAGGGTCATGTCCATTGCTTCACGGTCCCTCAGCGAGATCTTTCTCCCCAGCACATAGAGGAAAAAAGTGGAAAAAGTCATGATGCCGAGCCCGCCCGTCTGGATCAACACCAGCACAACGAGCTGCCCAAAAAGCGTGAGGCGGGTTCCGATATCCATGACCGAAAGGCCTGTCACGCAGGTGGCCGAGGTGGCCGTGAACAAGGCGTCGATGAAGGACAGGTGCCCGCCGGAGGAGGCCCAGGGCAGCATCAGCAGGAGCGCCCCGGAAAAAATGATCCCGGCGAAGCTGAGCGAAATGGCCCGCGTCGGGTTCAGCGACGCACGCCCCAGCGCGTTTTGAAGATGGATGTAGGGATTCTGAAAGATCATTCTTATGAGAGAACCTGCATGACGGTTTCGGGATTCCGCGCCTCCAGAAGGGCTTCCCGCGTCTCCTTCTGAGTCAGGGTGCGGGCCAGAAGGCCCAGCAGCTGCACATGATGGGTGGCCTCGTGCAGCGGACAGGAGATGAGGAAAACGAGCTGCGTATTCTTCCCGTCCGATCCGCCGAAGGACACGCCCTTCTTCAACCTGGCGAATGCAACCGCAAGCCTGCGGCATTTTGAGGAACGCGCATGCGGAAACGCGACGCCGCCCGGCACGGCCGTGGAGCCGAGCGCCTCCCGGTCCATCACCTCGAGGAAAAAGGCCTCGCTGTCCTCGACAATATCCATGCGGGACATCCGGTCTATCATCTGCCGGACCACCTCTTCCTTGGATTCAGCCGCCAGATCGATCAAAATGAGTTCTTCATTTAAAAATTCGGTTAACTTCACTCGTTCATCCCCTGTCTTTGCTCCCTGGATGCGGATTGAGCCGGCTCCCCTCGTATGATCCGTACCTTCTTGATGCGCTGCCGGTGGATTTTTTCGATCACGAACCGGTATCCCCCGTATTCAATGACATCCTTTTCCTCCGGAATGCTGCCCACACGGTTCAGGATGAATCCGCCCAGGCTTTCGTAATCCTCGCCGCCGGGGAGATCCAAACCCATTCGCTCGTTGAGATCGTGGATGGCGATCTTGCCGTCCGCCATCCACGACTGGCTGCTGAGCCTCCGGATGAGCGGCGCCTCGCGGTCATGTTCGTCGCGTATATCCCCGACGATCTCCTCGATCACATCCTCCAGCGTGATCAGGCCGGCCGTGCCGCCGTACTCGTCCACCACGATGGCCATGTGCGTCCGCTCCGTCTGGAATTCCCGGAGCAGTTCGTCAATGTATTTGCTCCCCGGCACGAAATAGGCCTTCCGCATGACCTCCTTGAGGTCGAAATGCTTTTCATGCAGCACAGGAAGCAGGTCCTTGACATAGAGGATCCCGACGATATTGTCCACGGTTTCGCGGAACACCGGGATGCGGGAATGCTTCTTTTCCGCCAGCAGCGCGAGCGCGTCGCGGAAAGAGGCGTCCTGATCGATGCAGACCATGTCCATGCGGGGGACCATGATCTCCCTGGCCATGGTCTCCCGGAATTCGAAAATCGAATGGATCATCTCCCGTTCGGTCGTATCGAGCGCCCCCTGTTCCTCGCCGATTTCGAACAGGGTCTTCAATTCCTCCTGGTTGACGAATGCGGATTCCCCCTTCAGGCGGAACAGAACCGTCAATCCCTTCGTGATCTTTTCGAACAGGAAGGAAGCCGGCAGCAGCGCCAGAACCAAACCGCGCACCGGCAGGGACACCCATTCGGCAACCTGCTGTTTGAGCCGGATGGCGATGATTTTCGGGAAAATCTCACCCAGCAGGATGATGCAGACTGCGATGACGAGTATGAGAAGGATGGAGCCCGCAACGGTGTTTTCACCCCCGGTGATGAAGCGGCTGACGAACAGAACGGCAACCGTCGAGGCCGCCACATTGACGATGGTGTTCCCGATCAGAATGGAGGACAGAAGCCTCTTGGGCTTTTCCAGGAGACTGATCACGCGCCTGATCCTGCCGGATTGAGGCTGTTTCTCCCGCATCTTCTTGATGTCCGCGGGCGACAGGGAAAAGAAGGCCGCCTCGGAACCGGAAAAGAATGCGGAACATCCGAGCAACAGGATAAAAAGCAAAATGGAATAGAAAGCCTCGTTCATCGTATTGATATCGGCCTTTCAAACTTGTACAGAATCGCACCCGCTTGGGAGAGCGGGAACCGGAGGCAAGCGCGTTCCCCCCGCTGGTCTCGGGGCAGGCGCATGCATCCCCATGTCTTACGCCTGCACATCAAAGATCCCCCCGCAGATCACTTCCGGGGGCCTTCCATTCTACATCCTGCACCCCGCCCCGCACCCGGGCTGCGGCACGGACCCGTCCGGATTTTATCCTCGGGGAAAATATCCTTATCCGTACAATATACGAAATGGAGGATAAGAATCAAGGGGTATCAGACCCCCGCGCCGGACCCGGAGGAGGATCAGCCGAGCAAATTCGCTTCCCTGCACTCGTCCAGACAGGCGTCTTCCAGTTTCCGCATGCCCGTCTTTCCGGCCCTTGTCCGGTCCGAGTGCCCGTACAGGTGAAGCATCCCATGAATAACGAGACGGGCCAGTTCCTCCTTCAATCCCACGCCGTACCGGCCCGCCTGTTCCCTGGCCCTGTCGATGCTCACATAGACCTCTCCGAAAACATCGTCTGCGCCGTCCCCGAGCGGGAAGGCGAGCACATCGGTAGGCCTGTCCCTTTTCAGAAAACGGGCATTGAGCCCGCGTATCTGGGGATCCGACGTCAGGATGATCCGGATGCGGCCTTCCCCTCCCCCCGGGCCGGGGGGCACGGCGCGTCCGGCCACTGCAAGAATCCAGTCTGCCGCAGGCCCGCAACGGACGGTTTTGAAAACCTCAAGCCGGCTTCGCCTGTTCCGGATCCTTGTCCTTCTTCGTTTTGACCTGTCCCCTGCCATCTTCCTTTTCCGGGTATTCCAGCCGCGTGTGAAAAAGCCCCGCGAGGCTGATCAGAAAGCTTTCCTTGATTTTTTCAAGATCCCTGAGCGTGATGGGGGATTCATTCAGTTCGCCCGACTGGAACCGCTCCTGAACGATATCCTCGATGACGCCCTTGATGCGGCCGGGGGACGGGTCCTTGATGGAGCGGGTCGAGGCCTCGACCGCGTCCGCGAGCATGACAATGGCCGCTTCCTTGGTTTGGGGCAGAGGCCCGGGATAGCGGAAGTCCTCCTCGTTCACCGCGTCCTGGCCCTGTTTCGACACGGCCTTCTGATAGAAAAAGGACATGACGGTGCGGCCGTGATGCTGGACCATGATGTCCCGGACCGCGGTGGGGATGCCGAATTTCTCCGCCAGTTCCATGCCTTTTTTCACATGATTGCCGAGAATCAGGGCACTCATGCTCGGGGCCAGTTTCCGGTGGGGGTTCTCATTCCCGATCTGGTTCTCCACAAAGTACTCGGGTTTTTCGATCTTCCCGATGTCGTGGTACAGGGCTCCAACCCGCGCCAGCAGAGAGTTCGCACCCACCGCCTGAGCCGAAGCCTCAGCCATATTCCCGACCAGAACGGAATGGTGATAGGTCCCCGAGGCCTCGATGGAAAACCGCTTCATCAGGGGATGGTTCAGATTCGACAATTCCAGCAGCGCGAAGTCGGTGGCGATGTCGAAAGTGGATTCGACGACTGCAATGAAGCCGTAGGAAACGATGGGGATCAGAAGCCCGTTCAAGGCCCCCCAGGGCCATTTCCTCAGGATATCCTCGAACGGCATGTACCGCAGAAGCCCGATGGCCGTGACGCCTGCCAGGTATGCCGCGATCATCATCAGGATGGCCTGAATGAGCTGCCGGCGGTTCCTCATGCGCGTGATCACCAGAACGCCGACAACGCCTGTCAGGAAGGAAATCGCAGCCACGTCGAAATCGTTCCCCCAGATCCCTCCGATCAGGAGCGCGAGGACAGCGGATCCGGCAAACCCGATCCGGTCGCCGAACACACTGGCCAGCAGCATGGCGCCCATGGCAGCCGGAGTGGTCAACTGCCCGGCAAGCGCCTCCTGGGAGCTGCTTTCGATCTTGAAAATCAGGAAACTGACCCCGGACGTCAGGAGGATCATGAGCGACATCAAAAGGACGGATTTCGTCTTTTCCAGGATTTCCCTTTTATCCAGACGGACGTAGACGCCCATAATGAACAGAAGGCCGAAGACGAAGGTCAGCCGCCCGGTGAATGGAAGGACGACGCGTATGCCTCCCCCCTGCATGCCCTTTTCGGTTATTTTGGTTTCCAGGGAGACCAGCTTTTTCCGTATCTCCGGCGTGACGCGCTCGTTGCGGTCCAGGATTTTTTCATTTTCATCGACAAAACCGCTGCTCCGGGGCACGCGGCTCTGCGCCTCCTGGATGCGTGTTTCGTGCAGTCCCTTCTGGTATTTCAGGGTGGGCCTGATGAAGGACTGGACAATCTCCACGGCCAGGCTCCTTGCAGGCGGGAGGGGGAACGCCTGGACGACGCGGGCGGCAGCCTTGATCCGCGCCTCCTGCAAATCGTTGAACCGGTTGAACGGATAGGCGGCCTCCTCGTTTCCTTCATCCACGAGCACCCGCTGATCCGGCGAATCAAAACCGGTCTTGGCTTCATCCATCACACCCAAGGCCATCAGATCCCGGACAATGGTCCTGGATTCCTGTCCGAGCCTCGTCCAATCCACGGCATCCCGGATGCTGCCGGCGAACAGCGTCCAGCCAGCCTCGGACAGTGTCAATCGGGGGAATTTCCGCTTCAAGTCTGCGATCCATTCACCGGAAATCTCCTGGCCCGGCTCAATCCTGGAGACCTCCTTGAAGAATTGATCCATCTGCGCCTGCACCTGCTGCAGGGCCTCCCGGTCCCTGGTGAATACGGGAGGTACGGCCTGGGCGGCCAGCCGGCGGTCGCGGAGGTATTCCTCGTCGGATTTCAGGATTTCAAAACCAAAAGGCGCGACGATGCGCTGGCTGCTGATGCTCCCCTCCTTGAATTCGCTGAACTGGAGCGACCTCCCCCTGGGCATCATCCAGGTGATGGAAAGGCCCAGGATGAAAACCGTCAGCCAGCGGTAGAACGGTTTTTCCGTATCCTGGGGCCGGATGCCCAGAAAAGGCTTGTGCTGTTCAGGCCTCTCCATTCCGAGAAGGGTTCTGAACCGGATCCAGATGGACCGCATGCTACGGATTCTCCTCCTGCCGGTTGTGGTAATCCTCGTACGCCTGGATGATGTCCTTCACCAGGCGGTGCCGGACGACGTCGGATTTGGTCAGTTCGACGAACCGGATGCCGTTGATGTTCCTCAATACGTCGCGGATCTGCACGAGTCCTGATTCCTTGTCTTCCGGAAGATCGATCTGGGTGACATCTCCAGTCACAACGGCCTTGGACTGCGATCCGAGGCGCGTGAGAAACATCTTCATCTGGGTTGCAGAGGTGTTCTGCGCCTCGTCCAGAATCACGAAGGCATGGTTGAGCGTCCTTCCCCGCATGAAAGCCAGCGGCACGATTTCAATGATTTTGCGCTCGAAGTACTTCTCCATCTGGTCGATGGCAAGCATGTCGAAAAGGGCATCGGTCAGCGGGCGCAGGTAGGGGTCCACCTTTTCCATGAGGTCGCCCGGCAGAAAACCCAGGTTTTCACCCGCCTCAATGGCGGGGCGCGTCAGGACGATCTTGGATATTTCCTTGTTATGGAGACCTGCCAGAGCCGCAGCGACCGCGAGATAGGTCTTGCCGGTTCCGGCGGGCCCGACTGAGAACACGATGTCGTTCTTCCGTACGGCTTCCACGTAGGCGGTCTGGCCTGCGGTCTTCGGATAAATTTTGCCTTTCTTCCCCGCAAAAAGAACGGGAGCGGTATCGGCCGGGGTCAAAGGCTCGGCCGGCTCGGCGGACGACAATGTGACGTCGATGACCATCTGGACATCCGCCTGGGTGATCTGCCTGTTGCGCCGGATCAGGCCAGCCAGTTCGCCCAGAATCCGGGCGCCCTTTTCCACATCCCTCTCCTGACCGGTGAGGACCAGGTCGCCGTCCCTGGCGAGAGACGAAATATTGCACGCCTGCTCGATCCGCCGGATGAATCCGTCATGCGGGCCGAACAGCGCCTGCTGATCGACCCCGCTCAGGGGGAATTTTCTTTCGTTTTCCATTGCACAATAAAAAAGCTCTCAGTCCGTGACTACGGCCACCACCGAGAGCTTTTTAAATGAATGAATTAAATGGTCATTTGACATGAAGCCCGGGGATGATCGCCCGGGCTTTTTTCCCGTCATAGCCTAATCACGAGGAATGGTCAGAACCTGGTACGGATAAATCAGGTTCGCATTCTTGACAACGTCCTTGTTGGCTTCGTAGAGTTTGGTCCACTTGGTCGGATCGTTGAACACCTTGGAATATCCGGATATCTTGGACAGCCATTCTCCTTTTTCCACCAGATGTTCGTGCCTGCCGACGCCCCGGGCGATATTGAAAACCTGGTCCGGATTGATCACATCGGGATCCTTGATCTGATCCTTGTTCACGCAGTAGATCCGGATCCACTGGTAGGGATCGCCGTAGATGTCAGGTTTCTTGGCGATCTTCCACAGGTAATCGCCCTTCACCACCGTGTACTGGTCATACTTGTTGCCCGGTATCTTGGCTTCCAGGTTGGCGAGCTTGCCCTCGAGGGCGGCGATTTTTTCTTCCATCTCGGTCAGGATGGCAATCTTGTTGGCCTTGGCTTCGGCAATACGCTTTTTCAGCGCATCGACCTGGTCCGCTTTGTCAAAAAGCTCCTCCGGAGACAGGGCAGCCAGACCGGCGATTTCCGCATCGATCGCATTCAGCTCGTTCCTGAAGGAGCCCACTTCGGACTTGGTGACGCCCATCATGGCGTAGATGGCCTCCCATTCCGCGTCGATGTTGGCCTGCACGCCGTCGATATCTTTTTTGAGCTGGGCGATTTCGCCTTCCAGTTTGGCGATCTTCGCTTCCGCATCAGCCTGGCGGGCCGTGTAATCGGCCAAATCGGCCTTGTATTGATCCATCTTTATTTTTTCTTGGGCGAATACAGCGCTGTTCAGCGAGAGGAGCAAAACAGCCGCCATCAAGAAGGAAAAAACAACCGTACCCTTTATCTTCATTTGACTCCCTCCTTCAGGATGAATCCGGTTTTATGCCGATTATTGGCCCAGTTTCGTTTTGACTTTTTCCTTTTCCGCCTGCACGTTCTTCAATTCCTGCTTTTTTTCGGCCAGTTTGGCCTCGAGCGCGGCCTTCTCCTTCTCCAGCTGGGCGACCTTTTCCTCGGCTTCCAGAGTGGCTGCTTTGGACTCTTCCAACTGCGTCATCTGCTTCTCATTGGCGTAACGGGAGCATCCGCCCATGACCAGCGAGGCTGCAAGCACGATCAAGAACAGCCCCAACCCGATAACTTTTGCACCTCTTGCCATTCCCTGCACCTCCTTCTACTTTTAATTACAATATTTTAATCAGCACGCCAAAGATTTTAACAAAAAAAAGCCACTTTGTCAAGGGAAAAAATCCTTTGCCGAATCCGGTTTGAAGCCGCCCGGCTTTCCATTTCTTCAAAGAGTCACCCTTAAGCCGGAGAAACGCGCCAGACAGGAATGAAATTCCGGTGGCAGAACCTGTTTTTCAGGCAGGCCGGCGGATGAGGGGTCATCTCCAATCTGCATGACATAGGCCATTAAGACTGCCTCCCATAACAGGGTGATGGATTTTCGGAGGCAGATGGAAATTTATTTTAAACTCCATGAAAACCTTGACTTTTTCCTTGTTTTTTTTTATTATAACTTGCTTTTATGTTGACAAGACCCGGTATCCTTCGTTCCCAGGGATGTCCTTTTGCGTCGGGACCGGAATGATGCAGGATTCCGGTCGAATCTGTCAATGAGCGCATCCCCGCGGATTGCCGCAGGGCCTGCCGCGGGCTTTGACCCGGGGTAAGCGAACGAATATCAATGTCCTTTTCGCTGCAGATCGAAGATTCCTGGGCAGCTCACTGCCTGGGGCTTCAATCGCCGGAAAGCGGGATACACACATGGGTGAAGGATGCGGGATTCTCTACCTGGTGGGCACGCCCATCGGCAATCTCGAGGACATCACCCTGAGGGCCCTGCGCATCCTGAAGGAATCCGGGATCATTGCAGCGGAAGACACGCGGAGGACTGGCCTGCTGTTGAATCATTACGGAATACGGAACCGGCTGGAAAGCTACCATGCATACAACCAGGAGCGCAAGACGCCTGTTCTCGTTTCGGAGATGCTGAACGGGACATCCGTGGCGCTGGTCTCCGATGCCGGCACGCCCGGTATTTCCGATCCTGCCTTTCATCTGGTCTGCGCAGCAGCGAGGGAGGCGATTCCCGTTGTCCCGGTGCCCGGCCCCTCTGCTCTGGTGGCGGCCGTTACGATTTCGGGCCTACCCACGAACCGTTTTGTATTTGAAGGTTTCCTTCCCGTCAAAAAGGGACGCAGCACCCGGCTCGAGGCCCTGAAAAACGAGGAGAGGACGATCATCCTTTATGAATCGCCTCACCGCCTCCTGAGGACGCTGGCAGACCTGGAAAGGGCGCTGGGAGACAGGCCGGCGGCGGTCTGCCGTGAACTGACAAAAAAATTCGAGGAAGTGACGAGAGGGACGTTGAAATCCTGCACGCGCGAATTCGAAGCTCGCCCCGTCCGGGGTGAATTCGTGATCATCCTGGGAGGAAACGGGCAACCCGATGAAAAAATCCTTGCCGAATAAGCTGATCGCAGATTCCTGGAAGGTCAAATACCATCAGGCCACCCTGCCGGTCATCCGGTTTTTCATGAAACTCAACATCCACCCGAACGTCCTGACAACGCTGGGTTTGCTGATCAGCGCAGCAGCCGGCGCCTGCATGGCTGCAGGGCGGTTGAAAGGGGCTTCCATCCTTTTCCTCCTGGCCGGATTATGCGATTCGCTGGACGGGAATCTGGCCAGGACAGGCGGGAAAACCACCAAATTCGGCGCCTTGTTTGACTCGACGCTGGACCGGTACGCGGAGATATTCTATTTTCTGGGAACGGCCTGGTATTTCGCGGGGAGAGGGTGGATGGCGGCAACAGCAGCCGTGTTCATCGCACTCAGCGGATCCATGATGGTCAGCTATGTGCGCGCGCGGGCGGAAGGATTGGACCTGGAATGCAAAGTCGGATTCCTGCAGCGGACCGAAAGGATGATACTCCTGTCCGCCGGAGGCCTCATCAGCGCCGGAGCCCTGGCCGCAGCAGTATGGATCATCGCCGTTTTTTCCAACATCACAGCGGTTCACCGCATCGTCCATGTCTGGAGGACAGAGCGGAAAGCCGGATCAGAAAAATAAAGGATGGAGCCGAAAACCATGTGGAGGCAAGTCCTTCGCGCCAAGATACACCGCGCCACGGTCACGGGCGCGGACCTCAATTATGAGGGGAGCCTGACCGTGGACCGGGACCTGCTGGATGCATCCGGCATTCTGGTCCACGAAAAGGTTCATGTGGTGAACCTCAACAACGGATCCAGGGCTGAAACGTACGTCATCCCCGGCCGGCGAGGCAGCGGGGAGATCATCATGAACGGGGCCATCGCAAGGCTGGCCCAAATCGGCGATCTGGTCATCATCCTCTCCTACGGGTTCGCGGAAGAGGAGGATGCCCGGAAATGCCGGCCGACCATCGTCACGGTCGATGCGAAAAACCGGATCAAGAAAACGAGCGGACCCAAATCGAAAGGAGGACCCTGTTGATACCCAAGGGAGTCAAAATCGAGGAAGCGAAAGGAAAACTCGGCATCCTGCTGCCCGGACTGGGCGCCGTAGGCACCACGGTCATCGCCGGTGTCGAACTGATCCGGGGAGGATTCTCGAAACCCATCGGTTCGCTCACTCAAATGGGCACCATCCGGCTGGGGAAGCGCACGGACAACAATGTCCCAATGATCAAAGATTTCGTCCCTCTGGCGAAGCTGGAGGATCTGGTCTTTGGCGGTTGGGACATTTATCAGGACGATGTCTACGCTTCAGCCATGAATGCCGAGGTGCTGACGCGCGACGACCTGGGCAAGGTGAAGGACAAACTGCAGGCCGTGAAGCCCATGAAGGCCGTTTTCGACACCCGTTACGTCAAGAACCTCGACGGCCCCAACAAGAAGACGGGCAAGAACAAGATGGACATGGCCGAGCAGCTCATGAAGGACATGGCCGATTTCAAGAAGGCCAACGGGCTCTCCCGCCTGGTCGTGGTCTGGTGCGGGAGCACGGAGACCTATCTGGAAAAGAACCCGGTATGGGACTCCGTTGAAACCTTCGAAAAAGGCCTGAAGGAGAACCATGAATCCATCTCCTCCAGCATGGTCTATGCATACGCCGCGATCAAGTCCGGCATCCCGTATGCCAACGGCGCGCCGCATATGTGCACGGACATCCCCGCGCTGCTCTCCCTGGCGAAGCAGAATAAAGTCCCCGTTTCGGGAAAGGATTTCAAGACCGGGCAGACGTTGATGAAAACCCTGCTGGCCCCCGGGTTCAAGGCCAGGATGCTCGGCGTGCGGGGCTGGTTCTCGACCAACATCCTGGGAAACCGCGACGGCCTGGTGCTGGACGAGCCCCTGTCCTTCAAATCCAAGGAAGTGACAAAGCTCTCATCCCTGGAATACATCTTCCAGCCGGAAAAACATCCGGACCTGTACGGCAATCTTTACCACAAGGTGCGGATCAATTATTATCCTCCGGCCGGCGACAACAAGGAAGCCTGGGACAACATCGACCTGTTCGGGTGGCTCGGTTATCCCATGCAGGTCAAGGTCGATTTCCTCTGCAGGGACAGCATCCTGGCCGCGCCGGTCGCATTGGACCTGGCCCTGTTCATGGACCTGGCCCAGAGGGCCGGCATGCACGGCATCCAGGAATGGCTCTCTTTCTATTACAAGAGCCCGATGGTCGCCGAGGGGTTGTACCCCGAGCATGACCTCTTCATCCAGCTGATGAAGCTGAAAAACACCCTGCGCTATCTCAAAGGCGAGGACCTGATCACCCATCTCGGGTTGGAGTACTACGATTGACCGGTAAGGCACGCCTAGCTTCTGCCTTAAAAACTTCCCTGCCCGCTGCGCTGGACCTTGCCTCGCAGCCTGTCCTGTGGCTGATCGAGGCAGTCTTCATCGGAAGGCTCAGCGCAGCGGCGCTGGGAGGGGTCGGCTTCGCCCTCCAAATCATCCTGCTGACCGTCACCCTTCTCTTGACTTTCGTCATGGGTGCCATCATCCTGATCAACAGGCACCTGGGATCCAGGAACCGTTACCAGGCCAATCACGTGCTCGGACAGACCCTGATGTCCGGCTTTCTCTTTTCCTTCGCCGTCATGATCGTGTGGTATTTCGGCGCGCCGCTGCTTTTCCGGCTCATTCAGGAAAACCAGTCCATGGCCTCGGTCACCGTCACCCCGCTCTCAGGCGTGGCCTCCGGGATACAGTATCTGAGGCTCGTCTCCTTTTTCGCCCCGATACTCGTGCTCAATTTCATTGCCACCGGCATGCTCAGGGGCTCGGGCGACACCCATTTCTCCATGACGCTCAACGTGGGCACCAACATCGCCAATGTCATCCTTTCGCCCATCCTGATATACGGACTGCTGGGCTTCCCCAGGCTGGAAGTCCGCGGTGCTGCGCTCGCGCTCGGAATTTCCCAGACGGTCGGGCTGTGCGCCACGGTCGCGCTGCTGCGGTCGAGAAAAACCGTTCTGTTCCTGTCCTTCCGGGAACTGGCTACGCCGCGATGGCCCACGATCAAACAGCTGTTCAGACTTGGATCCACCACGACCGTGGAACAGCTCGTCTGGTCGATCGGCCAGGTCATCGTGACCAGCATGGTGGCCTATCTCGGCATCCGGGAACTGGCCGTTCACCAGCTATTCCTGCGCATACAGGCCGTCCTCTCGATGTTTTACATGGGATTCGGCATGGCGGCCATGATGCATATCGGCAAGCATCTGGGAGCCAACGAGCATCACAAGGCGGAGAAAATGGGCGACATGATGCACCGGATGGCCTTCGTGTTCGTGATCGTCCTTCTCGGACTCATGATCGCCTTTTCGGAATCCTTCCTGCACCTCTTCATCCGCAGGGAGGACGCGATACTGGGGAATTACGACTTCACGGTCCTTTTCGTCGTCTTTGCCCTGGTGCAGCTGCCCAAGGCGATGAACACGGTGATCACGGGAAGCCTTCGGGGCGCTGCGGACATCAAATGGGTCATGTGGACGACCATTCTCGGAGTCCTGCTCCTGGAACTGGGGCTGAACTGGATTTGTGCCTTTGTTTTCCAGTTCGGGCTGCTCGGCATCTGGACCGTCCAGGGGCTGGATGAAATCCTGAAAAGCGCGGTCAATTTTCTTCGGTTCAAATGCGGGAAGTGGAAGGAAATAAGGCTGTAAAAAGGATCTCAGATGTCAGATTTCAGATTAACGATCTCTGATTTATTTTTCGATCTGAAATCTGCGACCGTTGATCTGAGATCAATTCCCAATCCTGATCCCGGATCCCTTGTTTACCCGGACTCCTTTCCCCGCGGCAGCAAGCTGCCGCACTCCAAAACACGAAGCACGAGGCCCTGAGCACGATGCACGGTCTTTTCATCACTTTCGAGGGCATAGACGGCTGCGGAAAATCCCTGCAGGCCAAGAGGCTTGCAGGCCGGCTTCAGAAAAAAGGGGTTCAGGTTCAATTGTTCCGGGACCCGGGCGGTCCCCCGATTTCGGAAAAGGTGCGCCGCATCCTCCTCGACAGGGACCATGGGGACATGTCCGCCATGACCGAGCTTCTCCTCTACGAATCCGCGAGGGCCCAGCTGGTTGACGAATGGATACGGCCGGCATTGGAAAAGGGGGATGTGGTGCTCTGCGACCGGTTCACGGATTCAACCCTGGCCTATCAGGGATACGGCCGTGGACTCGATCTGGACCTGGTGAGGAGGGCCAACGACCTGGCATGCCGGGGCATCTTTCCGGGCCTGACCGTTGTCCTGGACATCCCGGTCGAAGAATCCCTGAGACGCATGGCGGGCATGAACAAGCCTGCGGACCGCATGGAAAACCAGGCAAGGGAATTCTTTGAGCGCGTGCGAAGGGGATTCCGGCAGATCGCGGAAGCGGAACCGCGGCGGGTCCGCATCCTCGACGGGCTGAAAAGCGAAGAGGAGCTGGAACAAGTCATCTTCCAGGATGTATACCCTATGATCGAATCGGCAGGTCATCATTAAAAGCATAGAGGGGTTCCCATGAAGCTGTTCAAGAAAACATGGAAAAGCGCGGCCTTGCTCCTTCTGCTCGCAACGGCGCTGATCGTCACGCGGAATGCGCTGAGCGGCGACGCTTATTCCACCCTGAAGAGCAATCTCACGCTTTTCGGCGCCATCTACAACGAGGTCAACCAGCGTTATGTGGACAAGGTGGACCCGGAAAAATTCCTCAAGGCCGGCGTGGACGGCATGCTGAACACGCTGGATCCGTATACCGCGTACATGGAAAAAGAGGATAAATACGACCTGGACGTGCTGACCCACGGCAATTACCAGGGTGTGGGCATCATCCTGAACTACCGGAACAAGGTCGTGACGGTCGCGGATCCACCGATCCCCGGCACGCCTGCGGAGCGGGCCGGCATCCGGGCAGGGGACAAGATCATTCTGGTCGACGGCGTCGCAACCTCCAAGCTGGGTTACGAGGAGACAGCCAAATCGATCCGGGGACCTGCAGGGACCATGGTGAAGCTCGGGATCGAACGCGAAGGGGAAGAGAAACTCCTGGAATTCGCCCTGGTGCGTGAAAAGATCACCCTGGAAGATATCCGCTATTCAGGCATGATCAGGGACGGCGTCGGCTACATCCTTCTGACCAAATTTTCAAAGAATGCGGGAGAGGAGATGGGCCGGGCGGTTGAAAGGCTGAATCAGCAGGGGATGAAGAGCCTCATCCTGGATCTGCGGGGAAATCCCGGCGGCATGCTGGAAGCCGCCGTGGACGTTGCGGAGCTGTTTCTCCCCAAAGGGACTCTGGTCGTGTCCACGCGCGGCCGGAATCCCCAGGCTGTTCAGAAATTCAACTCGAAGCGCGATCCGTTGTTCGGCGGGAACCCCCTGGTCATCCTGGTGAACGGAGGGAGCGCATCGGCATCGGAAATCGTGGCAGGCGCCATACAGGACCATGACCGCGGCGTGATCATGGGGGACACCACGTTCGGAAAAGGGCTTGTCCAGACGGTCGTGCCCCTGAACGCCAATGCCGTGCTGAAAATCACAACCATGAAATACTTCACGCCGGCAGGCCGCTGCATCCAGAGCCGCAGCTATTCCAACTGGAGCGACAGCACACTGGCGGAAAAAAATGAAGATTTCAAGACGGACAAGGGCCGCAGCGTATCCGCAGGCGGAGGCATCATCCCGGACCTGATCGTGAAATACCCCGAAACCACGGATATGGTGCTGGATCTGAGGAGGAAATCCCTGGATTTCAACTACGCCGTTCACTACACGAGCCTGCACCCGGCGCCGGCCGGGGATTTCCAGGTCACGGACGAGATTCTGGACCAGTTCAAGGCCTACTTGAAGGAGAAAAAGTACCTGTATGAACACCCGATCGAGAAACGGCTGGAAGAACTGAAACAGGAATCCGTCAGCGGAGGCTATGACACGTCCCTGCTCATGGACATCGACCGCCTGCAGAAAGGCCTCGCCAAGGCCAAGGATGAGATGCTGGACAGAAGCGCGGAGGACATTCGGAAGATCCTGTCCATGGAAATTGCATCAAAATACTACGGGGTCCAGAGGGAGACTCAGATCGCCCTTGAGTACGATCCGGGAGTTCAGAAGGCGCTTGAAATCCTTGCGGACAAGGATCATTACTCCATGGTACTCAAGTCCGAGAAATAAAGCTGTTGCGGATGGAGGTGTCCCCCGCAGATCGCCGCAGGGGATCCGAATGGCACAGGAAAAAACATTGATTTAGGCTCGCTTACGCCGCGGCAGTCAGAGAAAATGAATGCGCCGGCAGATCGTGTCAGAAAAATCAGGAAAGGCAACGGATTTTTCTTGATTCTGGGATAAAATGATATTAATTTGTTGGTTTGAAATCCGGTATGCAAAGACCGGTTCCGTCTCCTGCTCCCGCCGGTGTTCATGGATTTCATTTTAAGCCGGGGAGCAGTTTTTTTAACATCCCGTCATGACAGGCGGGACGGTTTATATCATCATATTTTACAGGAGGTTAAATTATATGGCAAAAAAATTCGTCTATTCATTTGGAGGAGGCAGGGCTGAAGGCCGTGCCGATATGAAAGAACTGCTTGGCGGAAAAGGTGCCAATCTCGCTGAAATGGCGAACCTTGGAATACCCGTTCCCGCAGGATTCACCATCACGACCGAAGTCTGCACCGTGTTTTACAAGCAGGGAAGGAAATATCCTTCCGAACTGGAAGCTCAGGTAAAACAAGCGGTTGCCAAGGTCGAACGCATCATGGGAGCCCGTTTCGGAGATGAAAAGAATCCCCTTCTTGTCTCTGTCCGGTCAGGAGCCAGGAGCTCAATGCCTGGGATGATGGAGACCGTGCTCAACGTCGGGCTGACCAGCAAGACCATTCCCGGCCTTGTGGAAAAGACCCGGAATGAGCGTTTCGTCTATGACGCCTACCGGCGCCTCATCATGATGTACTCGGATGTGGTGATGGAAAAAGCAGCCGGACTGGAACCCGGGGAAGGCAGGGGCATTCGGGTCCAGCTTGAACATGAAATGCAGGCGATGAAGAATGCGAAGGGCTACCAGCAGGATACGGACCTGACTGCCGACGATCTGAAGACCCTGGTGGAGCGTTTCAAGGATAAGGTACTCGAGGTGCTCGGAAAACCTTTCCCGGACGATCCGGTGCAGCAGCTATGGGGCGGCATCGGAGCCGTGTTCCAGAGCTGGAACGGCAAGCGTGCCATTTCCTACCGCCGGATCGAAGGGATTCCGGACGAATGGGGCACGGCGGTCAATGTTCAGGCCATGGTTTTCGGCAACATGGGCGACACCTCCGCAACGGGCGTGGCCTTCACGCGGAACCCGGCCACAGGAGAAAACAAATTCTACGGCGAATGGCTGATCAACGCCCAGGGCGAGGATGTGGTTGCAGGCATACGGACGCCCGCCCCCCTGAACGAGGACACCAAGAACGAGCAGAACAAGCACTTGGCTTCTCTGGAAACGGCCATGCCGGACACGTACCTGGAGCTGGACGGCATACGCCTGAGGCTGGAGAAGCATTACCGGGACATGCTCGACATCGAGTTCACCATACAGGAAGGCCGCCTCTGGATGCTGCAGTGCCGCGTCGGCAAACGCACGGGCACGGCAGCCTTGAACATGGCCATGGACATGCTGGACGAAAAACTGATCATTGAGCAGGAAGCGGTCATGCGCCTTTCCCCGAACCAGCTTGACGAGCTTCTGCATCCCATCGTGGATCCGTCCGCTGAAAAGGTCTTCGCCCCCATCGCCAAGGGCCTCCCGGCCGGTCCGGGCGGCGCCTGCGGCCAGATTGTATTCTCCGCAGGCGATGCGGTGGAATGGGCCAAGCAGGGCAAGAAAGTCCTTCTCGTCCGAGAGGAAACCAATCCCGAAGACGTGGAAGGCATGCGTGCAGCCCAGGGCATCCTCACGGGCCGTGGAGGCATGACTTCCCATGCGGCCCTGGTCGCCCGCGGCTGGGGGAAATGCTGCATCGTCGGATGCAGCGCCCTGGCGATAGACTACCGCAACAAACAGATGACGGTTGCAGGCAAGACGTACCGGGAAGGAGACGTTTTCACCCTGAACGGCACGAAGGGCTATGTGTACGCAGGCGAAATAGCCATGATCAGCGCCGCTGAGAATCCCCGTTTCGTCCATTTCATGGGTCTCGTGGACAAGTTCAGAAGGCTCAAGGTGCGCACCAACGCGGATACGCCCGATGACGCCAAAAAGGCTCTCGAATTCGGCGCCCAGGGCATCGGCCTGTTCCGCACCGAGCACATGTTCTACGGGAAAAATTCGGAACAGCCGCTGTTCTTCCTTCGCAAGATGATCATGTCGAACACCGAGGAGGAGCGCCGCAGGGCCCTGGACGAGCTGTTCCCGTTCGTCAAGAGGGACATCAAGGCCACGCTCGAGGTGATGGACGGCCTGCCGGTCACCATCCGGCTCCTGGATCCGCCCCTGCACGAATTCGTACCCAAGGAGCAGGGCAAGCTCCAAGACCTCGCCAACAGCCTCGGCATCGGCATGGACGACCTGGAGAAACGCGCAGCCGGCCTTCATGAGTCCAACCCCATGATGGGGCATCGAGGCGTGCGCCTCGGCGTGACATACCCGGAAATCACGGAAATGCAGGTGAGGGCGATTTTCGAAGCCACTGTCGAGGTTCTGCAGGCCGGCAAGAAAGTCCTGCCGGAAATCATGGTCCCTGTGGTCGGCATCGTCAAGGAGCTCGACAACCAGAAAATCCTGGTCGATAAAATCTACAGGGAAGTCTGCGAAAAATACCATGTCGACGGTTTCGAGTACATGTACGGAACCATGATTGAAATCCCCCGCGCAGCCCTGACCGCCGGAAAAATCGCGGAAACGGCCGAATTCTTCTCCTATGGGACCAACGATCTGACCCAGATGGGATTCGGTTTCTCCCGCGACGACATCGGCGGCTTTGTCCCGGATTACGTGGAGAAGAAGATCCTGCCTGCTGATCCCTTCAATATCCTGGATCAGGAGGGGATCGGCGAACTCATCCAGATCGGGATCGATCGGGGCCGCGGAACTCGCCCGAAACTCAAGGTCGGGATATGCGGAGAGCACGGCGGCGAGCCCTCGTCCGTGGGATTCTGCCACAGGGTGGGCATGGATTACGTTTCCTGCTCCCCGTACCGGGTACCCATCGCCAGACTGGCTGCAGCCCAGGCTGCTTTGAGGGACAAAAAGGCCAAACCGGCGACTGCTGCAAAGCCGATCAGCAAGGCGGCCCTAAAGGCGCCCCGGAAAACGGCGAAGAAGCCTGCAAAAAAGGCTGCTGCGAAACCCGCAAAAAAGACCGCGGCCAGGACGGCGAAGAAAGCGGCGAAAAAAGGAAAGAAAAAATAAGTCTGATGCAAGACAGATAAAAAAGGGCACGCTGGTCGTGCCCTTTTTTTTACGTGATTGGTCATCCCCGCAATCTTCAGGCGGGGATCCAATTTTTTATCCCAATACATGGAGGCTATCTTTTATTTTGAATTGTGGATTTTTGAAAATTGTGTTGTTTTCATTCAGCAACCAGAAATCAGCAATTCAAAAATTTCCTTTACGGACCCCCTCGTCCCGGTCCAAAACACGGGACCGGGACGGTCCCCCTTTTCAGGGGGACAATAAAATTGGAGCGCCTGCGGCAGCAAGCTGCCGCACTCTAAAAAATACGGACATCGCGGGTAAAAGGAAATCAGGGTTCGGGAAATCAACCATCGGCAGTCGTCAATCGTCCATCTTCAATCGCCAGTCGAAAATGTCCTTCCCGATCCCCCATCCCCTGATCCCGGATCCCGATTAAAAATGCCCTCTCGTGACCTGCGTTTCCCAGTTGGTGTCGGACAGTTCGCCTCTCAGGTTCGAATGGAGAAGCCTGTAATCCTTGTTCATGTTCATGTCCGCGAAGATAAAGATGACTCCGCCCTGAATGCTGTCATAATTCCAGATTTCGTACGGTTTCTTGTCGGGTTCATTGGGATAGGGCGTGATGTAATCCGGGACTCCGTACTGGATGTACACCCTTCCCCGGTCCGTTTTCCATCCCTCTTTCCCAAACGCGGCGAAATGACCGTTCACGTACCGGATTCTCTCCAGATAATCCATCCGAAACTCGTTGACGGTCGTAGCCGGATCCGTATCGCGCAACTTCCAAAAATCAAAAAGCCATTTGCGCTTTTGTTCCAATTCCGAGATCTTTTCCCATTCCTTTTTCTCTACATCCCTGGCGATGTACGCAGCCATTGCAAAATCACCATTGAGTTCCTCGGAGGACATGCCCGAGAACTCGCTGGCGTAATAGGAAACATGGGTTTTGATTTCCGGCGAGGGCGGCTGCTGCGCGGACCGGATCCGAAAGGCTTTTTGTCCCTCCGCAAGCAATTCCTCTCCGGCGCCCCGGATGCGAAGCGTCAGGTTGTATCTGCCGTCCTGGAGGAATCCCACCCGAAGGGCTCCCCATTCGACGCTGGATTCACCCGCGACGGTCTTGTTTTTAACGACCGGAGGAACGGCTTCCACCGGACCGCCGGTCGAATCCGCGACTGAAACGGTCAGAGTATAGGTCGATCCTTCCGAAAGCCGCGTCAGATTGTACAGCTCGGTATAATAATAGAGGTAAAGATGATCGGTATTGTACTGTGCACCCGGATTGGGTATCACCTTCAGGGAGTTTTTATAGAACGGGCTTTCCTTGTCCAGAAAATTCTTTTCTATTTTATAAGCCAGTTCTATCCCACTGAGAGAGATCCGGTCTTGCGGAACTGCGCCGATGGGCGCAGCAAAGGAAAGCGAATCCATGCGCCCTTCCCTGAGCCTGTCTTCTGCAATGAGCACGGCCTGGTAGTCACCGGGATCAACGACCAGGCGGATGCGGTCGATGAATTCCAGGTCCTTCACGAGCGAAGCCGTATCCTCGACCGCCTGCTGGTATTTCCACGCCCGTGTCGACACCGGGACGCCTTCTCGCAGAAGGTTCAGGCGGAAAAGCAGGTCGCATTGAAACCCGCCGGCTTCGTTCGCTTTGTAAGTCAGCGCCTCGCCCTGCAGGGAATAGTAAATTTCCCAGCAAACCTGCTGTCCTTCATAGCGAAAAACGGACTGATCCACATTGGACAAAAAAGCCTGTCCGGCGTTGCAGACCGCGAACCCGGCCAGAATCACGGCAGCAGCCAGGAGCTTTCTCATTTTCTCGGTCATTTGCATCCCTTTCAAAATCCCATGAAAGAAAAAAAAGAGAGGCCGGAAGACCCGGCCTCTCTTTCAATCATCCGATAACACCGCGGCCTAGAAGAGGAACTTGGCCGTGAAGAACATGTTGTCGCTGAAATACTCGGCAGTCCGGTACGCGAAATCAAACGCGAATTTCATCCCGGCCGTGAGGGGATATTTCACGCCGAATCCGAACGACGGGCCCCAGATGTAGGTTACACCGCCTGCCGCATCCTCGCCTTCGTTCAGCGAATAGGTGTATCCGCCGCGCACGAAGAACATGTCGTTGTAATCCATCTCCACGCCGCCGGTCACCAGGTCGTTGGCGAAGTTGTCGTTCCTGAAATTCGCCATGATCTGGATGTTGGTTTTTTCGATCGGCTTCAGGCCGTAGGACAGGCCGATCTCAAACAGCGAGGGCAGCTCGTACTTCTCGGATACGATGCGGAGGTTGCGGTCCGGGGTGCCCGGTTTGACGTCAGGCAGGGACACCCTGCGTTCCAGGTCCGTTCCGTCGAAGCGAAGCGGGGCGCCGAGGTTTTTCAGGACCACGCCCATCTTGAGCCCGACAGACGTGACGTACTGAACGCCCACGTCGAACGCGAAGGTGGAAGCCGAGCAGTTGATGATTTTTTCGCTGACCAGTTTCCCGTTGACCCCCACGAAGATCCGGTCGGTCATGGCCTTGGAGTACATGGCTCCCACGGTGAGATAGCTGGGAGTGTACATGGAGCCCGTGCCGTCCGGAGAGTCGGCCGTGGTGATCGGGATGTCGCCGAATCCGATGCTCTGGAACGAGACCCCCACCGTCCCGATGCCGGTCTTTGCGGCCACAGCGCCGTAGGTGATGTTGATGTCGGCGATGTATTTCATGTAAGAGAACAGGGCCTCCACGCCTGCCGTGGAATTGCCCAATCCGGCCGGGTTCCAGTATACGGCGTCGATGCCGCTGATGGAAGCCGTCGCAGATCCGCCGAGGGCCGTCCCGCGCGCATCCACCGGGATCAGCAGTTCCTCTGCGCCCGCAGTTCCCTTTTTCTCGGGATTGCCAGCCATGACGCCGGCAATCACGAGAAGCGACAGGGCAACTGTAAGCAGCTTTCTTATATTCATATGCGTCACTCCTTTGTTTCGAAGATATCGGGTTTCCGAGATCGCCGGTTTATAGATGCTGGTATCTCGACTCGCGGTTGATGACCGCCAGTTTGAGTATCTTGTTGCCGAAAGCGGTTTCGACATGGACGAGATACATGCCGCTGGCCACGGGCAGCTGCTGTTCGTTCAGGAGATACCATTTTTCGAACGGCGTGCCGTTTTCATGCTGGAGGGTCTTGACCAGCTGTCCGGAAAGCGAGAACACCCGTATCGTGCATTTTTCCGGAAGGTTGTTGAACGTGACGAACTGCGTGAAATAATCCGATTCGGCTTCGTTCTGTGCGAAATAGGGGTTCGGGAAAACATTGATGGTCTCGATCCTCTGCTTCGCCACTTCTTCGGACTTGAACTTCAGGTAATCCGCTGTGCTGAATGCGAAGGAAGTCGCCGCGTCGTTCGGCTTGCGGGTGATCAGCCGGATGGTTGTTCCCGCGGCAGGCGGAGTGCCGGTTTCGGCTGCATCAATGAGGACGAAGCGGCCGATCGGATATACGAATCCGCCGTAGAAATTCGCCCAGTAGCCGTCTGCCGAACCGTCGGTTTCGTAAGGATAGGTCGCGCCCGCACCGCCGGCTGCCACGCAAGCGGCAGCGAATTTTGAGTATCCGTCCGGATCCTCAGGATCCATGAAATAGACCCAGTCGGAACAGGGGCCGTACGATCCGCCGAAATACCCGTCCGCACCGTTGCCCCATCCCCAGGTTGCCTTGGAGGAATCGTTCGGGCTGATGAACGGGATCATGCGCACGTCGTCGGAAGGATCATCGTAGGTACTGACCCCAACGGCCCACAATTCGAACGGAACCGTGCAGATCATGTCGTCGGTGAATGCGTTGACTGCGAAACCGCCCGCTTCCGTGAAACGCATTTCGAAATCGCGCGGAGACGCATAGGAAGCGTAACGTTCCAATCTGTCCCAATCGCCGCTCCCGCCGCCTGCGCTGGCAATGTACTCACGTGTCGAATTGTAGCTGTGCCAGACGTTGTTTCCCGGATCAGGGCAACCTCCCTTGGATGCCGCACTCGCACCGCAGGGGTCCCCTGCCGGGTTCGCAGATTCGACAACAGCCTTGAAGCCGGGGACGGCGCCGTACACCTTGACCTTGATCCCGTCCACGATTTCGAATTGGTCGTTCGTGGCTGTCGTGGACTGGTTGGCCTGGTCATTCAGAACGACCGCTTGGGTCGTCTTGTCCGTGAGTTTCCATAGGGGCGCACCCGCATCGTCCGTGTAGAAGGTCACTTCATAGTCATGACCGGTGACCTTGGCCGGGTCCATGACTTCCACGACCACACTCCCGTCGCTCACGCCAGTCTTGACCACTGCGATGGAGTCCATCAAGTTGGCATTGTACTGGACATCCGTGACAGGATTCTGCGGTATGGCCACGATGCCGACCTGGTTGTTCTCCAGGATCTTGGGCGCCTCGTTGGGATTATAGGCGTACCCGGTGACAGCAAAGTAGTATTCCTTTCCGTTGACCAGGGGCGTGTTGGTGATGTAGTCCTTCAGCACATGGAAATTGTACCGAACGCCCTTGTCCGATCCGAACTGAACGGGCATTTCGAGCAGGGTCCCGACCGATTCGTTGAAGCCCATGTCCCAAATCGTGGTGATGCCGTTGACCTTGTCGAACGTTTCGATGCGCTTCCAAGGCCCGGACTGGCTACCGGACTGCCAGACATTGTAGCCTTCGAATTCATACCCGGCCGCGGAGTAGGCCGCCGCATCCGAGTTCCAGGTCAGCATGATGTCTTCAGCCGAAGTCGCAACAGTGACCTGAGCCTGGGGGGGCGGAGAAGGCAAAAGGAAATTCTTGTTGTAGGCGTTCTGGGCTATGGCATCGTAATACTTCATGACCGATATCGAGCTCAGATTGTCCGAACCCAGGCCTACCACAATGCCGGCCACCACATCCTTTGGATCATTGGGGGCCAGGGTGAAGGGCCCGGAAGACAAGCCCATGCGCATGTCCTTGGGCGGGGAGATGTCAGCCATGAGCCAGCCTGTCCCGGAAACCGGGTCGCCCGCGAACGGGAACTTGGTATCCGCATTGCCCTGGGTCGGATCCTGCCACGTTTCCCCGTTGCCGCGGAATCCGGAAGCGAAGAAATACGCCTCCAGCGCGCCGTTGGCGTCCTGAAGAGAGGGATCCTCCATGCCGGCGATCGGTGACCCGTTGATGTACGCGAAGAACGCGGTCATGTCGAGAATCTTCATGTCCGGCAGGGTCGTGCCGTCCGGCAGAACCGCCGTTTCGCCGGTCGCAGGCACGATCGGGCCCTGGAAGAAATCGCAGGCCATGGCAGGCACACCCACGCCGTACTTGTCATCGTACCCGTCGCCGTTGAACACGAAACCGATGCCGAGCGTCGTATCGCACCCGACATAGTCGTCATTCGCGAATCCGAGGTCCGGATCGAAGAAGATGGCCGAATAGGTTTCCTTCAGCGTATCCTGGCCCTTGTTGATGAACCGGTATTTGAGGAACACCGTGTTGCCGAGCGCCCCGGTCTGGTTGAAGGCGAAGGCCGTCAGCTGCACCTCGATTCCGATCGGCGGCTTCTGCCAAACGTCGGCATGGCTTCCGAGGTCGTTGAACACGCAGAACAGCATCTGGTCCCCGAGAACCGTTGGAGAGCAGCCCTGGGCGATGGCCTCTGCTTCCACCACATCACCCTTGTTGTACTTGTAGATCTTGTATTTGGGAAGGGTCGGATCATCGGCCACAGGCCCCGGGAGAATTGCTCCCGGCTGGAATTCCGAGGAATAGCTGCATGCCGCAGTGCGGATGTCCACTGCACCAGTATCATCTACAATCTTTCCTACGATCCACAAACCGGAGGTGAAGATGATGGAGTTGTTGCGCTGTCCCTTGGGATAGAAGAATCCATCCCCGCCGGTAGCGGGATTTTCGGCGAAATGGCCGTCATTCTGGATGAAACATTCGATCTGGTTGACGTCCAGTGTCTGCGCATCCGTAATGACCGGCTTGTTTAGACTGCCTTTCCTTCCCTGGGCCACGTTCCCGGCTGCCGCGAGCATTCCAACTCCCACGGTGACCGCCAGAATCATGGAGAGAAGAAAAAGCCATGATCTATTTCGATTCATATTCGCTTCTCCTTCACTGATGGTTGTATCATGCCCCGCGCCTGAAGCGGGCGGCATTTCGATTCCACTTGTTCATCCTACAGTTCGAACTTGACGCCCATCCGGACCTGGCGCGGAGTCTGATAGAAGGATGTGCCGCAATCGGTCAGGATGCCGGTGTACCACTTCGCCCAGTCTTCGCCGAGAGCCCTCACCTTTGCTTTCCCGGCATCGGTTTCCAGCCATCCGTCCGTATCGGCCCGGCCGGTCTGGTTGAACTGGTTCAGCCAGGATTTGGCTCCGAGAATGTTGATGGCCCACAGGTACACATTGAGGCGCAGCGGCCCGACGGTCACGGACTTGTCCAGTTTTCCGTCAAGCTGGTAGAACCAGGGCAGCCTGCTCTGGTTCGGCGCTTCGAGCGGAGGCGGTGCATTGTATCCGTACACTTCGCTGAACGCATCGCCTGTCGGGATGCGGGTGTAGGCTGCGCCGCTGTTGAAATCAAACTTCAAATTCAAGCCGATATTGCCGAAAGGCCTCATGCCGAACACTTCCGGTCCGTCCTCAGGCAGGGTGCGCACGTCCACATTGACCGTCCCCTTGTGGCGGATGTCGTACTCCAGCAGCGAGATGACCTTCGGGAAGGTCGGGCTGTTTTCCTGCCAGGCGATGTCGTTGTGTTCGTCCGTCCTAGACCCGGTTCCCTGGGCCACACTGTATGTGTAGTTCAGCTGGGACTGGATGCGGGCGGTACGGCGCAGGTTGAATGTCGCGGATAAGCCCTTGATCGTCCCGAAATCGCCGTTCAGGGTGAACGTGCGGGCCGGGTATTCGGTGAATCCGGTAGCCGGGAAAATCACGCGGCGGGTGAGCAGATCGCGCGTGTCCTTGTAGAACGTGGTGATGTCCAGGGATGCATTCGCTCCGAACTGCATCTGCACGCCGAACTCATAGGAAGTCTGGCGCTCGGGCTTCAGGTTCGGATTGTTCAGGGGCGCGAAATAGCCCGCGCTGTACAGATGCTGGGTGAACATGGTATAGCCGCGGTAGGCCCAGACCTGGTATGGATCCGGGGGCTGCACGTATTTTCCGAACTGGGCATGGAACACGGTCTGATCCGTCACCGGGAAGCTGAATCCCAGGCGGGGCAGCAGGTAGGTGTAGGTCCTCTCCTCGTCCCAGTTATCATCCGCGATCGTATAGGTGGAATTCGGTGTCAGCCTCGACAGATCCTTGAGGGAGGGCACGCCGTTGGTCATGTGTTCAAGGCGCAGGCCTGCGTTGATGATCAGGTCGCGCAGCTCGATGCGGTCCTGCAGATAGACGCCGCCGTATGTCGGGGTCTGCGGTTTGTTGCGAAGATTCACATTCGTAGCGGACGGGACGCCGTCCAGCGTGGTCATGATCTGGTCTTCATCCACCTTGTTCCCCTTGATGTCGTATCCCACCATCCTCGGGAACAGGGCCGTGTAGATGTCGTATTCGGTGTATCTTTCTGGAGCCAGTGCAACGTCCCTGAGCCTTCCGGACAGGTCGCGCACGTTCATGTCGAAATACCGGATCTTCGACATTTCGTATTCGCCACCGAGCTTGACTTCATGGGCTTTTCCGAACTGTTTGGTGAAGTCCAGCTTTGCCGAAATTTTTTCCTGCTCGTTTTTCAGGAAATTGCGGCGCGGCGTGCCCGGGTACAGGATGTTGAAGTTGTCGTCGAACGGCAGGTAATAGTACCGCTCCCGGCTCAGGTCCACCAGCGCGGGATTGACCACCGTGTCGCCGTATGCCAGATAGTTGTCCCAGAGCAGCATGTCGCCGGTCGTGTTGTAATCCTTCAGGTAGCTTGCGCCGACGGTGTAATACATCGTCGGATCGATAGTGTGCGTGAAATTGAAGTATCCGGAATAATTTCCGGACAGGGTCTTTGAAGGCCGCAGGGGAAGCCTGTACAGATCCTGCGGATCAAAAGCCTGGCTGATCGCCTTCGTTCGGGACCAGGATCCTCCAACCTTCAGCCGGATCGGGTTGAAATCGAAAAGCAGATTGCCGTTCAAGATCTGGCCTTCGGACCCGCCGCCGGGTACGCGCCCCGGAGCGTAATCCATGAACAGGTCAAGCGTGTCGGTCACTGCAGTCACGCCGTCGCTCTTGAACCACTTGCCTGGAATGGTCAGGGAATCCTGCTTGAATCCGTCGAACCAGGTGGCGTTGCTCATCCGGTTGTAAACCTGGCTTGCGACGAAGAACTTCACGTTCTTGTATTTCGGCCAAACCGGGCCGCTGGCCGTGAGCACGTAATCGTTGTATCCGAACGAGTACAGCTTGTTGATCCCGAGGATTTCATAGTTCTGGTCCTTGAGCGCCCAGAAATCATCGGAGATCACCTCGCCGGTGAGGTTGTACTTGCTTCCGCCGGTCTTGATGGTGGTCACGGTGACGCCTGACATCTTGCCGCCGTATTCGGCGGACATGCCGCCTGTCTGAAGCTGCACTTCCTCGATGGCGTTGTTGATGACGGAAACGCCCAGATAATCGTCCGCGTCGTAGTCGTCCTGGGGCTTGGTCACGTTGAGGTTGTCCACGTAATAGGCCATCTCGTCCGCGCGGCCGCCGCGCACATGGATCACGCCGTTGTCGTTGATCACGCCTGCCATACCGGTGATCACAGCCGCGACGCCGCGTATCGGCATCTGGGCGATGTCCTCGCCGCGGACATAGTGGATTTCATTGGTCTCGGCCTTGTCGATCAGAGGCCTCTCCGCCACGATGGTGACCTGCTGGCCTTCCAGAACGGTCTTGGGCAGCGCCACATCCCGGAATGTGGTGAGGCCGGAATTGACGATGATCCCCTCGACAGACATCTTCTGGTATCCCATGAACGTGACTGAAAGGTCGTACTTGCCGACCGGGATGTTGAGAATGACGTACTCGCCGTTCTCATCCGTGGCTGCGCCCATCATGGTGCCTGCGATCTGGATATTGGCTCCCATGAGGGGTTCGCCCGTCTCGCTGTCTGTCACGAATCCCCTGACCTTTCCGATGGCTCCGAATCCCAGGGCCGGGATCAGTAGAACGATCAGGACAGACATGAGCAACCTGTTGAATCTCTCTCCTTTCATCAAGGATGCCTCCTCTTTTTGGTTTGGCATGCATGGACGATCAAACTGTCTTCATCCAAAAAGGATCTCCCCGCCTCCGCCCGCCCAACTACCATAACCGTAATGGACCGGGACTCACCTCCTTCCCTTTCAATCAATACCAGCCGGTTTATTGAATCGAGGCACAGTTCATTAAAACGGAAAAGCCATCCCTAGGACAGGAAATACCCCATCATTCCCCGGACGGCTTGTGCAAACTGTTCCGCAACCTCCGAATTAAAACGACCCCGCATTGATGATGTTGCGCTCACTCACTCATGATATTTGGGCTTTCTCAAGGCCCGGCGGGAAGTCCCGAAGAAAAAAGGAGGGAATTTTTGAAATCAATAACTTTCAGGATAGAGTTAAAAGATCGGGGACTCCCTCTCCCATTGACAAGAAAACATAAAAAACAAAGGGGATATTGTCAAGTGTTTTTTATTACAGCGGACTCCGGAGAGGCGGCTTTTCCGGACGGACTTTTCCCCCTCTTTCGGGGGATCGGACGGATCCCGGCAAATTCAGGAAAAATAAAAAACAGGCTGATGCTCCGGATAACGGGGAACCGGGGCTTTTCCAGCCCTGCCATTCAGTTTCTCTCTGCAGTAACATCGCCGGGAAACCGGTCTGCCGCATCCACATGCCCTTCAAATATTCATGATGGAATATTGACGGAAGGCAACCTTTTAAAAAGGTTATCTTCCATTTCACCCCTTCCCGGGCAGCGTCATCCGCCGGTCAATTTCTTCAGCTCATCGAGTTTCTGCAAGGCTTCAAGCGGGGTCATGGAGGAGATGTCCAGCTCTTCCAGCATGTCGCGGATGCGCTTTTCCTCCGCCAAGAACAGGTTGAGCTGTCCCGAGGCCGGATATACGGGCCCGTGCTGGCCCACGGCCAGTTTCGGTATTTCGTTCGGCGTGAGCTCGTTGGCTTCCAGGTTGTGAAGGATTTCCCTGGCCCTTTCGAGCACCTCGGGCGGCATGCCCGCCAGCCTGGCCACCTGTATGCCGTAGGAATGATCGCATCCTCCGGGCAAGATCTTGCGCAGGAACACAATGTGCTCCCCCCATTCCTTGACCGCGACATTGAAATTGCGCACCCTGGGCAGGATGCGCTCCAGTTCTGTGAGCTCGTGATAATGCGTGGCAAAGAGCGTTTTGGATCCGAGATGCTCTGCATGATGGATGTACTCGGCCACGGCCCACGCAATGGAAAGCCCGTCGAACGTGGAAGTGCCCCGGCCTATTTCATCGAGCAGGATGAGGCTGCGGCGCGTCGCGTTGTTCAGGATGGCGGCCGCCTCGTTCATTTCGACGAGGAAAGTCGATTCCCCGCCCGCCACATTGTCCTGTGCGCCCACGCGCGTGAAGATGCGGTCCACGATGCCGATGCAGGCGGCCTTTGCCGGGACAAAGCTGCCGACCTGCGCCAAGAGCACAATGAGTCCAACTTGCCTGATGTACGTCGACTTGCCCGCCATGTTCGGGCCCGTGATGATCAGGATCTGGTTTTCCGAATTGTCCAGGTGGCAATCATTGGGGATGAACGGCGTATCCGGAGGCAGGCGCTGCTCCACGACCGGATGCCTGCCCTCCTCGATGCGTATCCCGTCACCCTCGTCCAATTCCGGACAGACGTACCGGTTCTCCTCCGCCACCTGGGCCAGGGACAGCAGGGCGTCCAGTTCCCCGACGAGCCTGCCGTCTTCCTGTATGGCTTCGGCGTTCCGCGCCGCATCCTGGCGGAGCTCGTCTAACAGGGAAC
>Ga0233423_10000260_pt1 | contig 30117 bp, 17 predicted proteins | sample Watercolumn_Mata_FD_180713 | JGI IMG/M metagenome (GOLD analysis project Ga0233423, IMG submission 180713) | Freshwater microbial communities from Lake Matano, South Sulawesi, Indonesia - Watercolumn_Matano_2014_112_MG | ecosystem: Environmental > Aquatic > Freshwater > Lake | place: Indonesia... | reverse complement strand
TATATTCATGAGAAGTCGCATCTTCAGGAAAGCCGCTGCCCTCATCCTGCTTGCCGCCGTGCCGGTGTTGATGGCCGGAACGACGGGCAAGATTGCGGGTACGGTTGCGGACAAGGTGACCGGCGAGCCGTTCGTCGGAGCCAATGTCATGATCGTCGGCACCACCCAGGGCGCGGCATCCGACGCAAACGGGAATTACACCATCCTGTACGTGCCGCCCGGGCTGTATTCCGTTCAGGTGACGGCCATGGGATACGCGAAGATCACGGTTTCGGACGTGCGGGTCTTCATCGACCAGACGACGCCCGTGGATTTCTCACTCGAGACACAGGCGGTCGCAGGCGAAGCGGTTTCCATCGTGGCGGAGCGGGCGGTCATGAAGAAGGACGTGGCCACCAGCGTGGCTGTTGTTTCCGCGACCGAGATCCGGGAACTTCCCAAGGCAACGGTGCAGGAAATCGTTCAGCTCAACGCAGGAGTCCAGGAAGGATTGACCATACGGGGAGGCGGCGCTGACGAAGCCCTGTTCCAGGTGGACGGCATCACTCTGCGGGATCCCAGGAACAACCAGCCCATCACGGGCATCCCCTTGAGCGCCATACGCGAAGTCTCGCTCGAACGCGGCGGATTTTCAGCCGAGTACGGCCAGGTGCGGTCGGGCGTAATCAAGCTGGTCACGCAGGAAGGCGAGAAGGATTCTTATTACGCCACCCTCACGGCCAAGGCAAGCCCGCCGCAGGCCAAACATTTCGGGATGTCTGTGTTTGATCCCAATTCCATGTGGATGCGGCCCTATTTGGACGAAAAGGATGATGTCTGCTGGCTGGGCACTACCAAATGGGATCCCTATACGCAGGCCCAGTACCCTCCGTTCGACGGCTGGAACGCCGTTTCCACCAGGCTGCTCATGGACGATGATCCGAGCAACGACCTGTCACCCCAGGCTGCTCAGAGACTCTGGAAATGGCAGCACCGTTACCGGCCCAGTTACGACCAGCCGGATTACAACATCGACGCCGGCTTCGGCGGGCCTGTCCCGGTGATCGGGAAAAAACTCGGCAACCTGCGCTTCTTTACCTCCTACAGGCGCGAGAGGGAAATGCTGCTCATCCCCCTTTCAAGGGAGGACTACCTGGACTACGACTGGCTGGGCCAGTTGACATCGGATATCAGCCCCTCGAAGAAGCTGAAGATCATCGGCATGGCGGGCAAGAGCTACAATGTGGCCATCAATGCCACGGACTACAATTACAACGGAACGGATTTCGGCATATCGGGCGCCCCTTACTGGAGCCCCACGGATTTCATGCGCACGCCTTTCCAGATCGCCAAGATCACCAACGAGCAGCGCGCCGGCAGGATTTTCGTGGATTCCTGGTACTGCCCTGCGGAGGTCAACTATTATTCTCTGGCAGCCAAGTGGACGCATATCCTGAATGCCAAGACGCTTTACGAAGCCAGCGTCGAACACATCGCCAGGAATTATTTCACCGAACCCATACGTGAACGGAGCACCGATCCGGTTCAAGAAATCGTACCCGGCTACTGGGTGGACGAATCTCCCATGGGATGGGATCCGGACGCGGATGCAGGGATCGACAACATGCTGTTCGGCGGGCACACCAGCACGGTGCGGGATTACAGCAAGACCAGCGCGACCACCTTCCGGGCCGATCTGACCAGCCAGGTCAATTTCAGCAACCTGGTCAAGACAGGCGCGGAATTCGTGTACAACGACCTCAACCTGAATTACGGGGAGGTGAACTACTTCACGGGCGGCCGCAATCTTGTCAGGACCAAGAACAATCCCCTGCGGGGCGCACTGTATCTTCAGGACAAGCTGGAAACCAAGGGATTCATCCTCAACATGGGCCTGAGGCTGGATTACAGCAATGCCAACATGGACTGGGTGAATCTCGGCGTGTACGACAAGACCTATTATTCCGCCAACTATGATTCGGCGAAATCCTACGAATCCGAGAAGGCCAAGTCCCAATGGTCGCTCAGCCCCAGGCTCTCCATTTCACACCCGATCACGGAAAATTCGAAATTGTTCTTCAACTACGGGCATTTCAAGCAGCTGCCCACTTACGAACAGATGTACAGGATCGGAAGGGGCGCAACCGGTAGTGTGAACAACATCGGAGATCCGAACCTGCTGCTCGCCAAAACGGTTTCGTACGAGCTCGGCTACGATCATGTGATCTCCACAAATTATCTCTTGCAGCTGGCAGCGTTCTATCACGACATCATGGACCAGCAGGCGTTCGTGCAGTACATCAGCGCGGACGGCCAAGCCAATTATTTCAAGGCCGCAAACACCAGCTACGAGGACATCCGGGGATTCGAGCTCACCCTGCGCAAGACAACCGGCAGATGGTGGACAGCCTTCCTCAACTACACCTATTCGGTCAATACGGCAGGACAGTTCGGAGTCCCGGTTGTTTTCGAAAGCATATCCGAGCAGAGAAGATACGAGCAGCAGAACAAGGACATCTATCAGCAGGAAAAGCCCCTGCCCAGGCCCTATGCGAGGGCGCATCTGGCCCTGCATACGCCGGCCGGATTCGGGCCGAAGCTGTTGGGCGGCAACCCCCTGCAGAACTGGGCGGTCACGCTCATCGGCGAGTGGCGGTCCGGCGGATATTTCACGTGGACCAATACGAATGCCAGAGGCGTATTCCAAAACGTCAAGATCAGGGACTTCACGGACGTCCAGCTGACGCTGAACAAGACGTTCAACCTGAACAAGGTTCAGGTCACGCTGTTCGCGGAAGTGAACAACCTTTTCAACACGCGCTACCTGTCCGGCGCCGGCTTCTACAACGGCCTGGACCAGATCGCCTATCTGGAATCGCTGCATCTTCCGAAGAGCGGGGCGTACAACAACATCCCGGGCGAGGACAAGATCGGGGACTTCCGGAAGATCGGGGACGACGGTGAGCCGATCGCCTTTCAGCCGATCCGGCAGACCGGAAATATCGCGAACGAGACAATCGTGGAAGGGCTGATTTATTACGATCTCGCCACTCAAAAATATATGGAGCATGGGGCTGAAGGCTGGGCCGAGGTCGAGAAGGGCAGAATGCAGAAAATCATGGATGACAAGGCCTACATCGACATGCCGAACCAGGGTTATTTCAATTTCCTGAATCCGAGGCAGATCTTTTTCGGCATACGCACAAGCTTCAACCTGTGATTGATACACTCCATGACAATCGAAGGGAAAACACCATGAATATCCGAAAAATCCATCGTACTTTGAAGTCGGCCAGCGCTTTTTGGGTTGCGCTGTTCCTGCTGGGCCTTTCCGGACGGGAAGCCTGCAGCCAGGACAGGTACCGGAGCCTGGCCATCAAATGGCTCTGCGTGAACGACCTGCAGTCCACATTCGCCATTGAAGGCGCTGAAGTGGAGATGCACAGGACAGGGAACCTACCTGAGCAGAACGACGGCCTCCGCTGGCCGGCCCTGTTTCAGTATCAGGACTGCTGGGCAGCCAAGGCCATGTGGATCGGGACCACCAACTTTCTGGATCCTGTGAAGGGCATCACTTATCCGTACAAGGTAGTCGGAGCCGGCACTGCGATTGCCAATCCCAAAACAGAGATCATGCCTGTGCCCGGAGCGTTCAGGATGATCGGACGGTTCTATTCGCCCAGGGTGACCGTGGACGGGCTCGAAGCATCCGACATGAAACTGCAGGACATCGTGGACGAAATCGATACCGATCTCCCCGCGGACCGGATGATCATCAATCAGTTGCATACGACGATCGGCATCACCCTGACGCGGAAACTCATGTCGTTCAGCCAGCAGAATCACGGCAATTATTTCATTTATGAATATATATTCAAAAACACGGGCATCATTGACCTGAAAGGGACTCGGATCGAACGCACGCTCACGGATTGCGCGTTCCATTTCTGGCTCCGTTATGCGATCGCGAACGAAGGATTCAAGAAAAACTGGTATCCAGCCGCTTCGGTCAGTTGGGGGAAGAACACGGTGAACCACACCGTCGGCATGGATCCCATGGCAGCCGACTTCGAATTCAGGGCGCAGTACGCCTGGTACGGCCCATTTTCCTCCGCCACATGGGATGACTGGGGTGCCCCTGACAACAAGGTTTCGGGGACACTCGGGGCGGCGCGCATGGCCGGCACCGTGACCCTGCATGCGGACAAGTCCGCCAGCGATCCGTCGGATGATCTCTACCAGCCTCAATGCACTCGGTTTATCCTCTCGGATTCGCCCATGAAGATTTCGAATCAATATGACGCCCAATCCATGGCCAAAAAATATACCGAATATATGGTCGCGCCGCATCCCGAAAAAACGCACGCCGAACTTGTGGGAGACAATTTTGCGGACACCTGGACAACGGACGCGGGTGGTGTTTCGGCCGGGCAGGGTTTCGGACCTTACACGCTTGCGCCTGGAGACAGCGTGCGGCTCGTGTTCGCTGAGGCTGTGGGCGGGCTCTGCCGGGAGAAGAATCTGGAAGTTGGCGGAAACTGGTTCAACAACCGCTCGCCTTTCACCATGCCGGACGGCAGCGTCTCAACAGACAAGGATGCCTACAAAAAGGCCTGGGTGCTCACTGCCAAGGATTCCCTTTTCAAAGCCTTCCGCAGGGCCATTGAGACCTACAACAAGGGATACGTGATCCCGCAGCCCCCTCCTCCCCCGGAATGGTTCAACGTGGAGTCCGCCGGGGACAAGATCGGCCTGTCATGGGCGGACAACGCAGTCCAGGCGGATCATTTTGACGGGTACGAGATCTGGAGGGCTGTGAACAAACCCGACACTTTCTATCAGAAAATTTTCTCCTGCAACGCCTCCAACGCCGTGCACACCTTCGATGACACCACCGCGGACCGCGGATACAAATATTATTATTATGTCGTCACCAAGGATGACGGATCGCAGAACGACTATCAGCCGGGCGTGCCCCTGGTCAGCAGCAAGTTTTTCACCAAGACCAACGAGCCGGCATACTTGCGCAGGCAGGCCAAGGAGAATCTCGAATCGATACGAATCGTGCCCAATCCGTATCATATCAAGGCACAGAAACTTCAATTCGGAACGGATTCTCCGGATCAGATCGCCTTTTTCGGATTACCTGCGGTCTGCACCATACGGATTTTCACGGAACGGGGGGAGTTGATCCGGACCCTCGATCATAAAAACAACAGCGGCGACGAGCTCTGGGATTCCACGACCGATTACAAGCAGGTCATCGTCAGCGGTTTGTATGTTGCAGTTTTTGAAACGCCGGATGGAGAAGTGGCGTACCGGAAATTCATCGTCATCCGTTAACCCGAATGGGAGTTTGTGACATGAAAACCATCAGATGTTTTTTGGTTGCCGGCCTCGTCCTGCTGCTCTCGGGAGCTGGCACGGCCGGGGATTACAAGAAACTGGCACAGACCGGATTCAATTTCCTGAGCGTGAACTCGGACGGCCGCTCGTCTGCCATGGCCGGGGCGGTGACCGCGCTCGATATGGGGTCCAGCGCGCTTTTCTTCAATCCCGCGGGCATGGCGCGGTTGAACGGGTTTGTCCACCTCTCCGCGAGCAACAACAAATGGATTGCGGACATCGCCCATAACACGTTCAGTGTCGCATTGAGCCCCTCCCAGGGCCGTTACGGCGTGTTCGGGTTCAGCGCCCAAATCGTCAATTACGGGGAAGTGCAATTGACAAGGGTGGCGGATAACGACAATTCCTACGTGGACATGGGGACTTTCGAACCCACGGCCAGCGCGTTCGGACTGGGATACGCGCGTTTTCTGACCGACCGGTTCTCTGTCGGCGGCCAGATCAAGTATGTGCGTCAGGATCTGGGCGAGAATCAGATCACCACGTTCGTTTCCTCCACAGATGAGGATACCTCCACGGTCGAAAACATTCTGAGTCCGGTTGCGTTCGATTTCGGGACGCAGTTCAGGACCGGGATCAAGAGCCTTACATTCGGCATGTCGGTGCGCAATTTTTCCCAGGAGGTGAAATTCGCACGCGAGGGGTTCCAGCTGCCCCTGGTTTTCACCATCGGCGTGTCCGCCGATCTCATGGACTGGATCTCCTGGGGCGGGCCGAAGCAGTCGCTCGTTCTGGCTGTTGATGCGAACCACGACAGGTCCCATCCGGAGCAGGTGATGGTGGGACTGGATTACTGTCTCATGGATATGCTGGCCTTGAGGGGCGGATACGTCAGCGGCGGCGATGAAGACAAGTTCTCGTTCGGCGTCGGCGTATCCTATGCGGGTATCGTCATGGATTACGCCTATACACCGTACGGGATATTCAATGAAATTCAGAGGGTATCCATCCGTTTTTCCATGTAATTCCGATAGAATCCGAGGAGAAGGGTTATGAAAAAAGCGATTTTCTTCAGCGTGTTGCCCCTCCTGGCCATGCTCATCGCCGGCTGTGAATACGACCACCCCAAGGCGGTTTGGGATCCGAACGAGGATCTCGGTGTCTCAGTCACGGTCACATCGGTGGAACCTGCGGGCAGGGCTGATGCGGGCGTTCAAACCATCAGGATCACAGGGCAGAATTTCTCCGCCGAACCGGAAAAAAATCAGGTCTATTTCGGAGGCATTAGGACTACGGTGCGGACCTCCAGCCCCACAGAACTGATTGTCAACCGTCCGAATACATACGGCGATTCCCTGCTCATAAACGTGCGGGTGGAAAAAGCCTATATCCTGGGCCGGTATTCACCATACGGCTTGGCCCAGGTGGCGCGGCTTTACGGGAATATGCCTTCCAAGAATATCGTTCAGATGATCGACCTGGACGCACAGGAGAGCATATACGCGCTCAAGAACGACAAGACCGTCATCAAAATCCCGTCCAATGAAAGTCCGGAGGTTTTCGGATCGAGGGATTTCCGCGGGAACGCATCGGACCTGAAAGTAGGTCCCGGAGGCCAGGTTTTCATCAAGCAGTTCAACCATACGAACCTGTATGCCATTCCGGCCGAAGGCGGCGTGACGGTCAAATACGGAAGTTTCGCCAAGCAGGGGAGTTATATTGATTTTGACGAGAACAACAATTGTTACACAGTCGGTAAAAACAACGGGGTCTCGGTTTTAAAACCGGATCTGACAAGCGCGGCAGTCGGAGACTATGAGGACCTGGATGCCACCTGGATCAGGGCCTGCAACGGATTCATCTATGTATCCGATGCGGCCGGCATCTACAGAAGCCAGATCCTGGGCCCGGACGGATCGCTCGGAACCAAGTCAAAGGTTTTCGACCTGACGCAGGTGCCGGGATACGATGCTTCCGCCATCCTCTCCTTCGCAGTAGCCCAGGGCGGGAACCTGTATGTGGCCACGGACAACATCAAGCCCCTGCTGACGGTTTCCCCGGACGGAACCGTTCAGCCGTTCTATTCGGAAATCATCATTCCCAACAGCGGCCAGCTCGTGTGGGGAAATGGAAATTTTGCCTATGTCAACATGACTGAAGACAATCCCACGAACGACATTTTCCGCATCGACATGGCTGAACAGGGAGCCCCGTATCAGGGGAGGATGCGCTGATGCAATGAATCCGCCGGCGGATAAGCATCTTAGGCCGCGGTTTAATAGGATGATCTCGGGAGACCGCGGTTCGCGAACCGCTCGGATGAAAAGGATTTGACTGCGAGCTCGCGGTGAGCTTCAGTTGAATGGATGAATGGACAGAAGGCCGGATTTTTTCGGAATCCGGCTTTTCTGTTTGGACTGCTTCGCCTTTTCGGATGGTTGGTGCAGGCAGGAGTTGGATCAGGCAGCTCGCTGAAGGCGGGCTTCAGGTTTTCGCCTTGCGCCCCCAATGGATGAGTTTCAGCCCGACCAGGATCAGCCAGATGAACTGCGGCAGGCCGCCGATCATCAAAAGAACGGCGGTGATTTTTTCCGGTACAAAGGCCAGATTCAAGGCAGTACGGACGAAATCGAAACCGTGACCCGCAATGCCAAGCCATGCCGTCGTTTTGCTGAAAAGTCTGCCGCGCAGCATGAGTATTGAAAAAATGACAGCCGCTCCTTCCAAAAGGAATCCGCCTCTATTCAAGCCCGCAGAGGCTTCGGCCATTTTCATTTGGGCTGCAGATACCAGGGTGGCCCTTCTTGTTTCCTCGGCGGCGGCCGCTGCATATTGATTGCTCAACTGCAGGATGGCATGAGCGGGATGAATCATGATCAGGATCGTCAGTCCGACGAAGGCGAAGAGAGCTGCGAGAGCCGCAAAACCCGCATGGCTTTTCCTGAAAAGACTGTAAAGGCAGAGAAATGTCAGGTAATACAGCATGGCTCCGAAAAAAGTCGGGATGGAAAGCAGCAGCAGGCCGACAGGCCTGTTGTCCTGCAGCAGGTCGAACCAGCCCTGCGCGGAATCCGGGTACGGGCCCAGCAAAAAAAAGATTGCCGTGTCAGCCAGGAAAAACACCATCATGATGAGGGTGGCGAACCCGCCGATGCGATAAAGGGGCTTCCATCCAGGTTCCGGTATTGCCTGATCTGCGGATTGCATCGTTTGATCCTCCTCTCCGGATGTTCAGGTTCAGCGGTCCGGGAAACTCACCTGAAGCATACACGGCATCCCCTATTTGATGTAGGCCAACTTGATGGATTGCTCCCGCCCGCCCAGGTGCAAACAGCATAGATAAATGCCTCCGGAAATATTTTTCGGCCGCCAGCGGATCTGATGCGCCCCTGCATGCATGTGCCCGTCCAGCAGGGTTTCGATCGTGCGTCCTCTGGTATCCGCAATCGTGATTTTCACGGGCCCGGATTCCGGGATCGTGAAACGGATGGTCGTTTCAGGATTGAAGGGATTCGGGAAGTTGCGCTCAAGACGGAAACCGCCGTGTATGGGATCCTCCCGATCGATTCCCGTATCCACGGCGATGGGGGAACTGAAGGCGGAGGTGTTTCCTGAAGGATCAGTGGCTGTAGCCGCGATGTTCCCGGAAGGGGACAGGCCCGACAGGCTGAAGGTGAATGAACCTGACGCATCCGCAGCTGTGGAGCCCAGGTATCGCCTGCCCTGATTGCCTGGGTCTGAAAAAACCTCGATGATGGAGGATGGCTCGGCTGTGCCGTGCACCAGTTCCTGCGCGGCGGAGAGTAGCGACGGAGCTGATATGCCGGCGTTGCTGAATCCGGACAGCGTGATGCCACCCTGTTGATTCCCGGAAATGAGGTTCTTGCTCATGGTATTTTCGGATACCTTCCCTCCATCCATGTAAACACCGTATTGTGGATGATATCCGATCAGGTTTTCCAGGATCCGGTTTTTGATGGAAGGGGTATTGTACGATCGGATGGTTATTCCGTAGCTCAGGTTTCCCATCTGGAGTGTCCAGGTACTGTCCACGCCGATGCAGTTGCGGGCGATGGTGTTTTCGAAGGCATCCCAAATTCCTATCCCCTGTATATTCCCGAATATCATGTTCCCGATGATCTCATTGTGATGGCTCCCATCCTCGATCTCGATGCCGCCGTATCCCCCCTGGATGCCGTTGCAGAGCGTGTCCGTGCCGGTCCGGTTCAGGCCGATTGAATTGCCCGACACGATGTTGTTGCAGCAACCGCGCGTCAACTTGATTCCGCCCCAGGGATTCCCGCCGATGATGTTGGGAGTTTCATCCAGAGGGATGATCGCATTGAACCGGCTGGTGTCGTCCATGAATATTCCGTACAGATTGCCCCTTGATTCCATGCCGCTCCCGTTGACGCCGATATAACAGCCTGCGATCGTGCATCGCTCCGTTCCGGCCAGATAAATGCCCATGTCGTCGAACCGGTTGATAATCAAGTGCAGGATCTGAACGTGATGGGTTTGAATATACAATCCGTTCCCCCACGTGCCCATGGAGCCGTCGAGTTCGATTTCGGGCCCGAACGGATTGGAGTCTTCTCCCAAAAATTCCCGCTGCGTCCTGCCGTCTATCACCAGGCCTGAATCGGAGATATTGTTCAGCGGCGTCAATGGCTGGATGGTAAAGACGCCTGTTCCGGCATGATAACCCGGATCCGATTTCGGGATCCGGAAAAGAATCAGGTCCGGCCCGGGATTGGAGTTGGCGTTCATGATCGCGTCCCGCAGGGATTCGGGGCCGCTGTCCGCGGTGGTTGTCACCAGGTGATCCGACGCGAACAGCGAATTGAAAAAAGAGCCAGGCAGGCGTAAAAAATCCCAGTCATTCCGGGGTTCCGATCAACAGGTCTCATGGCAGTCCTCCTTAGCAAAGACAAAGAGTTCATCCCATGGTCTGTATTTGCAATCCCGCCCTTTGGACTGTACTGAAAACAACCTGTCAGGGGCAAAGACAGCGCGGGAACTAGCCTTGACAGTTTAAGGCCGTCTTACCGGAAGCTCAGTTTTTTTCGTTGACGTGGATGGAGGAATATAAACAATCCATCAGCTGGAATCAACTGTTCGTTGATCATCAAGCCTGAAAAAGAGGGCATATGATGCCTGGGGGAGGGAACAGCGGATTGGCACAGGCATGCCGGGATGCCTCAATCCAATGGGGCAATCAGGATCCATAGGAGAAAGTCGGTTCATCACCTTACGGAAAGGGTTGAAACGTCCTTCATCCTTATGAAGGGGATCAGTTCACCCTGATCCCAGCATAGATGCGGCGGCCGATGGTCGGGCCCCAAATGAGGGAGGAATCGAACCAGCGGCTGAAGGGTTCCTGCCAGGCCAGGATGGGATCCGCCTGTTTGTAACCGGTGATATTTTCGATGCCGGCATAGAACTGCCACCCGGCCAACTTATAGGTGACCTGCCCGAAAAGCAGGGGATAGGCGGGGGAATAGAGGGCTTTTTTATACGGATCCGGATTGTTGTCGGTCCGCGGCAGACGTGACGGACCGTTGAGTTGCGCCGTCAGGTCGAACTGGTATTTCCCGGGCGACCAGGAAAGAACCAGAAGCCCCTTGTACCGGCCGACGAGAGGCTGTTCAACAAGCTCGTTATTGATGGTGGCCTTGACATCGTTGTAACGGAACGCTGCGGTTGTCTGAAAATGCCTGAACAGCACGGCGTTGATTTCCGCCTGGATACTGTTCGAATACGATTTTCCATTCAGGTTGTATACGAAAATCCCGCCGCTTTCCCTCTCCGTATCAATGATCATTTGATTCAGAAAGGATGTCCTGTAGAAGTCGATGATCAGCGAGGCAGGCCTGTCCCGTCCCAGGCTGAAATCCGTAGTCCACTGCACGCCTGCATTCCAGGCTTCCTCGGCCGTGGGTTTTTCTTCAATGACAAGCTCCCTCGAACTGGCCAGGATGATCAGGTTCTCGGAGAAAAGATGGGGGCTTCGGTAACCTTTACCGGCCGAAAGGCGCACTGTCGTGGGCAGGCTCGGCTTGAACATGAGATGGAATCGCGGGGTCCAGAAATCGCCATAAAGATTGTGCCTGTCGTAACGGATTCCTGTCATGGCTGTCAGCCATTCGCCGCGCTTAAAGGTATATTCGGCGAACCATCCGGGAACCGATTCCCTGAAGTCATAGGGATGGAAGCTGTAAATCTCATCGATTTGATCCGCCTGGTAACTCATACCGGCGCTGAGGCTGTTTCGGTCAAAGGCCTTTTGAAAAACCAGATTGGCATACAGGCCTTTTTCCCGCCCCTCGTAATGCTTGATCCCCCAGAAACCGCGCTGATCGTGGCCGAAAGCGGACAGGATCAGGCCGATGCTGCTGCTCCCGCTCAAGGATGTCCCGGCTTTCAGAAAAACCTCTGCACGGCCCGTCTTGTTGTGAAATCCGTACGCCTGGTCGGTGGCTACATGTTTTTCGAAATCGAAAAGCGTCTGCCCGCCGTCCCTGTGATCGCGCAGGAAAGACAATCCAAACTGAATATGCCCGGTCTCGGTCCGGTAGCTCCAGCGGTTCATCATGTTGAGATGCGAGAACAGCGGCATGTCGAGAAAGGTGTCCCCGTTGCCGTCGAGTTTCATCCCGCTTCCGGCGCCGTAAAGCAACAACATCGTCCCCCACGCCGGATTCAGCCGCCCGGAGGCGACCATGCTCCCTTCGGTTCTCCCCATGGAATTACGGAAGAGATTCAAATGGAAGGGATCCCCCTTTTCCGGTTTCCTGAGTTCCACGTTGATCTGTCCTGTCGTCGATTCATATCCGGTGACGACGGAAGCAGCTCCCTTGGAGATATCGATGGCCTCCATCCACGGACCCGGTATGTAATCCAGACCGAAGGAACTGACCAGGCCTCGCATGGCGGGATTTTTTTCGATCAGGACCTGTGTGTAGTGGCTGGCGAGTCCCAGCATGCGGATGCGCCTCGCCCCGCTGACAGCATCCGTTTCCTCGGCATCCACGGCCGCGGTGTTCTCGAAGCTTTCCGCAAGCGTGCAGCAGGCCAGGGTTCGAAGCCCTGTTTCGGTCAAGGTCCGCGTGTTCACGGGGTGATCGGCATGGTCCATGGTGTGGGGCTTTTCCGCCGCGATGGAGACGGTTTCGCTGGTCCGGGGGGAGACCAGGAAGATGTCCAGCGTTTGCGTGCCGGGGCTGATCAGCAGGGTGTCCGGTTCGTAGGCGACGTAACGCACGACCAGCAACGGATCGGTATCGGCCGGTTTTTGCAGGAAAAAGGCGCCGTTTCGATCCGTGGTCGTACCCACAGACGAGTTGAGCCAGAAAAGCTCTGCGCCGTAGAGCGGGAGCGTGTCCGCCTGCCCTTCGTGAAATTCGAGGCCTCGCACGGTACCCTGTATATGCCGGTCTTGTGAAAAGGAGCTTCCAGCCGCGATGCATGAAAGCAGAACCACTGCCGAAAAGATGTATTTCATATCGATTTATCCCTTCAATGATCTCCGTCCACCTCCCTGTTTCAGGGAAAGGACGGTTCCTGAATTGAACGTCACTATTAAATGATTCTATATGTCCGGTGGTTCCCTTGAATCTGATAGCGAGCGCATTCGGGGCTGTCCAAAAAGCCCGGAAATAGACCATTTTCAGCCGATAAGTTCAATGTTTGAAACCAAAAAATCCACTTTTTAGACAGCCCCGTAAGCGAGCGAATATAAATGTCTTTTTCCCTACAGATCGAAGATTCCCCGCCGCTTGCGGCGGTGACCTTCAATCTGACGATGAGCACATTTGACGTGGCTTGCCGCGGGGTAAGTGGCAGGATTTATTTGATATTAGCTTGATGATTCCCCGGCAGCTCGCTGCCGTGGAGTTACAAATGCCGATTCTTCATCTGCGGGCGGGTCGCTCTCAGCCGGACATGCACCCCCGCTTTGCCGCTGAACAGGCGGGATGGGATAGGCGGCTTGATTACTGAATACCAAAGGTCACCGGACTGCGGACCGCCGGGGAGCTGCAGCGGCGTATCGGTTATTTAGAAAAACATCTTTCAGCAAATTCAAGAAAGAAAGGCCAGTTCGGTCCGACCGTATGGCCGCCTTCATGCTGCCGGAACGCGATTTCGCCGTCCATCAGCGCGGTTCCAAGCTGCGGGAATTGATCCGTGCCCAGCCCCTTTTTGCCCAGCAGCTCATACACCGGGCCTGCATGCACGCCGGCCAGGAACATGCCCTTCGCATCGATCCACTGTCCTTCGACTTCGGGCGACCCGGCGCTGATGAACAACGGCCTGGGTGCGCATAGCGTGACCAGTTCATGGGCATCCACGGGCAGGTCTTCGGCGTTGAGCGGGCCCGCGTACCGGATGAAGTTCGGGGCGAACCAGTGATATTCCCCGGACGAAGCCAGGTTCTCGACCTGCTCCCCGAATATCCTGCGCAGAATTTTTGCGCCGCCGGCTCCGGATGAGCCGATCAATCCGATGGCTATCCTGGGCTCATAGGCCAGTGCTACGAGTGCGGCCTTGCCGTATCGGGAGAGGCCTTCTATGGCGACCCGTTTTTCGTCCACAGCCGGATCGGCTTCGAAATAATCCATTGCGCGGCTCGCCCCCCATGCCCAGGCCCGAAGGGCGCCCCAGTCATCCGTTTTCCTCGGCTGTCCCTTGTTGACCAGCCCGATGATCCCCTCCTTCAAGCCTGCTCCGTTGTCCGCCTGTATGCTGTTCGGGACCAGGATTGCGTAGCTCCATCCTTTTTCCAGGACCTGCTGCTGCCAGGTGGGTCCTTCCTGCTTCGGCATTCTGAAATTCTTCGGAAAGATCCAGCCGAATTCTACGATAACGGGAGTCGGGGTGTTCGCGTGGACGGGAGTCGTGAGGGTCATCCGGATATTGACGTTGACCGCCGGGTATCCGGAATTGTCCGCATGCCCGACCAGCTCTTTGACATGGACCTTGAAATCCCCTTCCAGCGTGTCTTTTTCATTCGAAACGGTCCAGTTGACGGAGGGCGTTTTTGCCGGGACCCGTCCGTACATCTCCCTGTCGAATGCCTCGAAGATCTCCTTCTTCCGCAGCTCCCACTGTTCAGGCGTCTCAACCTTGCTGCCGTTTTCGAAAACCAGCGGATCAGGAAGGCTTTTGTACTGCGTCGCCCTGGACTCGTCCGAATTCGCGGCATTAGGGTCCTTCGGATTTCCGGAAGGTCCGGGTCGCAGCTCCGTGATGTTCAGCATCTGCATCATCAGCCGGTGATCCTCGGTGCTCGCTTTCTGAATGCGTTCCCAGTCCTCGCGGGAGAATTGCGCGGAAACAGGCAAGGCGCATAAGAGGGACAGGCAGAACAGACAGGACCATTTTATCATGTGCGCGATCTCCCTTTTCATATTTACCGAATGCATGAATCTGACAGCGAGTGCATTCCCCGCGGCTTGCTGCGGGAAATGCCCCGGGCTTTGACCCGGGGTAAGCGAGCGCATATCCATGTCCTTTTCCTTACAAATTGAAGATCCCCCGGCAGCTCACTGCAGGGGAGCTTCAATTCCGGTTCCGGTCACCCGGGTCCTGATTTGCCGTCCTCATCGATGATCCTGCTCCCCTCCGTCCAATCCGCGTAAACCTGCCAGAGTCTGATTTTCCCGTTCTCCACGACCGCCTTCCAGGCAGCGGGCATCTCAATCCGGTTCTCCGGGACAGGTCCGCGCTTCCCGTTGTAGGTGCCGGATGCGGAGCCGAACACTGCGACCATGCCGCCGTTCTGGAGCATGAACTCGGCTTCGATGTGATAGTCCGGGAACATGCGGAAATAGCCTTCCCAGCCCGCGATCATTTTTTCTCGGCCGGTTTCGGTTTTGCCTGCTGAATCAACGAAAACGTGGTCCCCGGTCATCAGGCGGGACAACTGCCGGGTGCTGCCGCTGTTGATCGCCTGCATGAAGGCCTTGACGACGTCCAGTTCTTTCAAATCCGATTCCCCCTTTGGTTGTCGCGAAGATGTTCAATCAAGCGCAATTTCCGCCAGCACCGGAAAATGATCCGAGGGAAGCGACCCGTCGAAACTGTCTGATAGAGTGCCGTGATTGAAAACATGAATCCCTCCGGACACAAAGATAAAATCGATCGGACTGCCTTTAACCCGGGAATCCGGCAGTTTGAACGCTGTGAATGTGCCTGTCGGGCCGTGATGGGGATGCAGCGAAACGGATTTTGCGTCCCTCAGCCGCAATCCGTTTGTCCCTTCCGGCCCGCTTGTCAGAATTTCATAGGGTGCCGAATCCGGTGTGGAGTTGAAATCGCCTGTCACGACCGCATCGGAATCCCCGGCTATCCTTTTCATTTTTTCCAGAAGCAGTTTCGCGCTTTCCAGCCTGGCCGTCTCCCCCATATGGTCGAAATGCGTGTTGAAATGAAAAAACCGGCTTCCGGTTTTTCTGTCCCTGAATTCCCCCCACGTCACGACCCTGTTGCAGGCAGCGTCCCAGCCCTTTCCGGGGATGTCCGGGTTTTCCGACAGCCAGAATGTGGAATGGCGTACGGCCTCCAGCCGGTCTTTCAAGAAAAACACCGCCATATACTCTCCCGCCTCCATGCCGTCGTCCCGGCCGATACCGAACCAGCTGTATTCAGGCAGCCGTGCGGCCAGATCCAGAACCTGTTCATGCAGGGCTTCCTGCAGGCCTGCGATGTCCGCCCGGTGAAACCGTATCATGCTTGCAGCCATGTCCTTCCGAAGCGGCCAGGCATTCAGGCTGTCCGAGGCTGTGTTGAGCCTGATATTGAAGGTCATGACCCGGATTTTTTGATCCGAAAGGTTTCCCCGGGTGCAGGAGAGGATTGCCGGAAGGAGACAAAAAAGAACGGCGGATTGAAAGCGTCGCATTTCGCCCTCGATTGGAGTTTAAAGCATGATACCGATGAAATCCGGCCCTTCATTTTAGAATTTTTCATGGCCGGTTCGGCAAAGAGCCATTATTTTCCGTCGTAGTTCATCCGGAACATGCGCTTCAGTTTTTTCTTCAGTTTGTAATCGGGACCCGGTTTTTGGGAAGGCGGGCCGAAATTCTTCGGGCCGTTTCGCTTCAGGTTTTTGATTTTGTTTTTCATGTATCCTCTGGCGATTTTTCATGTTCTTTTATTATCAAGCGGGACCGAAAAAGCCTGCGGGAAAACCGCGGCGGGCGTTTTCCCCTTTCCCGGGCGTTCCATTGCAATCCATGTCAACCCAGGATTATGGCGAATGCTTCTCTTCCATCTCCCGGATCAGATCTTCGCGGTCCGCCTGCCTGGCCAGGAAAACCGCCTTGTCCTTCCAGGATTTTCCCGGTTCTGTCTCTCCGCTTGATTCATGGGATTTCGAGAGAGCCATGAAGAAAGGGATGTAATTCAGATTGAGTTGGTCCATGATGCCTTTCGAGACGTGCTGCTCGTTGTACCAGTCGTGCTCCAGATAATCCAGCCGCAGTTTCCGCTCGAGGTTTTCATTGATGAGGGCCATGTTGTCCATGGGTTTCTCGCTGTAGGTGAGCACGAGACCGGTGAGGTGCAGCCGGTCCCTTATTTCCTTGATGTATTCCTCGTAGACGGTCGGCGCGATGTGGATGCCGGTTTCAGGATATTTCTTTCTGATCGAAGAGACTAAATCCTTCAGGAAGACGGCGATGTTTTCCCTGGATAAAGAGGGCAGATCGAGATCGAGCCCTCTTTCGTCCACCTTCATTTTCAAATAATCGCCGAGAATAAAAACAGTGTGGGCGTTCAGCACCAGCACATCCGGGCGTATGCCCAGGGCCTCCTGGAGAATCCACGTCGGGTAGGTGTCGTTGTCCCCGTTCGTGAAAAGAATGGAATTCGGGCTCGTGGAATTCAGCACGTTGAAGTTGTAGTCATAGAGGCTTGAAATGATGTCACGGCTCGAATAGAGCTTTTCGCAGAAGAGTTTCTTCCGAGCTTTCATCCCGTTCAATTCGGAATTCTGGATGAACTCCCAATAGAGATCCGGACATTCCGGCCTTCTTTTCAAGGCTTCTTCCAGATGTTCGATTCTGCGGTCGCCGTTGTAATATTTGAAGTAGGGGACCAGATAGGAGCCGGGGAGAACCTGTTCCAGTTCGCAGACGACGGATTCCAGGAGGCTTTTGCGTTCTCTTTCATCCATTTCCATGTTCGCATAACGGCACGCAAAATAATAATTGTACCAGCCCTGTTCATCGGCCGGATTCCCGGCCAATTCCTTTTTCCAAAGTCCCGCCTGGTTCCTGTACCACTCCGCCGGCCGGATGTCATAGCAATAGCGGTAAACCCTTTGCGGCGCATGATCCGGCGATTGTGCATACGGATGATTCGGAGGGGAGAGGATCACCAGGATGATCCCCAGGGTTGTGATCGTGCATTTTTTCATGGGCTAAACCTTTTTGTTGATCTGAACGGGTGCTTTTTCATCCGGCGATCTGGAGGTCCGCGGCGGTTGCGGGCGCACAACGGGTTCCCCGCATCCAAGCAGGCGGCCCGGATGGATGGAATCATGTTTCCTATGAATCAATAATGATTTTTAAGCCGGAATGACTTTTCTGAAATTTGCTTCATGGATTTGATCAAACATACATAATGGAGATACAAAAAGCAAGCAAAACGGAGGCAGGGCTGACTGCCCGGCAGCAGGTAGATACAGAGCCGAGCCGTATCGCATCCCCTTTGATCATTTTTTTTCAGGCAGCCCATTTATCCGTTGACTGAACAGCAAACTTTTCGCATATTGGCCTTAAAATGAATCTGACAGCGGGCGCATTCCCCTAATCCCTCTGAAAAAGACCCCGGGGTGCACTCCGGGGTCCGAAGCGTCTTCCATCCGGTTCATCCCAAAAGAAGGGGCTGCCATTGACCGAACAATACATCGTTGCGCATGACCTGGGCACCAGTGCGGACAAGGCCGTGCTGATCACCGTGCACGGGGAAATCGTTGCATCGGACAAGGTCGAATACACCATGCATCATCCGGCTCCCGAATGCGCGGAGCAGGATGCCATGGACTGGTGGAACGCGGTCTGCGCCACCACGAAAAGCGTTCTGAAAAAGACGGGCGTATCCCCCAAGCAGGTGGCGGGCGTCACCTTCTCCTCGCAGACGCAATGCCTGTTGCCTGTGGACAGAAAAGGCATGCCCCTGCGCAGGGCCTTCAGCTGGCTGGACGGCCGCAGCGCGGACATCATCCGGGAAAAGCTGTGGGGCCCTCCGAAAATACAGGGATACAACATTCCGAACCTGCTCCGTTTCCTGACCATCACCGGCGGAGCCCCGGGCCACACGGGCAAGGACCAGATCGGGAAGCTGCTCTGGCTCAGGCAGTACGAGCCGGAGGTTTTCAAGGCCGCGTACAAATTCCTGGACGCCAAGGATTTCGCGATCAGCAGGCTGACCGGCAGCATGGTGACTTCCGTGGACATTGCTGTGATCTGGTGGATGCTGGACACGAGAAAAAACCGCAACCAGTGGCATCCCAAGCTCTGCAGCCTGGCCGGCATCACGCCGGACCGGCTCGCGGAAGTGAAGAACAGCGCGGACGTGGCGGGCGTTATCACGGAGGAAGCTGCCGGGGCCGTCGGCCTGCTCCCAGGCACCAAGGTCATCACCGGGGCCGGAGACCTGGCTGCCGCAGCGCTGGGTTCAGGGGCCATCGGCGAAGGGGAGCTGCACATCAGCATGGGCACCAGCGGATGGGTGGCAGGCCATTTTGCGAAACGGAAAATCGACCTGCCCCATTACACGGGATGCATCGGCAGCGCCATGCCCGAAAAATACTATCTCGCCATGGCGCATCAGGAAACCATCGGCATCTGCCTGGAATGGCTGAAGAACCACGTGCTGTACCACAAGGACCAGCTCAAAAAAGAAAGCCATGTCGAGGAAATTTACGAGGTGCTGGACCAGCTCGCGGAGCAGGCGCCGCCCGGATCCGCGGGCCTGATCTTTACGCCGTGGATGTACGGCGAGCGCTGCCCCATTGACGACCAGTATGTGCGCGCAGGCCTTTTCAACATCGGATTGAACCATTCCCGGGAGCATATCATACGCGCCGTGTTCGAGGGCGTGGGTTTCAACCTCAGATGGGCGCTTGAGACGCTGGAAAAGCTGTACAACAAGGTCGAAGATCTGCGCGTTATCGGAGGAGGGGCTAAGGCGGACATCTGGTGCCAGATCGTGGCTGACATCATGAACCGCAACATCCACCGAGTGGCGGATCCGCAGATGGCGGGCGCCAGGGGCATGGCGCTTCTGGCAAGCAGGACACTCGGGCATATCGATTCGCTCGAATCGGTCCGGGATCACATCCCGGTGAACAAAGTGTTCAAGCCCAATCCGCAGCTCCGCGCCCTCTATGACCGGATGTTCCGGGAATTCAAATCCCTGTACAAGCAAAATAAGAATTGGTACAAGCGCATGAACAGGAGCAGTGCGGGATGACTGCAGGAGGGGAAGCGGGAGCAGTGAAGGCCCCCGGCTCGAGGAATTCTGCGCCCCGGGAGCGGACTTCGAGGAGATGCGCGTCCGTGTCAACGAACATGTGGATATCCGCGTCGTTCGTTTCACGCCTGCCCGCGACAGCGGGATGCCGGCCGTGCTTTTCGTCCCCGGGTGGATCACCATCATGGAGGCCTGGAAGGAAGTGCTCGTTGAAATGACGAAGGATTTCCCTGTGATTTACATGGAGACCAGGGAAAAAAGCTCCTCCAGGATCGGCAGGAATGCGCAGATTTCGGTAACCGGCCTGGGGGAGGATGTGGTCCGCACGGCGGAGTCGTTCGGCCTGCAGGACCGGCGTTTCTTGGCTTTCGGAAGTTCGCTCGGCGCCACGGTTCTCCTGGACTGCTGCAACAGTTTCAGAAACAGGCCGCTCGGCCTGGTTCTGGTCGGTCCAAACGCCGCTTTCCGTGTTCCCCTGGTTTGGAAGGCCATCATTTTCCTCTTTTACCCGCGGTCTTATTTTCTGATCAAGCCTTTCGTCAAGTGGCATTTGCGTCATTTCAGGCTGAACATCAAGGTGGACCGCGGCCAATATGAAAAATACTGCAGGAACCTGGATGCCGCGGATCCGTGGAAACTGAAGAAAGCGGCCATGGCGTTCTGGAATTATCAGGTATGGGACAGGCTGCCGGAAATCGACATGCCTGTACTGATTCTGAAAGGGGCCAAGGACAAACTGCATGAACCGGAGGCCCTCGTCAGGATGGAAAGCATGCTGAAAAAGGGCGGATCGATCGACATGGGTACCAATAAACGTACACATACGGCAGAAATCGTCGAGCTCTTAAGGAAATTCGTCCGTGAAACTGCGGCAGGACCGGGTTGATGGACCGTTCATGATTACCGGCAATCACCGGCCTGGTGAAAGTCTGTTTTTAAAAGGGATGGCAGGGATTTTGCAGTTGATTTTTAGGTTGAAGCCAGAACCTGTTTGTCTGAGAGCGGACAGATCCGGCGGTTGCCCGGTTGAAGTGCGGAAGATAAAATTATCTTGACATTGATGGGTTATTTTAATATATTTTTCCGTTAAAATATGGAGTTGCCTATCGCGGTTCGTTATTGGTCTGGTGGAACTGTATAAGAATCCAAGCAGTACGGTCTTGAAGACCACCGGTCTTTAACGAGCGATAACCAGACCGAAACGTCTGGACCCTTATTCCTCTGAATCGAATAAGACCGGACATTCGGTTTTTTTATTTCCAAATCCGGAGGGATTCAAAATGAAGAAGGTTGTTGTCTGTCTGTTCGCGGCCGTCATGGGCATCCTGGCCGTTTCTCCTGCCTATCCGGCGGTCAGCGAGTCCGCGGTTCTCTTTCTCCTGATTACCCCGAATGCGCGCGCCGCGGGAATGGGAGAGGCATTCGTCGCTGTTGCGGATGATGCAACCGCCGCGTTCTGGAATCCGGCGGGGCTGGCATTCCAGCAGGGACGCGAAGTCACGCTGACCCATACCAACTGGCTGCGCCAGCTTGTGGACGACATGTCGTTCGAGTACCTGGCCTACAAGCAGCATGTGCCGAGCCTCGGAGGCACGATCGGGGGAAGCGTCACGTTCTTCAACCTCGGCGAGCAGGTGCACACGGCCGAATACACGGATAGCGAGGGGAGGCCCATCGAGCTCGGGACCTTCAACAGCTGGGAACTGGGCGTATCCGTCTGCTACGGCACACAGCTCGGCGAGAATCTCGGCCTGGGGGCGGGCATGCGCTACATCCGCAGCGCGCTGGCGCCGTTCAGCGCGGGCTCCCAGCAGGGCAAGGGCATCGGCAACAGCTTCTCCGTGGACCTGGGTGTGCTTTACCGGATGCCTTTCCTCAAGGCCCTTCAGTTCGGAGCCAATCTGTCCAACATGGGCCCGAAGATCACCTATATCGATGCGGCCCAGGCGGACCCCCTTCCCACGAACCTCAAGATCGGGCTATCGTACAAGGTGCTGGATTCGGAATTCAACAAGCTCAGGATCGCCATCGACACCAACAAGCTGATGGTCGTGCGCAAGAAGGACGAGAAGCCCGCCCCGTTCTACGAAGCCATATTCACGGCATGGGGAGAGGGTTCATTGAGCGAGCAGGCGAGGGAACTGATCACCTGCCTCGGCGCCGAGTACGTGTACAACAAGATGATTTTCCTGAGGGCCGGGTACTATTACGACGAAGAAGGCAAGGTGAAATACCCTGCTTTCGGAGCCGGCCTGCAGTACTCCCTGTTCCGGTTCGATTTCGGCTATGTCGCTGCTGAATCCGGGCATCCTCTGGCGGATACCATGCGGTTCACCCTGACGGCCAACCTGTAAAACCGGAACTTTTTTACATTCCGGCTGGATGAGACCAACAATACCCCACGGGTCGCGTGGGGTATTTTGTTATGGGGTTAGAGAATGATGCGCAGGATCCTGATCCTGGGATTGGCCGCCCTGGCCGCGAATGCGGCGCCCGCAAAGGATTCCAGGGCCGCGGTTTTCCGCTTCCGGACCGGAGGCGTGGCTTCAACCGGTGAGCAGTCTCGTTCCGCCCGTGCTTCCCAAAACGCGGACAGCCTGAAAATACTCGCGCTCCTGGCCGAGTTCCAGGCGGACGAGGACGAAAATACCACAGGCAACGGGCAGTTCGACCTCACCCGTTCGCCGGAATACACCATCGACAGGCCGCCGCACAACGTCTCCTATTTCGAGCAGCAGACGCTGGCCCTGTGCAATTATTACAAAACCGTTTCAAACGGGAAGCTCGCCCTGTCCGCTTTCGTTTTTCCGCAGGTTCTAGTCCTGCCCCTCCCCATGTCCGGATATGCGTCCGAGGAAGGAGTCAGGACCACGGACCGCGGCCTGGCCGAACTTTTCAGGGATGCGGTGAAAGCCGGGGACCAGGCAGGAGCGCCGTTCTCCGCATACGATGCCTTTCTCATCTTTCATGCAGGAGTCGGCCGGGACATCGAGCTGGGATATGATTTCACGCCCAAGGACATCCCCTCCGCCTTCCTGAACCTTTCGGATCTGGAATCCGAACTGGACCCGGCGGACCTGGAAAACGCAGGCCTGCCTGTTCAGGGCGGATCGTTCCACGTGGCGGAAGGGATCATCCTGCCGGAGACGGAAAACCAGGAAGGATACGAGATCGGCCTTCTGGGGACCATGACGCTCATGTTCGGTTTTCAACTCGGGCTGCCGGCCCTGTGGAACACGGACACGAACAGGAGCGGCATAGGCAGATGGGGGCTCATGGACCAGGGGTCCGGGAATTATTACGGGCTCATCCCTGCAGAACCCTGCGCGTTCAGCAAGGTATTGCTGGGATGGGAGCAGCCGATCGAAGTGACAGCGGGTACAGGCCTGTCAGTCGCCTGCTCGCATGCGTCGGATCCGAGAAAGATCTACCGCATCCCGTTGAATGAACATGAATATTTCCTGATCGAAAACAGGCTGTACGATCCGAACGGGGACCGGATCACACGCGGTTGGGATTCGCAGGGCAGGCAGGTCGTTTTCCAGCCCACGGGCGAAATAGAGAACCCGGATTCCGCCGGTGTCATTGTCCGCGTGGAGGAGTACGATTACGGTCTGCCGGGATCCGGGATACTGGTCTGGCATGTGGATGAAAAGGTGCTGGCCGAGAAGCGCGCGGAAAACCGCGTGAACAGCGACAGGCATCACAGGGCCGTGGATCTCGAGGAAGCGGACGGCGCGCAGGACATCGGCGAATCCTACGGTTATCTGAGCGGCGGATCGGGATCGGAGAGCGGCGTGATGCATGATGCCTGGTACCGCGGCAATGAAATTCACATGCTGGTGAATCAATCCGATTCGGTCGCTTTCACCTCCGATTCGCGGCCCGATTCCAGGTCCTACTCGGGGGGCCGCAGCTCCATCCGCATCGCCTCCTTTTCGGATCCGGACACGGTGATGCAATTTTCCGTTTACAACGAACTTGTCGCCGTAGGATTCCCGGTATTTTTTCCGGATACGCTGAATCCGTTCGCACCCGTGGCCGCGGATTTCAACGGGGACGGCGGAGGTGAAACAGCGCTGGCCTTTTCAGAAGGCAGGATGTACGTCTGGGATTCCAACGGGCGGCTTTTATATCCGGCTTCCGCTTCAGGCGCGCCGGTGGCCCAGGCAGCCTTTTCTGCGGAGCCGCTGTTCTTCGATCCGGATTCGGACGGCAGCCTTGAAATGATTGCAGGGATGCAAAACGGCATGGTCGGATTGTGGGAGGCTGAGGATTTTCGAGGCGATTCCTGGCCTGATCCCGTGTGGATCAGGGATCTGGATGCAGGAGCCGTGACCGCGCTTGCATCCGGCGGAAATCAGATCCTGGCTGGGACCTCGCATCGTCGCGTGGTTGTTTTGAACAGTGAGGGCGATATCATCCGGCAGAATGATCTGCCGTCCCCCCTGATCGACGATGCCGCAGTCACGGGATTCAACCTTCTGAGGCGCGACGGATCCGTCTTCGCCGCGTCCCTGAGCCATGGCCTCTGGTTGTTTGAGTCCGGAGAAGAACCGGTTCCATTCTCCGGTCAGGGATTTGACCTTTCCATGCTTCATGCCCCCTCCTCCGGTTTTCTGGATGCGGATTCTGTTTTCACTGCAGCGCCATCGGATGAGAAAGGTCATTTTTTCAGGGGGAACAGGCAGGCGGCGATCGTGGACAGGGGTTCGCCCGGATTCGCAATCGGAGACATTCAGGGCGACGGCATGGCGGAAATCGTGGGGACTTCAGCAGGCCAGGTCTGGGCCTATCATCCGAACGGCGCGCTTTGCGATCATTTCCCCATGCCTGCGTATGAGCGGGACCTGGAGATGTCGGCTCCTGTCATTGCCGATGCGGACGGGGACGGGAAGATGGAGATACTCGTCCAGACTTCGGCAGGCAACATCGAGGCATACCGTGCGGACGGCACCGCTGCGCCGGATTTCCCCCTGTCAACCGGATCCGTGCACAGGCCGGTCCCGCCGCTTATCTGCGACCTGGACGGGGATGGAATGATCGAAATCGCTGCTGTTGCGGACCATGCCGGGATGTTGTCCGTTTGGAATTTCACAGGCGTTTTGACGGATGAGACAGCGCCGTGGCCTGAGGCCAGGCATGACGCGGGCCGCAGCGGGTTCAATCCAGCTCCCTCGAGTCCGTCCGGAGGGACAGGCGATTTCTTCCCCGAGCAGTTCGCCTACAATTACCCCAATCCGAACCAGGACTCCCACACGACCATCAGGTACAGGCTTGAAGCCGCCTCCAGGGTGCGGATACGCATATTCGACCTTTCCGGCGAGCCCGTGGCTTCCTTCGACGGGCCCGGCGAGCCTCATACGGACAACGAGGTTGTGTGGCGCCTGGACGGCGTGGACAGCGGCGTGTATTTCTGCCAGATTCATGCGGAAAGCCCTTCCGGCGGCAAGACGGTGACTTTCAAGATCGCGGTGGTGAAGTAGGTCTGATCCTGCAGCAGTAATGCAATCGGAACAAATACACGCTTGCGTCGCCCCGAGATGTTGAATCTGGGGCCCAGGGGTGGATAGGTAGAGGGTTGATTTAAAAAAACAGATTCCCGACAAAAGAATTCGGGAATGAATTTGGAGAGAGATTTTCCGGTGCCATACATGCGAAACAAACTGACCCCGTTCCTGATTTTCTCCCTTTTTGGTTTTTTCAGTAGAGCCGGCGCCCAGTTCGTCCAGTTCAACCACCCTGAACTCGACTGGCGCACCCTGGATACCGTGCATTTCAGCGTCCATTTTCACCAGGGAACGGAGAGGACCGCCTCCCTTGTGGCAAAAATCGCGGAAGACATCTATGAGCCTGTCACATCCCTGTATGAGTACCGGCCGGATGGAAAAATCCATTTCATCATACGCGACCACGACGACAATTCGAACGGAGCGGCTTTCTACTACGACAACAAAGTGGAGATCTGGGCGCCGCCTTCGGACTTCCTTCTCAGGGGGGACCATGCCTGGCTGAGGGACGTGGTGGCGCACGAGTTCAGCCACATGATTTCCCTGGCTGCAGCCAGGAAAATGCCGCGCCGCATCCCCGCGATCTATTTTCAGTGGTTCGGGTATGAGAAGGAGAAGCGGTCCGACGTCATACACGGCTATCCCAATACGCTGGCCTCATTCCCTGTCGCGGGGACCGTGATCCCCATGTGGTTCGCGGAAGGCATGGCCCAGGCCCAGCGCGCAGGCCTGGATTACGACACCTGGGACACGCACAGGGACATGCTGCTGCGCACAGCTGCATTGGACGGGAGCCTTCTGTCCCTGGAGGAAATGGGCGTGTTCGGCAAGAACAGCCTCGGGAACGAGAGGACCTACTGCCAGGGTTATTCCCTGACCCTGTATATTTCGCGGAAATACGGAGAGGGAAAACTGCGCGAACTGGCCAGTGCCATGCGGAAGCCCCATTTCATCGGATTTTCCCAGGCTGCACGCGAGGTGCTGGGGATTTCCGAAAAACAGCTGTACCGGGAATGGAGGTCATTCCTGGAAGCCGGGTACAGGGATGCCGTTCAACCTCTGAAGGAACGGCTGCGCGAGGGGTTGCTGATCGAGAAGGAGGGCAGCGCGGGTGTCTATCCGGCCTTTTCGCCGGACGGCCGAAGGGCTGTTTATGTCTCCAACCCGGGACAGGATTACATGGGCCTTCGCAGCCTGTACCTGACGGATTCCCTTTTCAGTGGGCATGAAAAGATAGCCGCAGGCGTGCATTCATCCGCGTCCTGGTCTCCGGACGGGGGCAGGCTGGTGTTCAGCCGAAGGGCTGCGGGGAAGCACGGTTCCAAATTTTACGATCTTTTCATATACGATTTGAAAAAGCACAGCGAGAAGCGCATCACGCGGTCTTCAAGAGCCAGGCTTCCGGACTGGTCCCCGGACGGTTCAAGAATCGTCTCCGTGGTCGAGAAGGACGGCAGTTCCAACCTGGCGGTGATCAGGCCGGACGGGTCCGGGCTGCGGCCGATCACCGCGTTTGAAAACGGCGAACAGATTTTTTCGCCCAAATGGACCGCGGACGGAAGCGGCATCGTCTTCGCCCTATTCACCGGACAGGGCGGCCGGGATATCGCACAGGTGGACTCGGGCGGCGCGAATTTCAGATATGTCGTCAAAAGGGAATCGGATGACAGGGACCCGGAGCCCGATCCTTCAGGGAAATGGCTTTATTTCAGCAGCGACAGGACGGGTATCTTCAATATCCACCGGATGGATCTGGAGACCGGCAGCACAGATCAGGTCACGACCGTCTCAGGGGGCGCATTCATGCCCTCTGTGGACGGCAGCGGCCGCATCCTCTATTCCCTGTTCCAGGCGGACGGATTCAAGATCGCGCTGCTCGAAAATTCAGCAGCCCCGGATGCGGCAGTTGTTTTCTACGGCTCGCCGATGAACAGCCTGGAATCCGCCTTCCCGGTTCCGGAATGGGACATCGCCCGTTACGACGACCGCGCAGTGCCGGAGTACGAATCCCGGCCGTACAAAACCGTTTACGGGCAGATGACCGTCATGCCGCGCATTTTCATGGATTACCCGGGCAAACCCAAGTTCGGAACCTATTTTTTCAGCACGGATGTTCTGGACCAGCTTTCCGTGCTGGGCACCGTGGCTGCGAACAGCAGCTGGGACACGGATGTGTACGGCAGCTTTTCCTACAGGCGCTTCGCGCCTTCCCTGTTCATCGACCTGTACCACATGCGCAGGCACAATTCCGAGAGGAAAGCGGATTACCTGTTCACCCTGATGGGGACGGATCTGGGTGCGGACTGGGCCATGACCGACAACGACCTGGTCAGGACCGCTTTCCTGTACAGCCGTTACGACGCGAAACAGACATTGACCGATGCGGTGCCGGAGATCAAGTTTTCCTACACCTATCACAAGGGCAGCGCCCTGCAGCTCAAATGGACGCACCGGTCCATCCCGCCCGCCCTGAATTCGGGCATTGCGCCGAAGAAAGGGCAATTCTGGGATCTGGATTTCACCTACAACAGGGACAATTTCATCAACGGCTTCGAGGTTCACCAGAACTACGGGACCCTGGTGGAAGCGTTCCGTTCCTACCCCTATTTCCGTATCCTGGGCGAATTCAGGAATTACAGGTCCCTGGCGGGCAGCTGGATGATGCGGCTCAAGTGGGGATGGATAGACAGGCGGGTGGACAGCTTTTACAATCTTTTCGCAGGAGGCCTGGACGGCCTCAAGGGATATCCCTATTACAGCCTGGAAGGCAGAAAGCTCATCCACGCGGAGCTGGCCTACCGGTTTCCGATCCTGCGCAAGGCGGGCCTCCGTCTGCTGTTCATCCAGCTGGACAATCTTTACGGATCGCTTTACGGCCAGGCCGGAAATGCCTTTGACACAGACAGGTTGAAGGAATTTTCCTGGAGGAGAACGGCTGGATTCCAGCTGCGCAGCGAACTGTTCGGATTCTACGGGTATCCGGTGAAGCTGTTCGCGGATGCGGCATACGGCCTTGACGGTTTCAGCCACGCGGGCCAGGATTATGGAAAGGAATGGCGTTTTTATTTCGGATTGCTCTTCGATTTTCTGGACTAAGGGAGGGGATTGCCATGAAACGGAAAACCGCGGTTTTCGCATGCCTGGTGCTGGCCGCAGGTCTCTGGGCCCGCCAGCCTTACTCAAACCTGGATGCCTGGGGAGGCAAGCAGGCGGAGTTGTACGCTTTTATGTCCGGCACAGCCGTTTCGTCTGAAGATTCCGCTGCACAGACAGCGGAAAAGCCCGCCGGATTGAAAAGCAAGGGCATCGGCGTGATCGCATCCGCGCTGATCCCGGGCACAGGCGAACTGTACACCGGATCCTGGATCAAAGGAGGCCTGTTCCTGGCTGCAGAGGCGGCATTCTGGTACGGCAACATCCATTTCAACAACAAAGGGGACGACGGCACCAAGGCGTACGAGGCTTTCGCGGACGAGCATTGGAGCGAGGCGCGCTGGAGGGAGAAATACAATCCGGAGACGGAGCCTGAAACGCATGAACTGCCCTCCACCAAGACGCAGCAGTACTACGAGATGGTCGGAAAATACGACCAGTTCAAGAAAGGCTGGGACGACTGGACTGAACTGGGGCCGAACGTCAGCCCCAACAGGCAGAAGTACGAGGACATGGAACATGCCATGAACCAGGAATACAAGAAGGCCTCTACGTTCGCCGCACTGATCCTGGTCAATCAACTTTTTTCCGCCGCGGACGCGGCCTGGACCATACACCGGCACAACCGGGACATCACCGCGGAAATGCGCGCGGGCTGCATGGAGATCCGGGGCTCAATGATTCCGCTGTACGGATTGAAGTTGAGCTGGTAATGTGGACCCTCGAAACGGAGAGGGGAAGGAGGACAGGATCTTGCGGGTCAGGAATTTTTTTACGTCATGCCTGGTTTTTGCGGCTGTTCTGAACTCCGCATCGCAGGACGCGCCGCAGATGCTCGGGGCGTGCCCTCCGGATTTCAGGTCCGCACTGGCGCCGGAAGGGGGATTTGACGAACCTGACGGATCGAGGCTCTCCGCCGCAGGCGGCGGGGGTTTTTCGATCTGCAGGGAGGGGAACAGTTATTTTTGCTCCCATGACCCGGGGCAAACCCCGGTGGATGCGCCCGCCGGCAGATTGAAGCTCCCCGTCGCAAGCGGAGGGGAATCTTCGATCTTTAAGGAAGAAAACAATTATATTCGCTCGCTTACCCCGGGGCAAGCCCCGGGGAATGCGCTCGCTGAAAGATTCAAATCCCCGTCCAAGGCCAAGGCGCTGCTGTTGTCCCTGGTCCTTCCCGGTGCAGGTGAATACTACGCCGGATCTCCGGGAAGGGCCGCCGTCTTCCTGGGCGCGGAAGCCGCCCTTTGGACGGTTTTTTACTCCTTCCGCACGTACGGGAACTGGAGGAGGAACGATTACCGGCTCTTCGCAGCGGCACATGCAGGCGTGCAGGGGACAGGCAAAGGCTACGATTATTATGTGGACATCGAAGCCTACAACAGCCTCCGCGAATACAACGAGGACATGCTGAGGCAGCGGGACCTGGCTGCCGTGTATCCGGAAACGGACGAGTTCAACTGGCAATGGGATTCCGAGCCCAGCAGGGACAAGTACCGCTCCCTGCGCCTCTCCAGCGACCGTGCATACAGCAGGGCCACGATCGTGATCGCAGGCGTGGTGATCAACCATATCGTCAGCAGCATAGACGCGGCGCGGCTTGTCCACAGGCAGCAAGGCTCGGCGTCGGGCGCCTGGCGCTTATATGCTG
>Ga0233423_10000259_pt1 | contig 30135 bp, 19 predicted proteins | sample Watercolumn_Mata_FD_180713 | JGI IMG/M metagenome (GOLD analysis project Ga0233423, IMG submission 180713) | Freshwater microbial communities from Lake Matano, South Sulawesi, Indonesia - Watercolumn_Matano_2014_112_MG | ecosystem: Environmental > Aquatic > Freshwater > Lake | place: Indonesia... | reverse complement strand
GGCGGGTGAACAGGTGCAGCACTTCCCACATGCCTGTCTTCCAGGTCCAGGGCGTGAACAGTTCAACGCCCTCGTCTGCGAAAACGCCGAGTGTCGAGGCGTACCATACCGCTGTCACATTCGGATCCGAACCCTGTATCCCCATTTCGGAAACTCCGAAAGTGACGCCGTGCCCCTGGCCGAGATACTTGTCCAGCCACTCTCCGCATCTGGCGAACAGGTATTCTTTGGTGATGCCGTTGTCCCATCCGCCCGAACCGGCCCGTTTGACGCCGTTCGCGCCAGGATAATTGAAGGTCCGGTCGAACCAGACGCGGTGCAGCTGCACAATGTCCGACGCCTTGTTTTCCCCGGGATAGAAATGCACGTCCAGAACATCAAGCAGCCGGACGCCGGAAGCCTGCTGCTCCTCCCCGATGCGCTTGATGAAATACTCGAGCCAGGTGTATGATTTGGAGCCGGATGGTATCTTGTCATTGTCCCAATTGAACCACTGCCATTCATTGGCCGGAACAGGCCCGGCCAGACGGATATCCGGAAACGCGGCGCGCGCCTTTTTGGCGGCCTCGAAATACCTCTGCATGAATTCCTCGGCCGGGATCAGGTCCGGCATCACATCGTCATGCGTGCCGTTCCAAATCTCCGGTTCGTTGTCCATGTTCCAGTATTTCATGGAGAGCGCAGGAATGCCGAGTTCCGCAATCCAATGGCTGACGATGCCGGTCGTCGAGTCCGCAGGCCAGTCCATCAGATAGAGATCGATATCGCCTTCCCCGGCCCAGTTGTTGTGCACGCCCTCCCACCACTGGGATTGGTTGTATCCCCAGTCGTTGAAATTGTACTGGGACGTTTTCGCCGCTTTCCCGATGAGCTGGAATGCCCACATGCCCGCAGCGCCCGGCATGTTCTGGCCCAGGCTGGCAGCCGAGTAATCCCAGTCATGCCTGTAAACATTGTTGTACCAGTCCGGATGGCTGGTGAGTTTGAGGCGCCAGTTGTATTTGGTCGAGTTATTCCCGCCGTTGTCCCGGAACAGACGGATCCCCGCATCCCGGTACAGCTGCCACTGCGCCTTTGAGAGCGGCTTTCCGGGATCATCTGAAAGATTGTTGTTTCTGCCGTATAGGCAGGGGGAAACCGGCCTTCTTCCCGAAGCCGCATCGACTGTGATCTCCACGGAGGATGCGTTGATTGCATAAAATAAAAGCAGACAAAGGATGAATCGAACCATGTGAAAAAATCCTCCTCTCTGGAGTACGGTTTTCTCAGGCAGACAAGGCAAAGGCGGACTGGCGGCCGCTTCAATAGTGAATTATAATCAATTTTTTTTAAAGGATCAAATCTTTTGCATCAGCAGGCTGCAATGAATGGAAGCTCCCCGGCAGCTCGCTGCCGGGGCTTCTTCGATATGCAGGGAAAAGAACATTTGGATTCGCTCGCTTACACCGCGGAAAGCCGCGGGGAATGCGTCCGCTGTCAGACTCAATGGGTGAACACCGGTCTTGCATCCGTGTGCCGCACGACGAAGGCCTGTCTTCCTGAGGCCGCCTTGCGGCCGAAGGATCTGCGCCCGCGAACCGCCTGAGGGATGAATTGCGACGGCCAAGCCCGGCGATTGATCGGGATTTGACGACCATGTCGATTTTACGATGATGAGGGGGTAGATCCTAGATCCCTCGCCCCGAAAAGAAGGGGCCCGGGATGACAGGCGAGAGTGATATCGTCAGGTGTGATGCTCAGAGCGAATAAATCCACGTCAATCCCAGCTCGAAGCCGAAGAGATCCGTGCTTTCGCCGTACCGCCCGAATGAGAGCTTGGCCGTGACAGGTATCCTCGACCCGCCGGCCAGCAGGAATTCCGGCGTGATCCCCAATGCGAAGATCTGCGCGGCATGAAATGCCGCCGTTTTCTGAAAATGGGATATTTCGGCGGTTATTTGAACGGGGATCCTGCGTTTCCCCCATTGAAAGCGGTAACGCCCGGCTGCCTGGAACTCGTCGGGTATGGTTTTTTGATCCTCCGGGAGCATGCCTCCTGCGATGGCGATCTGGTTCTTGTCCCGCGACCTGTATTTGAAGAGCAGGGACAGCGTGCTGGATTGCAGCCTGTGCTTGACCTGCACGTTCACGACCTTTTTGTCCCCGGCGAGGAATATCTCCTGGCCGCCGATCCTGTCCTCGCTGTATGCGGAGTAAAGCAGGTCGGCAGTCACGAGCGTCCTTTCGCTTGCCTGGAAGTCGAAGCCGCCTGTGACCATCCACTCGTCTCCCGGATCATATTTCTTGACCATTCCCTCGAAAGGCGTGAACGAACCGCGCAACTGATAGGACCCGCCGAGCCCGAGCACCCATCTTTCGCCGGCGGGAATGGCCCATGATAATCCCGGCGAAAGATTCAAGCCCTGTCCGAAACTCGGCGTCTGGAACCGGTACATGTTGAGGCTGAGGAGGTACAGGGTGCCGAATTCCTCCATGGAAATGGCTTTTTTGCCGGTCGGCAAATTGAGCCCCAGGCTGAATTTCATGTTCAGGGATTCCACATAATAATTCAGCGTGGACTGGATGTCACCGAGACCGGTGAGCGAGCGCAGGGAGTCCCCGCCCGCGGATGCCAGGGACGTGTAAGCGCTGAGACTCGTATTCTTTCCGAGCGGGTAATAGAAAAACACAGGCGTGCTGAACTCCGAGATGACCGTCTTCCCGCTGCTGGTCCAGGATTGATAGGTCAGGGAACCCTGGATGAACCCCTGCTGGCTGATGATGAACACCTCGTCGGCCGCGAAGGAAGCGGACGGTACGGTGAAGAGCAATACGCACAAAAAAAGAAGGATGTGCTTGATGGTCATTTCTTCTCCGGCGATTTTTAATTTTGGATTGCGGATTTGGAAATTTTAATCCACAATCAAAAATCCGCAATTCTAAATCCCATGTCGCGGCAGCAAGCTGCCGCACTCCAAAAACCTAAACATGATATCAGAATCCAGATTTCAGATTAACGATGTCAGATCTAATTTTCGATCTGAGATCTGAGTTCTGCAATCGTTGATCTGAGATCAAGCCCCGATCCCCTAATCCCAAATCCCTTTCCTCCGATCCACGAAGCACGATGAACGTCCTTCTCACCTCACCAGTATCATCTTCCTCGCTGCGGAGAACCCCTCCGCGCGGATCCGGCAGACATAGACGCCTGCGGTCACCGGGATCCCCTGGTCGTTCCTGCCGTCCCATCGCGCCACATACCTGCCTGTGACCTGCTCACCGTCCGCCAATGTCCTCACCTTGCGTCCGAGCACATCGAACACGTCCAGATGAACCCGGGTCTTCCTTCCGACCTGGTATGCGATCGCAGTCGAAGGATTGAACGGATTGGGATAGTTCTGGTCAATGGCGAAATCGATGGGTGCGATCGGTATGCCTCCAGCCGCATCCTGCGCGAATTCGGGCGTCCCGATGATCAGCCTCAGATTCCGTGCAGGAAGATCCTTTTTAAGATCCACAAACGCTTCCCTGCCGGACAACGGAACGGCGCAGACAAAATCCCTGTCCAGCAGGTAGAGCTGCAGGCTGTCCGCCTTTTCGCCCTGCTCGGAAAGCAGGAGATGCGCCTGTTTTTCCATCTTCAGATTGGTCGAAATCCTGAGATCCCAGGATTGTCCCTGTCCGGACAGGGTCTTGAAATTGCCTGCGAATTCTCCTTCTTTCTCCAGGATCGCCAGCTGCAGGTGATCCCCGATCGGAGGCGCTTCGGTAAAATCGAGCGAATCCAGACCGTCTGCCGCATCCGAGAGAAATCCGACGAAGTTGTTGCCGTCCACGAGCCTGAACCCCGGGACATCCGCGGAAATTTGAACCATGAATTCCCCGTCCCGCAGGCTTTTCGCCATTCTTTTGGGAGTTCCGGCCGCGGATTCCTCCGGGACAAACAGGAGCGAAACTGCGGATGTCGACCTGTTCTGGATGAAATATCCCTCCCAGGGATCCAGGACCTGTACGCCGTACTCGTAGTCCGTCCCGTTGTAATAGACCGGCGCCTCCACGGTTCCGTCCACGACGACGCTCGACCAGTCCACGGAAAAGGCGAACGGATCAGAGACCTGGTTCCAGCCAGGCTGCAATGTCACGGCATAGGGCGCGGATGCGTCCACGCTGACGCCGTCCTCCACGTCGAAGAAGCCGCCGCCGCGTGTAATGAGCCAGAGAGCCGTGCCCGGGGTGAATGTTTCCCGCAGGTCCGGGTATTCGGCGTAATATTCCGCCGCATTCTCCCTGTACGCGCATACGCGCCATTGGGTACGGTCATATTCGCCGTAATCGTCCCCGAGCACATTGAAAATCCCCGGCAGCTCGAGAACCAGCGGCACGGATACCATCCTGTAGGTCATCTCGCCCATCGTCAAGTCCGGCTGGTACATGGCCACAGGGACCTGCACATGCGCGGGGGATCTCCGTGGGTCCGTCTCCGGATGGGTGATGACCAGTGGTCCGTTTGACAGTTTCGCATAATAGTCGATGCCGCGCACGGAGACGGCGCTGCCCGGGATGACGCCTTCCAGCCTCAGCCCGCTCTGAGTCAGCGCGAGAGAATCATACTCGACCCTGCCGGATGGCCTGTAAAACAGCGTCCTTCCCGAAAACGCAATGGAAGCCGATAGGAGCACGGATACAGGGAGATCCTCGGCCAGCGCCGGGGAAGCGACCTCTACCTCCACCTCTAGAGCACTGGAATGACCTGTGAACCGGACCGTGTCCGGACTGCTCGCGGAATTGCTGATAATGATGAGGAAAGCCTCTCGGACCCCGAAACCGGAAGGTGTGAAACGGATATCGACTGACCGTGAAGATGAGGCCGGGAGGATCCCGGCCGTGCCGCCGCTGACAATCGAAAATTCCAAAGCGTTGAGTCCCGCAATCGACAGACTGATCAGAGACAGGTCCGCGTCCCCGATGTTTGAAATCGACATCAACCGCTGCAGGTTGTTTCCCAATGCAACCGTATCGAAATCGATCGTGGCTGCAGAGAGCAGGATCTCAGGCGCGATACCCCTTCCGGTCAGGGCCACGGTATCCGGGCTCGATGCTGCGCTGTGCGTGACAATGATGACCGCCTGCCGGACTCCGCTGGAAACCGGGAGGAACCGGACCGTGACGGTCCTGGAGCTGGAGGGCAGGAGAATGCCTGCCGCTCCCCCGCTGACGATCCTGAAGGATCCGGTATCGGCCCCGGATTTGAATAGGCTGTCGATCGTGAGGTTCGACGTCTCCGTGTTGGAAATGGTGAAGTCCAGCTGTTGCGAGGTCCCGGCCGCGACTGTCCCGAAATCGAGAGCCTGGGTCGAGAACATCTGAGTCGGCGCGCCGCCTTCTCCGGTCAGATTCACGGACAACGGCGTGCCGGATGCATTTGTCGCGATCTGCAGAATGGCCTGCTTGGCGCCTGGGCTTAATGGAGAAAAACGGACGCGGATTCGCGTGGAATCGAACGGCACGATTGATGCCGACCCTGCATCCGCGACGGAGAATTCGCCTGCGTTCGGACCAATGAAGTTCAGATCCGTGATGGACAGGACGAGGTCGCCCCTGTTTGACAGAACCACATCCCGCGCCGCGTTCAAGCCGGTCCGGACCTGGCCGAATGAAAGGGAATTCGTGGAGAGCACGGGGACCGGGATTCCCGCCTGGCCTGAAAGCATCACGGTATCCGGATCCGTCGGCGCATTGCTCATGATGATGAGTTGGGCCTGCTTGGTCCCTGAGCTATCGGGCGTCAACGTCACAGTTAGTGTTTTTGATCCGCCCGGCGAAATGGTCAGAAGTCCGCCTCCGGATACGGAGAATTCATTGAAGTTCTGCCCGGCAAGGAATGTTTCGGAAATGGAAAGGAGGGCGCTGCCCGTGTTTGAGACAACGACATTCCGCTGCATGCTGCTGTTGACAACAACATTCCCGAATGAAAGCGCGGTCTGGGAAAGCGACAGCAACGGAACTGCGGGCGGTCCGCCAAAGCCCGTCACCGTCACGGTATCCGGATTGGAGCCTGCATTGGAAAGGACGATCAAGTTTGCTGTTTTGGGACCCTGCGATACGGGCGCAAAACGCACCTGCACTTCGCGGGATTGGGACGGCGTCAGGATGCCCATGCCTGTTCCGCTGAGGATTTGGAAGGAGGCCGTGTCCATTCCTGTCTTGAAAACATCGAAAAGATTCAGGTCCGAACTGCCTGTGTTCGCGATCCAGAAACTCTCGGTCGAACTGATTCCTACGGGGACTGTACCAAAATCCAGGGATGGCGGGGCGATCGTGATGGCCGGGGCCGCGGGCATCCGGATGACAGCCAGCCCGCCTCCCCAGGTCCCGATCCACTTGTTGCCCTGCGGGTCCACGGTGACGCAATACACATGATCCACAGGCAGGATCGAATTGCCGGTGTTGTAAACCGTCCAGCTGTCAAACTGGTCGAACCTGGCCAGGCCGCCGCCGTTCGTCCCGATCCAAACATTGTTCTGGCCGTCAAAGGCGATGCCGTACACATTGTTCGAGGGGATCCCGGAATTCAGTGTGTTGTAGACCGTCCAGGACGTCCCATTGAACATGGCCAGGCCATACCCCGACGTTCCGGCCCAGACCTCATTGGCGGCAACGGATTGGAGCCCGTTCTCGTTGATGGCATTACCCGGAAGGCCTGAATTGCCGGTGTTGTAAACCTGCCACTGAACGCCGTCGTACGACGCGATGCCGCCTCCGTATGTGCCCATCCACTCGACCGGAGTGCCGGGCTCCTTGGCCATGGCGCTGACGTCGTTGTACGGCAGGCCGGAATTGCCGGCATTATAGATGGTCCAGTTCGTGCCGTCGAATCCGGCGACTCCTCCCCCATAGGTTCCCATCCATTTGTTGTTCAACGCATCCACTGCCACGCAATGGATGTCGTTCGTCGGGATCTGCGAGTTGCCCGTGTTGTAGACATTCCAGGAAGTGCCGTCGAAAGACGCAAGGCCGCCCCCGTAAGTGCCGATCCACTTGGTGTTCGAACCGTCGATAAAAATGCTGCGCACATCATTGTTCGGCAAGCCGGAATTCCCGGTGTTGTACACTGTCCAGGCAGTGCCGTCAAATAATGCAAGCCCGCCCTGCGTGCCGATCCACTTCCTGCCGTTCCCGTCGACCCTGACGTTCGTCACATAGTTGTTCGGAAGTCCGGAATTGGAAATATTGTAAACATCCCAGGTCTCGGCCTGTCCCATCCCCTCTCCAGTGAGGAAAATGGTGTCCGGGCTGGACGGCGCGTTGCTGAACACCACCAGTTCCGCCTGCTTCCAGCCCTGGCTCTGCGGCATAAAATGGATTTCCCAGTAGCGCGTGTAAGCAGGCAGCAGGGTGTCCGGATAGGCGACGGTTGCGAGATAGAAATCATTCGCATCCGTCCCAGTCATAGTGGTCATGGAGATGATGAGCGTGTCCTCGCCCGTGTTCGTGAGCGTGTCCGTCTGCGCGGAATCCTGTCCTACTGGTACGAAACCGAAGTCCAGGGTGGTGTCGGAGAAGGCGAGCTGGGGCTGGATTTCCTCGAGTAACGCCACACCGCCGCCATTTGTCCCAATCCATGTCCGCCCAAAACCGGCGTTTGTGATAGATAATACAGTGTCATTTGGTAAACCGGAATTACTTGTGTTGAATATGATCCAAGAAACATCATCGTACACTGCTACGCCGCCGCTGTTTGCCCCAACCCATTTTCGGTTTGAACCGTCAACAATGATACGATGGATATTATCATTCGGTAAACTGGAATTGCCTGTGTTGAATACAGTCCAAGATACATCATCATACATTGCCACGCCGCCGCCATATGTCCCGATCCATTTTCTGCCCGAACCGTCGATGGTATTATGAAATACATTATTATTCGGTAAACCGGAATTTCCTGTGTTGAATACAGTCCATGAAACATCATCATAATATGCCAAACCGCCGCCCATTGTCCCTACCCATTTTCGGCCTGAACCGTCGATGGTGATAGACCTTACATCATTATTCGGCAAACCAGAATTACCTGTGTTGAAAATGGTCCAAGACACATCATCATACATGGCCACACCGCCGCCTAACGTCCCGATCCATTTTCTGCTTGAACCGTCGATGGTAATAGATCGTACTTCATTATTCGGCAGACCAGAATTGCCGGTGTTGAATATAGTCCACGACACATTATCGTACATTGCCACGCCACCACCGTTTGTCCCGATCCATTTTCTTCCCGAACCGTCGATGGTGATAGATCTGACATCATCATTCGGCAAACTAGAATTACCGGTGTTGAATACTGTCCACGACACATCATCATACACGGCCACACCGCCGCCTAACGTCCCGATCCATTTTCTGTCTGAGCCGTCAATAGCGATAGAATATACATAATCATGCGGCAGACCAGAATTGCCTGTATTAAAAACGGTCCAAACCGTTCCCTGCGCCCAGATTGTGGCATTTAACAAAAAGATCGAGGAAAATAAAATAAAATTCAAATTTCGGATATGGTTGATGGTAAATGATGCACAGATTTTTTCCTTTAAAGGCCTGAGGCCAATTAAGGGAGAGTTGTTCGATTTGTTTGGAAAAAATGTATTCAACAACATATTGGCATCCAATAATAATTTTCGAATCTTCATCCCTCACCTCCCCGGCGGCCTGGGTGGATCCGGCAGTACGTCGAGGCCCACGTCCGCACCGGATGTCACGGGTTCGGAAACGGTCTTGCGGTCGTCCTGGCCCGGGACGAACACGGAATTGATGTTTTCGGAAAGGTTCTGCATCCGGTTGGATATCATCTCCACCTGCACCTGGGAAGCCGGCAGCACGGCTGCGGGTTCGTAAACGAAAGGCTGTTCCACAATTTCCGGAGACGCAGTGATGATCTCAGGCGCCAGGGTCATCTGGTCCGATATCAGGCAGTCCTCGAACCTGGAGGAAGCATCCTGGAAATCCGGATCCAGCCTGCCGGCCTGGCGGAAGTGTTCGGCTGCCTCCTGGAACCGGCCCGCGTCCTGGCTTTCCAGGCCCCTGCAGTATGCCATGAAGGCCTGCAGGTTGCGTGTCGGGACGCGCAGGATACTCTCCCTCTCCTCGGCGGTCAGTTCGATCCCCATGTTGTCCAGCATGTCGAATATCAGCCGTTTCTCGAGATCGAAAACCGCCTTGAGGGCGTCTGTCCGGTTCACCTGCACGGGAACCGCGCTGGGTTCCGTGGCGCTCACCAGCTCCGCGTCCATGGACAGCTTTTTCTTGGCAGACACGTCGTATTTGCCCCACAGCACTTTTTCCGCTCCCAGCAGTTTTCCGAATTGCGGGGCTGTGGATTCGTCCGTGATGCCTGCCTGGGCAAGGTTCATTTCTTCTACCATGGTCTGCATCCGCATGCGCTCGACCATCTGAAGCTGCTTGACCTGGCTCAGATCCGTGATCAGCATCTCGCTGATGCCTCTGCCGAGCACGCGGTATTCCTCGTCCGATCCCAAATAGGAAAGAGGCAGCACGGCAATGCTGTTCGGAAGGATATCCTGCACCCCCAGATTGGCTTCCTGCTGGGCGATCGTGTTCCTGACTTCTGTCCCGATGCGCTGTTTCTCCAGCATTTCGAACTTGGCCCTCATTTTGGGGCGATAGGGCGAGCTCCCGTCCAACTCCGTGTACCTGCCGAAAACATCCCGCGCCGGACCCAGGCGTCCGGCAGCTTCCAGCGCAAGGCCGTAATAGAAAAGGGTCTTGTCGTTTCCCGGATCAATGTTGTATGCCCGTGCCATAAGACGCCTGGCCTTGTCGAACTCCTTCACCCTGATCAGCAGAATGGAAAGGTCCTGGATGGATTGAATATCCTTTGGATTGCTCAGGATGATTCTCGCGAGGCTCCCCATCGCCTTCAGGTTTTGATCATAGAGACGCTGGGTTTCAGGGTCGCGCTGGGCTTGAATCACTCCGGCCGCAGCCATGAATAACGAAATGATTATCAAGCGGATACTGTGCGATTTCATTGCACCTCTGATGATTAAACGGTTAGGCATCATTCAAATAAAACGAGCTCGGGTTTCCTTGAGAAAATGGGGTTATATATTGATTTTATTTATGTTTAACAACATAAGATTTTGTTTAGCAGAAAATAATGATCAAAAAATATGCCAGTTTTTAATAGTCTATTGCTTGTCATCATGAGGCCCGTCCTGGCCGTGCCGTAGAACAAACGGCCACACGCATTGTAGGGGCGAACGGCCGTTCGCCCCTACAAAAAATACGTTTAGCACCGGTTAAAACAAGGTATATTTTTAAACCGTCCGGTTTACGATTGATGATCAATCTATGTCCTCCGATCTCCGTGACCTCAGATCCTTCGGCGGCAAAGCCGTATCAGGATGACAAATGAGTCATCTGATCACAGTCATTTTCTGAGACATGCGGAATCCGCCGGCCTGGAGCACCACGAGATAAATACCGCTCGTATAACCGCCTGCATCAAGCAGGATCTCATGCCGGCCGGCATTGTAAGTGCCTTCATTGATCAAACAGGTCAATCTGCCGTCCATGCCATAAACGGAGAGGACTGCATGGGTAAGACTCGGGATCGAAAAGGAAATGACTGCTCTGCCGTTGAACGGGTTGGGGTGAACGGGGTTCAGGCTGAATCTTCCGGGCGTATTCCCCGCGGGTGATCCTTCACGATCCGGCATTCCCGACGCGAATCCCCTTTCCCGGAGCAGGGTGCGAACCGTCTTGACCGTTCCCCTGACTGAAAGAAACTTCAGCCAGTTGCGCATATTTCTCGGATCTTCGTCGAAATTGGACTCATGCAGGATGACTCCCAGGATATCATCATCCGTTCCGGTCAGAAAAAGAGCCTTGGCGCTGTCCACCCTCGCCGGGCTGTTGATCAGTCCGAATCCGAGGCTGGTCACCGGCTGCCCGTTCAAAATCAGGGATTGGGGCTGCGTTAACGCCCCGGCCACCATATGACCGTCGGTTCTGTAAGGGAGGCCGAGAGGCCAATCAACAATAGGATCGGTGATGCATCCTGTGAGAAGCAGCGAGTCCCCTGCAAGCAGGCAGATGAGATCAAAAAAATCCTGCATGTCCCCGCGATGCATGTCCGGGAAGAGGATATCCGCCTCCGGGTGATTGGTATAGCCGTCCCAGCCTGTCTTATAGCTCAGCGAATGGTGATGCGCTGCGATTTCATGTCCCGCCGCCTGCCACCCCCGTACCTGGGCCAGCAGAGCTTGCGTTGCGAGAATCGTGTCTGCCCATTGCGGAGTGAACTCGATGGTCAATCGCGCATCGAACGAATCGGCCAGCATGACCATACGGACCAGTGCGTCGTACTGGGACACATGCGTGGGTTCGCAATGAACCGCGAAAAAGGTGTCGGGCCCTGCGCCGAGCGCCATCACCGGGAAAAGAAGAATGAGACACACTGTTTTCACAACGCTGTCCATATGCGTCCTCCCTTCCCTGAATTCTCGCTGCAATCCTTACAGCATCCCGGAATTGCAGCGGCCCCATCCCTTCAGCATCGGAAAATCCCGAATGCATGCCTTTCAGGCTTAAAAATCTTTTTACGCCATACCCCACTGTTCCCGGATGAGTTTCGCAGCCGCTGGTACCGTGACTTTTTTATCTTCGATCGAACCGCATTCGAGGCTGACGAAATCTCCGTATCCGATTTCCTTTAATCCTTTGAATCCATCCACATAATTATCACCCTTGTCCTCACCCGGCATGATCCTCCGCTTCCGGCTGGCGATGTGCATATGATGCAGATATTTTCCTCCAGAAAGGATGGCCCCCCGGTCGCTGGTTTCCTCCCAGGTCATGTGCCAGAAATCGCCCATGCAGGCGATCCCCGGACTGGCGGCATCCCTGCAGATGGCTGCCGCATCCGCGACAAGACGGAGGAAAGAGCATTCCTTCCGGTTCAGCGGTTCGAGCAGAAGTCTCGTGCCGCTCGCAACCGCGTGTTCCCCCAGTTCAGGCAGTAGCTGCAGCAGAAGCTCCCGCGACTCCGTGTGCCCGAGCTTCGTCTGGCCGTGGAATGCAGGCACCATGATCAGGCCCGTGGAACCGAGGGCGCCTGCAGCGTTCAGGATCTCTTTCAGCGAGGCCATTGCCTTTTTCCGCTCCTCCTCCTGATCGGAAATCAGGACTCCGTCGAATCCCGCGCAAACGGCACTGACCCGTATTGCCCTCCCCTGCAAGGCCTTCTGAAATTCCACGACCCGGCCGGTCAAGCCCCTGCCGGACGGCTCAATGCCCACAAAACCGTTCTTTTCGAGGAAATCGAGCTTCTCCATCAGGGATTCCCCGGACGCCATGCCTTCCTGACAGGATAATTTGAGAACAGCCCCGGCCGATCCGGTGGATGATTTTTGGGCTCCGCTGCATCCCTGCGCCGAGGCCGCAACGCAGGCCATTGCGGAGATTTTCAGAAAATCCCTTCTCTCACAACTCATTGAATCCTCCTTTGATACGGGTTCGCCCTCCAGAATACAAAAATACCGTTTTATCCCCCGCCGCCTGCCGGCAATGAACACCCTTCCCTCTGAGACCCGGTTGAGATGCCGCCAGACAGCCTAATGTCCGCCTGTTGTATTACTTGTTCTTTCCATGAAAGCGGCGGACAACTCCTGATAAATTGCCAGGGCTGCGACCGTCATGGTTTCCTGGCGCGTATGAATGCCGTCGATGAAAATATAAGAAGTATCCGCGGAATAAATTCGGCTCAAATCAACAAATCGAAGCGGCGGGTCGCCTTCAAGCCGGTCGATCCTGGAGAGAATACTCTCACGGACCGTTCTGGCAAATTTTTCCATCTCGCGGTTTTCATATGGACGCTCTTCGGCGTGAAGTGAGTCCTTGAAATAAAGAAGCGGCTGAAAAAACGCCGCAAATTGTGCATCCATTGCGCGTGCGATTTTGTCCGCCTTGACCAAATTGTTCACATAAATGTCCGCTATTTCTTCCCGCCATTCAGGGGATTGATAACCACTCTCCTTCCTTGCCCGTTCCAGCGGAACGAATTTTTGAATAAAATAACCCGGGAACAGGTATCGCATGATGTTGCTTCCATAGAGCAGCAGGGCCGTAGCCGGATACGTTTTCAGATCCTTGTCGAGAATGGGATTGTTCTCGTAAACGATGAAATTGAAGGGGTATCCGGGCCGGGGATCCCAGTCCCAGGGCTGATGAATATCGTTCCCCCCGTTGTACATGACGATCCAATCCGGAGCCAGGTCTGAAATCTCGAATACGATCCGCGCAAGCTCCATGCCTGAGACGGAGGAGACCACCCCGAAATTATAGGCGCGGACATTCGGGAATCCATGGTCCTGAAACATGTCCTGGACCATTTCGGGAATGGCAGGATCACCCCGGTACACGGTGGATCCGCCCAGGAAAAAGATACGGCATTCACCAGGCGATTTGGGCATTGGGGGGACATCCCCCCGATACCCCAGGCTGTTCAAGTCCGGCGCATGGGGCTTCCCTGAAAACATCGAATAGGGGCGGGGATGGCGTGTGTGCTGTACGGGAAACCGGCGTTCAATCGGTGGGCGTGGATCGAGCAGTTTCCTGCTGATCCACTCGCACATCATAAAAACCGCTGTCAGCGCGATCAGAGAGAGAAAAAGCCTGCCCATGAGAATATCAATCCTGGAATGGTTTTGACGATCCATTTATTCTCCTTTAATTGAAGCGCCCCGTCAGTGAGCTGCCGGGGTATCTTTGATCTGCAGGGAAAAAGGTATTGGGATGCGCTCGCGATCCCCGCGGCGAGCCGTCATTTCAAATCGTCCGGCATGAAATAGAAAATCCATGCAGCGGACCTGAAGCCAGTCTGTTCCGCAACTGGCCGAAGCAGCGCCTTCATCGGCAGCATGGAATACCCACCCGGGAAATAGGGCAGTTCGAAACGTGCAGCCGGGATACTGAAGGGAGTATCAGGCGACCCGGATTGCGCCTCCAAATCGGGCGCATCGGACTCCAGGATTTCGGCAGGAATCCGGTTCAGACTGTAAGGCTCGTCGAAGAAGAACGGACTCGCCTCTTCATCCACGCCGAGAAGCCAGGGTCCGTGAAAGAAAGAGATCCTCCCGCTTTCCTTCTCCAGCTCCATGCGCGTTTTCATCATGTAGGATATCCGGATTTCGTCGCCATCCTTCCATCGGCGCTGGAGCCCTGAATACAGTCCCCGGGATTTTATGGACTGTTCTTCATCTCCGACGAAAATCCGGACATCCTCCGCCCATGCCGGTTTCCGCACCCAAAGCCATTCCGTTTTTTGGGAAGCGGAGACGGCCTTCAAAACCACGGAACCATCTTCCTCGAGATTGGACTCGGCACGGACGCTCCATTTGCCTTTCGCCCCATACCCGTCCACCGGAAAATCATAGTACAAGCCTTCAGTGCCGGCCCTGAACACATGCCGGAAGATCTCCGGGATGCATCTCAATCCGTGCAGCGTGCAGCACCACCAGGCGCGGGCCGTGCCTGCGCCTTCCCCGCCCGTCCCAGAAGCCACGCCGTCCGGATCCAGAACCCGGTGTCCGAAATCCCCTGTGTCGAACTGATTCATGGAGAACTCGTTGAACAAAGTCCGTTCCGCATGGTCCGCGTATTCCGGATTTTGCGTCACTTGCCACAACATGAGGTTCAGCCTCAGCCAGTCCGCCTCCGTGCATCCCTCGGTCCTTTTCATCTTCGGCTTGAAAGCCTCGGGCACTGCGCCCTGCAGGAGAAGATTGCCCAATTCGACGATTTCCCTGCAGCCCTTTTCGACGATCTGAAGATACTTCCCTTCCCCTGTCATGCGGTACAAATCCAGGATGCCCCTCAGGGAGGAGAGATAACCGTGGCTGTGCTGGCCGGGCTCCATCCGGACCCGGTCTGCGATGGATTCCGCCAGCCGGAGATATTTTTGATCCCCTGTTGCGAGGGAAAGCCCTGCCAGACCTTCTATATTATGCGTCCAGCATATATATCCGGATGCAAATTCCTGTTCGAGCTTCAGGCGGGCTGCATCCGTGTTCATCCGGGGAGCGATGCGGTTCAGGTAATCCCCGATCCGCCTCGCGGCCTCGAGGGCTCCGGACGCGGGGAAGACCCGGTGAACTTCCAGCAGGCCGATCAGGAGCCGGCCGTTTCCCCAGAGCATGGCCATGAAAGGCCCGTTGATGATTTCCGGATCCAGGTTGGCGCCGAAATGCCCATCGGGCTTCTGCATGGCCAGAATATCCGGAAGAAGGGCCGTCACCTTCTCCCACGCCTTCTCCGAAAGGCCGGTGCAGGAAGCAAGCGCATCCAGCCAGCGGCCGGACACGTCCCCGCTGTATTCCGTAAACCTGCGTCCGGGCGCAGGTATCACATCCGCCAGAACCAGTTCCCTGGAATAGGGAGGTGGCCCGCCGGAAATCACCCTGTCCAGGGTCAGTTTGAACCGGTCCGACCAGTCTCCGGCTGAAGCCTTGCCGGCCAGGAGAATCAAGACAAGAATCGCTGCAATCCTGGATTTGAAGCTCCCCGCCGCGAGCGGCGGGGAATCTTCGATCTGCAGGGAAAAAGACATTTGTATTCGCTCGCTTACCCCGCGGCAAGCCGCGGGGGATGCGCTCGCTGTCAGATTCATGCCGCTTTTCTCCTATAAAAAACCAGGAATCTATTTTTCCGATGCAGGCCCGGGCAAAACGGTTGCGTCCTCCGGCTGGCCCACGGGCAGCCACAGGCAGAAGACAAAAGACGCCAGACTCATTGCCGCGGCCACGGAAAAAAGGACTTCCACGCCGAGGCTTTCCCACAGCAATCCGCCGCAAACCGCGATCACGATGCTGACCAGATGATTGATCGAAACGCCTGTGGACAGGGCGGCGGTCATCTCGTTCCTCGAGGCGGAAATGGTTTTCACGTAAGAGGCACGGGCGATGCTGGTCACGAAGAGCACGGAATCCAGGACGAACACGGACTGGACCAGGAACAGTGCTGCAGGCCTCGGGAAAAGGGCATGGCTGAAGCCGTAGACGAGGCAGAGCAGGATCATGATGAAGGCGTCGGCCACCAGCATGATCCGGAAGCCCATCGTGTCGATGATGCGGCCTGCAACGGGCGACACGGCCACTGCGAGCGTGGCAGATATGCCGTAGAGCAGGGCCAGCATGCCGGCGGATGCGCCGAAGACCAGAATCAGGACATACGGCGCAAAGGTCAGGAAAACCTGCTTCCGCGCGCCGAAAAAGGTTTCCAGGATGTAGTAGAGATTGTATTTTTTGCGGAACACGAGCCTCTCGCGCTCCAGGTGATGCGGGTCAACCGGCAGGCGGAGGGACAGGATGAATCCGGCCGCCAGCACGGCGAGAGCCGCGAGGAACACGAACCGGTAATTCGAAAAACCGCCTGCATGCGCATCCCCGGAGTTGATGAGGAACAGCAGGGGGATCATGTAATAACCCGCCAGCTGACCCAGGTTCTGCATCATGGTGACCAGGCCGAGCGTGCTTCCCTCGCGTCCTTTTTTCGCCATATGCACGGCCACGCTCTGGCGCAGCGGCATCATGAGATGCTCGCCGGTGCTCCAGAGCACCATCATCACGATGGCAGGGACAAGACTCTGTCCGAGCACGGCGATGCCTGCGAGCCCTGCGGCGGAAACCAGCAGTGCGGAGCGGACCATGCGCATTTCACAGAACCGCGACATGAGGGCAGCCAGCCCTGCCAGAAGCAGGCCGGGGAGCTCGCGGGGGAACTCCACGATCCCGCGGCCCGCCTTGGAGATGCGGAGAATCTCATAGAGGTAATTGTTGAGTACGCCTGCAAAAAGGCCGGCTGACACTCCGAATACTGCAACGACGGCCAAAAACAGGACTGCCTGGGGATTGGCAAATGAGGACAACAGGCTTCTTTTCATTCCTCGAATCATCGAAAAAGACATGATGCTCGACATTCCTTTCCATTTTATAAACTGCCACGCACCTCTAAGGTGCGTGGCAGTTTAAAGAACGTCCATCACAGGCGGGAAACCGGACTTCCACCAGAAGTCCGATGACTCCGTCCCGTAGGGAAAGGCTCCCATGTCGCAGCGGGACCCGTCCGCATCATTGTATTCCGCGTCCGGATGGCCCGCATCGATACCCGGAGATCCCTCCGCGATCCTGAAATCCGCGGCAGCAGGATCGACGAACAGGGGATCTGCGAGAGCAACCGGATCCCCTGTCTCGGGATACACCCAGTCCTTCGCCCAGACGGACATGTAAAACGGGTATGAGACGGTATTGATGTCCTGGATGAGATTGTATTCGATCACGATGGATTTCTCCTCGAAATCCCCGTCCCCGTAATCCCCGCTTCTGCCGATTTCAAAAGGCTTGTTTTTAGCAAAAATGTTGTTCCTGATTTCGATGTTCCGGAGATGGGTGGAATACAGGTACAAGCCGCCCGTCAGCCAGTAATTCGGATCTCCGCTGGCCGAGTACCCATACCCGTTCCTGTAAAACGTGTTGTTCCAGACTTGCACGCCGTCCCTGGGATTGTCCGCGCCCCAGCGGGAGAAAAAGAGCCCGGTCGCCCGGTTGTTGTACACAAGATTGTGGTGGATGCGGATGTTGCGCGTATCCGGGCCGTCCTCCGAGGAAACGGCGATGCCTGCCTCGCAGTCATGCACCACGTTGTGATGCATCTCGATGTCTTCGAGCACGCCGAACCAGCCGTCCACGTACAGGCCCTGCCGGTCGCAGTGATGCACGTAATTGTGATGGACTTCTCCCCTGGCCGCAGTCTCCTTGCAGTCGATGCCCTCCTTCTTGCAGCGCATCACCAGGTTGTAAGCCACTTCGAAATCAACCGGCCCAGCCATGCTGACCGCCTCGTGCGGCGCCTCGCTCCCCGTGTACGGGTCCCAGGACATGCGCATGTCGTTGGCGTTGATGACCGTGTTGCCCAGCACCCGGATGTCCGAGCATCCCTGCCATGCCGCAATGCCCGGGCACAGGGTGTTGCGCACCAGGCAGTTCATAACATCCACATGATGGCTCTTGTCGATGTTGATCCCGGACCGGTGGGAGTTGAGCACCTCGAAACCGTCCACGCGGACATACGCGGCGTTTTCGATCTGGATGGATCCCTGGTTGTAGGGATAGGCGTTCCCGGACGGGATGTTCGCACCGCCGGCCTCGATGGTCGTGCGCCCGCCGGCCGCCGCCCGGATGACGATCCACGCGTCCGCCGTCCCCTTGGCCTGGACGGAGATCTTTTTGCTGATCGCGTATGTCCCTGCCTTTACGGTGAGGATGTCGCCCGCCTTCAGCTGCGTGGCTGCATGGCCGATCGTGGCCCAGGGCTTCTCCTCAGTCCCGGGATCAGCGTCGTCCCCGTCCACTGCCACGAACCATTCGCGTACCTGCGGGCCAGGATCCGGCCCCGCGGCATTCTTTTTACTGCAGGACAGGACAGCCAGCAAGGCGAAAGCCGTCATCCAACACATGCTTTTCCAAATGGTTTGCAGGGGTGTCATCCGGCGCCCTCCATTCCCTTTCGGGAAAACCGTACCCACAGAGACTCCCCGTTACATGCGAGGAGCCTCTATCCATCCAAACATACAAATTCATGAGGGAAATACAAAAGAAAAAATCACAGGGTGGGCGGATAAACCTGCCTGCAGTTCATTCTCTGCGGAGTATGCAAATCGATCCGGCTCACCGGATGATGCTGAGCTTCCTGCACGCGGTCACGCGGTCCCCAGTGTCCAGCCATAGAACATAGACTCCGGACGCGAGCCCGCTCCCGTCCAGCCTGACCGAATGCGGCCCGGCCTGCAGATTGCCCAGCATGAATTCACGGATTTCCCGGCCGCGCAGATCCAAGACGATCAGCCGTACGTCGGCGGATCCTGGGATGTCGAAACGGACAACCGTAGACGGATTGAAAGGATTCGGGAAAATGGAGTGAATGACGGGAGAATCCGGCAGGCGCGCCGCTCCGCCTGAAGAGACTGCGCTTCCCGCCTGGCCGGTCAGACTGATTGTCGTGATGGACCTTGCCGGCACAGCCAGAGTAGATGAGGGATCGAATGCACCAAGGTCCTCGCCGAGCTCGGTCTCTGAAGTGCGGATCACGGATCCGTATGCCATTTGATATCCGCCCAGACCCAGGGACAGCGTTTCATCCGTCTGCGAGACATTGAGGATCACAGCTGTCAATGAATCGCCGTCCGCGCTGATATACGCGGAAAGCCGCAGATTGTCCGAATCCACATCCGCGGTGATGCGTTTCCATCCCGGATCGATGAATTTCGAGAACTGTCTGAACGCATAATATCTTTCGGTCAGACTAAAACCGTCCGATGTCTCCCATTCGGAGGAATTCCACGGATTTTCGATCCTGATGAGCTCGTTATCTCCCGGCCACATGAGCCCCCAGTGGAGATAGGCCGACACTTCCTCGTAAACGAGCGAGTTGTGCGTGATCCACGCCGTGTTCAGCCAGTCCGCGTCCCCGTTGCTGTACTCGGTCTGGAACCTGGGCTTGTCCCCGAACCCGGAGGCCATGGCCTTCATGGCGGGCAGGAATGCGTCTGGTTTCTTGGGATCGCCGCCGTGGTACAGATGATGGGCATAGCCGTACACCTGGTCGTGATTGAAATACCTGGCGTAATTCTGGAAGAGATTGTAACCGATGCCGAGCACTTCCGATGCGAGCAGCTTGGGCGCATTGCCGCGGGCCTGAAAAGCATGGTAAACCGCGTTCAGGGCGCTGTCATACCCGGCCTTGCCGTTCTTCTCGGTCTCGAGCAGTTCGCAGGTCTCCCAGGTGTTGACATACCCCGGTTCATTCTGGATGCTGACATATTCGGGCACGATCCCGAGTTCCTCGTATGCATCCAGGGACTCCGCCCAGTACTGCCCATACCCCGCGTAGTCGAAGCGCCCGTCTTTCTTGACCAGCGTGCCGCCGTTTTTCGTGCTGTTGTTGCTCTTCAGGTAGGCAGGCGGGGACCAGGAAGAAAGCAGGATCTTCACGGGCCGGCCCAAGTATTCCTCGGCCGCGGCTGCTATCTCCGTGCTTTGCGGATTGAAAGCCCCGGCGCTGTACCCGTACTGGTTTCCGAAACGGAGGATGTCCGTCCCGAGATCCTCGAACATGTAATAATAGATGTCTTCCTTGTAGGGATGGGCGGTCAGCCAGTTGTCGTAATAGTACGCGGAACCGCCGAATCCCTCGATGGCCTGATGCGTCTCAGCCGGGGCAAGCGATCCTGTGGCTGAATGGACGAAATCGCCGCCTGACAAGACACAGAATGCCAGAAAAACAGCCATCCGGGCGCTTGAGCGGCGGATGAAAGTTCCGGGACAAACATGCATGTCTCTACTCCAATTCGAGCATGATGACGGATTTCGCAGGCATCTGCATGTTCACGATCCTGCCGTCGACTTTTAAATCCGTAAAGGCTGCGGCCTTGACCTCTTCCGGCTTCCCGAAATCATTGTGCGCGTTCATCGCTTTTGCAGTGATGATTTCCCCCTTTGCTTTCCTCACTTTTTCGATTCCGCGCAGATCGCATACCACAGGCATGCCCTTGACCGGATCCAGATTGGCCAGGGACACATGGATTTTGCCGGATGCATCGCGGGATGCGGAAACCGTCAGAGCAGGCAGGCTCCGCTTGCCGAGCGTGTAATCCGGGCCTGCAGCATCCACCGGGAGCAGGGTCGCATCCTGATGGGGCGCGAACATCTTGAACACATGGAAAGTCGGCGTCCGCACCATCTCCCCCTGCCGGGTCAGGATCATGGACTGGAGCACGTTCACCGTCTGCGCGATGTTGGCCATCTTCACCCGGCCGCAGTGGTTGTTGAAAATGTTGAGGTACAGCGCCGCTGTCACTGCGTCGCGCATCGTGTTCTGCTGGTACAGGAAGGCCGGATTGGAGCCCGGCTCCACGTTGTACCAGTTGCCCCATTCGTCCGCGATCAGGCCGACCTGGTTCTGGGGATCGTACAGATCCATGATGCGCATGTGGTTTTCCATCATCTTTTCCATGGCCCGGGTTTCCCTCATGGTGTCGAACCAGTCGGCCTCGTCGAACTGAAGGGCCGATGTCTTGTCATTCCACCCGCGCGCGAACGTATAGTAATGGAAGGAATACCCCTGCATCAGGTTCTTGACATAATTGTGATCCGTGTCGCACAGGGCCTGCATCACGACTTCCGTCCAATCATAGTCATTCGCCTGGCCGCTGCTCGCCACCCGGTACAGATCGTGCCCCCGGACAAAGGTACTGAACCGCTTGTAAACATCCGAATAATACTCGGGCGTCATGTTTCCGCCGCATCCCCAGCTCTCGTTCCCGACTGCCCAGAACCTGACCTTCCAGGGCTTCTCCCTGCCGTTCTGTCTCCGGAGATCCGTCATGGGGCTTTGCGCGTCCGAAGTGACGTATTCCACCCAGTCCGATGCCTCCCGCACAGTGCCGCTCCCCACGTTCAGGCAGATGTACGGCTCTGCGCCCACCATTTCGCAGAAATCGAGGAATTCATGCGTGCCGAAATGGTTGTTCTCCGTCACGCCTCCCCAGGTCGTGTTGATGATGGAAGGCCTCTGGTCCCTCGGGCCTATGCCGTCCATCCAATGATAAGTGTCCGCGAAGCAGCCGCCGGGCCAGCGTATCACGGCAGGCTTGATTTCCCTCAGGGCAGCCACGACATCGTTGCGTATGCCCCTTGTGTTGGGGATGGGCGAATCCTCCCCGACCCAGATGCCGCCGTAAATGCAGCCGCCGAGATGCTCGGCGAAATGCCCGTAGATGAACCGGCTGATGGTTTCCTTTCCGAGGTCGGCGTGGATGATGACCTTGTTGGGCGCATCTGCGGCGAAGGATGAGGCTGCAGCCAGGACGTACAGTGCCGCGGTCAGGGGCAGCAGGATTTGCTTTTTCATGACGGACTCCTTTAAAAGATGATCTCAGACATCAGATTTCAGATTAACGATATCAGATCGGAAATATTTTGGATGTTGGATTGCAGATTGCTGATTGAAATGATCTTTTCAATCCACAATCTAAAATCCTGAATCAGCAATCTATACCCCCGCCACAGCAAGCTGCCGCACTCCAAACATAACTATTTTTATTTCCGGATTGAGGATTGCTGATTGAAATGATCTGTTCAATCCAAAATCAAAAATCCAAAATCAGCAATCCATACATGCGCCGCAGTAAGCTGCCGCACTCCAAAATCCCCGATCCCCAATCCCCGAATCCCGAACCCCGGTTATTTCAGCACCACCATCTTCCTCTGCTGCGTGGATTCGCCAGCCTGGAGGCGGTAAACATAAATGCCGTTCGGCAGGCCCTCGACGCTGAGCAGGATTTCGTGGGATCCTGCCGGCTTCGCGTCCTCCGAATAAGTGAAAACCTTCCTCCCGTTCAGGCTGAACACGTCGAGATGAACGTCCTGGACGCCTCTTAATTCGTATGGGATGCGTGTTTGGGGATTGAACGGGTTGGGATAATTCTGCCCCAGACCGAAGCCTTCCGGCGATCCGGCTCCGCGCCTGTCCCCGACGCCTGTATAACTCCCCCTGTAATACTCCGTTCCGCTGTCGAACGATTCGACTTCGAAGACATACGTGACATCCTTGTTCAGGCTGTGCACATCCACGATGTTGGTGTCGTAGACCATGTAGTTGTTGTAAAGCTTGAAGGGATGGATCCCGTAGCGCACGACATAACCGTCCGCCCCGGGCACCGGGTCCCAGACAATGGTCGCATCGCGGCCGTTAGCCGGATTCCGCACCTGGTTCATATTGGCCGCGATGGAACGGTACGCCTCGTCCAGATTGCCGAAAATCCTCAGGTCCCGCAGGGCGAACTTACCCTCGCCCGGAGAAAATACATTCACGATGCGCACATACCTCGCCTGTGCAGGCTGGGCCAGCTCGATGTAATCGTGGGGGACGTCCTTCATGTTCGCGCTCTTGTCCACCAGCAGGGTCCAGACCAGGCTGTCCAGGGAGGTCTCGATGAAATACTGTTGGTAGAGGACCACCTCGCGGCCGCGCACCTTTCTCGGATTGGTCCCGTTCTCTGCGAAGTTCACCTGTATCGCATGAATATCGCATGCCTTTCCCAGATCCATTGCCAGCCATTCGCCGGAATCACCGGTCGCAGCGGACCAGTACGTGCGCACATCTTCGTCCACTGCATAAAGGGTTCCATGATCTTCGATGATGGAGGAAGCCCTGGCCTGCTTATACCTGGACAGAAGCATCCAGCCCGTGAAATTATCTATGACCGGATCTGCTTTCACTCCAGGCAGGTATTGCGGATAATCCGCAAACTCCGTGTTCGTGCGAATGTGGCCGTCCGCGTCGAATCCCACGGGGAACAGGCCCAGCCTGCGTTCGAACATATGTTTCACGGAAATCGTCATGGTGACAATGCGCCACCAGTTCCCCGCCTTGTCCCGGAACGTGCACCCGTGTCCTGCGCCCGAAATGAATCCCGTGGGCTTGAAGGAAAAGGGGCTGTATTCGGCGTATGTGAAGGGCCCGAGCGGCGCATCTGCCGTGTAGATGCCGTCCGCATAGGTCTTCCATTCAGTACCCGGGGCCGCGTAATGGAGGTAGTATTTCCCGTTGTTCTTGATCATCCAGGATCCCTAGATCCAGGGCTGTTCGTCGAGCTGGTTGTCGTCCCCCCTGCGCTCCCAGCCGTGCTCCGCCGCGTTGGCGTAAACAATGTTCACGCGGGAGCCGATTTCTTTGAAATTGTCATTGGGATTCAGTTCCACTGCGCCTGTGGGCGTCGTATTCGAGAGGCCATAGTACATGTATACGCGGCCGTCATCGTCCAGGAACAGCGCCGGGTCTCCGTAGGACAGGATATTCGCAGTCTTCGTCCACTGTCCGCCCTTGGGATCCGCAGTGACAAAAAGTCTCAGATCCTGCGATCCCACGTAGTACATGGAATCCCCGATGACAAACACTGCAGGCGCGTACACATCGATGGGAAGCTCTTTGTTGGGTATCACCAGAGTCCAGTCCCGGAAATTTCCTGAGTGCCAATACCCTCCGGATCGTGATGCGAACAAATAATAATCGTCCTTGAACAGGATGACCACGGGATCCGCAGCCTCCCTGCCGTCCCTGGCATCGATCATGAAACGGTAATTGAGGTTCAATGGATTGCAGAAGGTCTGCGGGTCATCGGCCGGCTGGCTGACTGCGTCTCCTGCCATCCGTAGAAGACCGGCAAGCATGATGAGGAATAAACGGCGGTTCATGGTTTCCTCCTGGCATGGGATGGAAAATGGCGTTGACATCCGTCCGGCAATCAAAAAAAATTTTCGAATCCAAAAATATTACTTTTAAATATATTATCAAATCTTTGCGTGTACGCACACGCAATCTGTAAATAAAATACTGAAAAAAACAGAGCGAGTCAACCATTTACATGAAAAAATGCTGAAATATATTTAGGACGATGGATACAATCCAGATGTCTGCGTCGGATTTGCGGGAAAAATTGAAGCTCCCCGCTACGAGTGGCATGGTATCTCCGATCTGCAAGGAAGACGTTATTTTGATTCCCTCTCTTACCCCGCGATTAGGCCCGCGGCAAGCCCTGCATCAAGCCAAATGGGAATGCGCTCGCTGTCAAATCTATGTTTTTCCCTGCCCCTCTTTCCACGATCCCCGATTCTCCAATCCCGAATCCCTATATCACGATATAATCCTCCCGCACCGGGTGCCAGCAGTCGATGGCCGCGGCGTCCGTGAGCGCGCGCACGCTGTGCGTTTCGCCGGGCGGGACCGCGCACCCTTCCCCTGCCCTGATCAGGCGGGTCTCTCCCTTGAATGTAAATTCCATTTCGCCGGACAGGAGAAAGGTGATCTGCTCATGCGGATGCGCATGCGGCGGCACCACAGCCCCGGCCTCGAACGTGAAATGGGTCAGCATGAGATTGCCCAGGTGTACGGAACCGACCCGGATTCCCTGGAGAACATCCTTCCTGGCAAACTGATTCACATCATAAAAACCCATGAGTCCCCCTTTTGAAGAAAGATGCAGCCGTACTCACCGGGCAGCCATCAGGCCCCCTTTTCATCGAAAACGACAGGAGCGCTGAAAATCCTCATCCCCGCGGTAAAGTAATGAAAACGGCCAGTTTTTCCAATCTCATTCACAATCTTTTACAAATTATTGTGCATCCTTTTGCCGGTTCAGGTGTTATATTATTGACAGATATTTTCATTCTCCAATGAAATTGGCTGTATTGTATTGTATAACAAAAGTTTAGCCGTTTGCCTGAAAAGGAGAAAACAAGACCGATGAGAGCAATCCTTCGAGCCCTTCAAATCATGCCCCTTGGGTTGATCGTTTTGCTCACTGTCGGATGCGGCAAGAACGGGCCTCCGAACAGCGATTACACCTATAAGGAAATCGTGGTGGAAAAGGGCCGTTTCGAAATGGTCGTCACTGCCAACGGCACGGTGGAGCCCATAGACCGAATTCAGCTCAAATCCAAGGCCAGCGGCGAAATCGTGGAATTGCCCGTGGAGCAGGGCGACTTCGTGCAAAAGGGCGACCTCATCGCGCGCCTGGATCAGAAGGATGAGAAGGCTGCGGTGGCCCAGGCCCAGGCGGACATGGACATCGCCGAGGCGGACCTGGAACAGGCGAAGAAAGCCTATGACCGAAGCGCAGAACTTTACAAGCAGAACCTGATATCCGAGGAAGAAAAGGACCAGATCGAGCTCAATTTCGCCACGGCAAAGGGAAGGCTGGTGCGCGCCACCACGACGCTGGACCGCGCGAAAGAAAGGTTTGATGAATCCGTGGTGGTGGCTCCCATTTCCGGAGTCATTCTCCAGAAGTACGTGGAGGAAGGCCAGATCATCGCATCCGGGGTCAGCACGGTGGGCGGCGGGTCGCCGATCGCGGATATCGCGGACATGAACTCCGTTTACGTCAAGGCCGGCGTGGATGAAATAGACATCGGACGGATCCGGGCCGGCATGGAGGCGGTTGTTGTCGCGGACGCCTATCCCGCCGAGACCTTCCGCGGAGCCATCATCCGGATATCGCCCGAAGCCCGCGTGGAACAGAACGTGACCCTTTTCGACGTGACCATCGAAGTCCCGAATCCTCAGGGCAAGCTGAAATCCGGGATGAACGCGTCCATCGAAATCTTCATCGTGAAAAAGGACGATGCGCTGCTGGTTTCGGCTGTGGCGCTTCAGACCACCCCTGTCCCCCAGCAGAACGAGGGCGGCATGTTCGGCATGTCCCAGAACGGAGGGCAAAACGGTTCTGCTCAAAGGTCAAAGGCCAGGCTGCCGCAGGGCGAGGCGACTGTTCTGGTGAAAACGGCGGACGCATACGAGCCCCGCCAGATCACCATCGGGCTTTCCAATTTCCAGCAGATCGAAATTCTTTCGGGATTGAAGGAGGGGGACATCATCGGTGTGCCCATCTCGTCCCGCGTCCAGAAGGAAAGCGACCGGTTCGAACAGCGCATCAGGTCCGAGCGGAGTTTCGGAAGGCAGAACGCGCAGCCGCCTGCGGCGACCGCGAGATAAGGAGGCGGCCATGGTTTTTTCGGAAAACCTGCAGGTTTCGTTCAGGAGCCTCCGTGCCAATCCCCTCCGGTCCCTTCTCACGCTGATCGGCATGGCCGTGGGCATCGCCGCCGTGCTCTATGTCGTGGTGCTGGGGGAAACCACGCAGGCGCGCATCCGGGAACGCATGTCGGCGCTCGGATCGAACGTGCTGATGATACGGCCCGAGTACCACCGCCATGGGGCGGTCCGGTCCAACGCCAATGTGGTCAATCTCAAATGGTCCGACGCCGAGGACATCCTCAAGAATTCAAAGGTCATTGTCCGCATTGCGCCGCAGTACAGCGGCGGAGGATCGGCGGAATACCTGGACCAGAACTGGTCGTGCCGGATCAACGGGGTGACGCCCGACTACGAAATCGTGGACAACGACAAGCCCATCGAAGGCCGCTACATCACCGCGGAGGATGTGGAACTCCGGTCCCAGGTCGCCGTTCTGGGAGCCAACGTCCATGAAAAGCTGTTCGGAAGCGAATCCCCTGTCGGGAAAACGATACTCGTCAACAAGAAAAGATTCACGGTGATCGGCCTTCTCGGCTCCAAGGGGGAAAACTGGGGAAGCCCGGACGATCAGATATTCGTCCCCCTGACCACCGCGCAGGAACGCCTGTTCGGAGTGGATTTTCTGAACGGCATGCTGGCGCAGACCCGGTCCCCGAAGGATTACAATGAGGCCTTTTTCGACATCGAAAGCATCCTCCGGAGAAACCACCGGCTGCGGGACGACCAGGAAAACGATTTCCAGGTGCGGAAACAGGACCTGTTTTTAACCACCATTCAGGATACGAACGAAGACATCGCCAAGCTGATCATCCTCATCGCATGCGTCTCCCTGCTCGTGGGAGGCAACGGCATCGCGAACGTGATGCTGGTCTCGGTCACCGAGAGAACGAGGGAAATCGGGATCCGCCGCGCCATCGGCGCGAAACGGTTCCACATCATGACCCAGTTCCTGGTGGAAGCCGCAGCGCTCGGGCTGGTGGGAGGCGTACTCGGCGTCCTGGCGGGTACCGTTTTCACACGCCTCTACATCGGCCAGGGAATGATCATGCCATGGCATTGGATCGGCTACAGCTTCGCCATCTGCACGGGCATCGGCATGGGTGCAGGCCTGTATCCGGCCTTCAGGGCCATGAACCAGGACGTGATCGAAGCGCTCCGTTACGAGTGACCGTTACCTTTTAAAAGATTCCGCTTGAAAATGAAGCGGAATGATCGTACAATAAACCATTATCATGCCATTTCATCCACACGCGCGCGGGTGTATCCGTCCCTGCTGCGTCTCCGCGCGGTCTGACGAAGATATGGGGATCCCATGAAAAGGGCCCTTTCCCTGCACGTTTTTCCGTCCTGCTCCGTGTTTGCGCTCGTGATCGTGTCTGTATTATCATGCGGCAAAAAAGAGGAATCATCCTTGATACTCCCGCAAGCCGTTTCAGGCTGGGTTCGTTCGGACACACTGAAAACCGTGACCTCCGGATCCATATTCGACTACATGGACGGGGCCGGGGAATTGTACATCGGATACGGTTTCGGCCGGCTCGAAGTGTGCCGGTACCGCATGCCCGGCCAGGACGAAATACTGGCTGAAATCTATTACATGAAATCGCCGGACGACGCATTCGGCCTCCTCTCCCTGGACTGGGGCGGCGAATCCGTTCCGTTGTTTGAAAAGGATTCCCTCCCGCAGGGACCGGGGATCATCCCGGATGCGAGGGCGTTGTACGGGGCCGGCCTTTTGCGCGTCTGTTCCGGGGACCTCTTCGCCCGCATCATGGCATACAGGGAAACGGTTGAATCGAAGGCCGCGGTCCTCGAACTGGGACGGGCCGTGGCCCGGAGCCGGGGACCTTCGCCTGCTCCGGAATGGATCCATTCGCTTCCCGGCGTTTTGTGCGGATCCTGGATTCTCGAAAGGGATGAAATCCGGTTTCTGCGCACCTACCTGGTTTTGAATTCCGTTTATTTCCTGAGTTTCTCCAATATTCTCAGCCTCGACCTGCACACGGAAATCGCGGCAGGCCGTTACAGGCTTGGGGGAAAACCCGCCGGGAATCCGCCGGTTTTCATCTTCAACATCCGTTATCCCTCGGAAGGCAAGGCCAGGAAGGCATTGCCGAATTTTCACAAGGCCTATTTCCCGGAATCGCCCGCCGGACAGGAAGAAAAAGGCCTTGCGGGGCCCGTTCTGCGGCGGATCGAAAACAAATGGGCCGGATACCTGGTGGATGGGAGATGCGCGGTGCTCGGTTTCGAATTCCCGGACCGAGAGTCCATAGACAGGGCATTGAAGGAAATCGTCTACCACTCTGATCAAACAATCGGGGGTCGGCCATGAAAGATCATCAAAAATCAACAGATGCTGGCAGAACAGTATTCACGCGGCGGGATTTCATGCGCAGCACGGCAGGCGCTGCTGCGGCCATGGGACTCGCAGGCAAGGCGCAGGCACAGGCGGCCAAACCGGCGCGCATGAGCCGGGTGGTGCTGGTCCGCAACGAGAATGTCATTGATGCGGAAAACAAGGTCAATACGGAAGTCCTCTCGAAAATGCTGGGAGAAACGATGACCCGGCTGACAGGCGCCAAGACGGCCAAGGAAGCCTGGAGCTCCCTTTTCAAGCCGGGCGACACGGTCGGATTGGTCCCCACGCAGGCGCTGAACCCCTCTCACCCGGAGTTCATCGAAGCGGTCACTGCCGCCCTGGCAGAGGCGGGTGTCCCCCGTGAAAAAATATTCAGCGTTCAGCAGCGTGATCCTGAAAAGGTCAAGCCCTGCACGGCGCTGATCAACATGCCGGGCCTCAAGGCGCATTGGCTCACGGGAATCGGGACGGTTCTGAAGAACTACATCATGTTCTCCGGCAGGCCCCGGGATTATCACATGGCTGACAGCGCCAAGCTGGGCGAGATCTGGAACCTGGATTTCGTCAAGGGAAAGACCCGGCTGGTCCTCGTGGATGCGATCACGGCTCTCTGCGACAAGGGACCACAGTTCGAGCCGCAGTACAAGTGGCAGTACAAGGGCCTCATCGCCGGCATGGATCCGGTGGCTGTGGAAACCGTGGGCCTGAAAATCATCGCCGAGAAGCGCAATCTCATGAAGGGAGAGCCCTGGCCGCTTTCGCCGCCTCCGGTGTGCGTGGAGGCTGCGGACAAGGTATACGGCCTCGGCACGAGCAAGTGGGAGGAAATCGCGCTGGAAAAATCGGGTTGGATGCAGGAGGTGCTGGTTTAGAGAAAATGTTCCAAATGGATTTTTGTTAAAGGAAAGGGGGATGAAGTTCCATCCCCCTTTTCCTTTTGCCGTTTTTTGACGGACAGACTTGTTGCCTTTTTCAGGGATGCAGCCGTCCTTCTCCATTGGATGATCCCTGGAGAAAACGAGGCGGAAGGCTCTATTCCACGGCCACCTTGACAACGGCCTTATGGATCTCCCCGTCCCCCACCAGCGGGGCATGCGCATCCTGCGGGAAAAAGACGGCGAATGAAC
>Ga0233423_10000257_pt1 | contig 30234 bp, 28 predicted proteins | sample Watercolumn_Mata_FD_180713 | JGI IMG/M metagenome (GOLD analysis project Ga0233423, IMG submission 180713) | Freshwater microbial communities from Lake Matano, South Sulawesi, Indonesia - Watercolumn_Matano_2014_112_MG | ecosystem: Environmental > Aquatic > Freshwater > Lake | place: Indonesia... | reverse complement strand
TCAATCGCCACTTTGGCCTTGAACTGTGACGTAAAGCTGTTCCTTTTCTTTTCGCTCATAACTTGTCCCGTTTTAGGGCAAGTTACCACCTTAAACCTCTGTCTGAAATTCGGGGTCCATTATACAGTACCAGGAGGTAAAGACTCGCCATAACTCAAGGCAGGAGCCGTATGCGGTAGTTCCGCACGTACGGATCTGTGCGGGGGGTGCTGGGTAACCGGCATTCCTACCGCGACTAAAAGGGGAAAAGACAGTGTGTTCATTCTTTCTTCTGGCTGTCGCGTTTATTTCCGAAACTCTTTCTGCGCGTGAAAGCTGTTCCCAGAGGGGAGGGCAGAGGCTCAGCTCTGCCTTTTAAAGAAAAATTATCAGCTATCCATTATCAGTTTTCTGCCATCTCTTTCGAGAGTTTTGCGATCAGATTTCTGATCTCTTTGAGGCGTCTCGTGTCGCTTTTTATGAGCACGGGCCTCGTTTCGGTTATCCGCAGAATGTTCAGGGCATCCTTTTTTCTGCCTTCATCGAGGTACAGCAAGGCCAGTTCGTGGTAGTGACGGATGACTCTCGGGTTGAGACTGATGGCTTTTTTAAAGTTTTTTTCGGCTTCTTCGCGGCTGCCTTTCGGCATACCTCCGACAAAGGTGTTACCCATGAAGCGGCTGAACCATCCTATTTTCGATATCTGATAGTTGTACGAGCCAAGCATTGACCATGCCACATCGTCGTTCGGGTTCAGCTCAAGTGCTTTTTCAAGCTCTTTTTTGATTTCTGCCGCCCGATTCACTTTCTCTTTATTTCCGATTTTGTCGGCCTTGAGGGCGAGAGAGGCCGCAAGCCAGGTATGTGCGCTGGCGTTGCTGTCGTCAAGCTGCACCGATTTACTTGCATATTCGACAGCCTTTGAGTAGAAGGGCATTTTTTTCGCTGATTCGCCCGGATCGATTGATTCTGCGATGCTGATGTTCAGTCGGGCGAGTTTCCAGTAAAGATCTGACGATTCCTTTCCGCTCTGCAGCATCGTTGTGTAGAGTGAGTCTGCTTCTTCGTAGTGCAGGGAACGGAAGGCCTGGTCTGCCGCATCGAGCGCGGCGCTTTCATAGATTCTGGTGGCTGCGTTTCCATCTGAGGACAATGAGGGGAAGAGCAGCAGACAAGTCAGGATGGCGACTGCGACGTATCGTCGGTAAAGTATTGCGGTGAGCGGAGGTTGTCTGTGGATACCTTTCATCTGAACCATAGTGATTCGGGATATTTTCTGTTGAGGCTGCGGTCAAGACCGAGCCAGTGCCCGGTAGGCAGCACGATGAGCAGGATCGAAATAGTGACTAGCGGCGGGATGATTTCGTTGTAATATCCGCCAGCGGCGAAATTAAGCAGCATGAAGAGGCCGAAAGCGGCATTGATGCGTGTGGTGACGCCAAGCAGCAGAGCTACACCGATGATCAGTTCGCCGATGGTGACGATCCAGGCGATGGGCATGACGAGAGGCAGGGCGAAGTGCTGAAGGTACGATGCCTGCCACATGGCGATTGTTGCTTCGATGGAGCCGGGAGAAGCGGTTGTGGCCAGAAGTTCATGCAGCCTTTGAGTGAAATGACGGGTAAGGATGTCGCTCCACATCCATCCGTGGATGATTTTGTGGACAAATCCGTAGATAAAAAGCAGGGTGTACAGAAGTCTCAGGACAAGCACGGTAATGATGCCTGTTGCCTGAAGTTTGTGTGTGCTCAGGTAACTGCGTTTCCACTGAAAATCGGTCATGGCCGGAAGAACATAGGTTCAATGTTGCATTTTCGGAATCCCCGGCGCACGCGGGCTACAGCCGGGAATCTGATCAAATTTACAATAAAAAACCTCTCTACAGAAGATGCTGGGGATCGACGTCAGCGGTTATGACAAGATTTTCACCTCTGAATGCCTGCAAGGTATCGTATTGCACCTGCCTGAGAAGAGGGGATGAGAGCTTGATACCGTAAAGCTTCAGGATGATCTGGAAGCGGTAACGTCCTTTTATTCTGTTGATTCCCGCCGGTGCCGGGCCGAGGATCGCACCGAGTCCTTCAGGGAGCTGGGTTTGCAGCTTTTCCCTGAGCACAAGGGCGCTTTTTTCCGCTACCGATTCCGTTGGTGACGAGCATTCGAATCTGATGAGTCGGGTAAAGGGTGGATAGGCAAGTTCACGCCGGGAAGCCATCTCCGCTTCGAAAAACAGGCGGTAATCTGCCCTCATGATGTGACTGAACAGCTCGTTGTCACGGTTGTAGAGCTGAAGGAGCACCTCACCGGGTATCGACGAGCGGCCAGCCCGTCCTGCTACCTGCATGAGGAGGGAGTAGATTCGTTCCGATGCTCTGAAGTCGGGCAGGTTCAGACCGATGTCGGCCATAAGCACGCCGACAAGGGTTACGTCAGGAAAATCGAGACCTTTGGCTACCATCTGCGTGCCGAGCAGGATGCGGGCGCTCTTCTGGCGGAAGGCGGTCAGTATCGAAGCGTGGGCGTCCCTTTTCGAGGTGGTGTCAACGTCCATGCGCAGAATCTTCTCGCCAGGGAACAGCTCGTTCAGCTCCGCTTCGATCCGCTCGGTTCCACTGTTTCTGTAAAACAGCTTTTTCGAACCGCAGGAAGCGCATGTCTGACGGAATGGTTCGATATGGCCGCAGTAGTGGCAGCGCAGGCTCTGATCGGAGGCGTGATAGACAAGAGGGATGTTGCAGTACCTGCATTGCGGGGTATGGCCGCATTGAAGGCAGAGGACGCTGCCGGCGAAGCCTCGCCGGTTCTGCAGCAGAATGACCTGCTCATTGCGTCCGAGCCGGGTGCGGATGGCGTCATAGAGGGCGCCCGAAATCGATGGCGTGACCTGCTGGCTTCCGGGCATCCAGACCAGTCCGATCGAAGGCATACGGGCGTTATCAATCCGCTCGGGAAGTTCGAGCAGGGTATATTTTCCTTCCAGTGCGTTTCTGTAGGATTCGAACGATGGAGTGGCCGAACCGAGTACGCAGACTGCGTTTTCAGACATGGCGCGCATGACGGCGGTATCACGGGCATGATACCGTGGCGAACGGTCCTGTTTGTAGGCGGCATCGTGTTCTTCATCAACGATGATGGCTCCGATGTTTTCCAGTGGTGCGAACACGGTCGAGCGTGCGCCGAGGGCGATGCGGGCTTTACCCTGCCTCAGACGCTGCCAGGCATCATATTTTTCCCGATCGCTCATCGCACTGTGCATGATCTGGATGTCGTCGTGGAAATAGTGCCTGAATCGTGCAGCGGTCTGAGGGGTCAGGGAGATTTCGGGAACCAGTACTATGGCTGTTTTACCGGCAGCAAGAGTCCGGCGAAGCAGTTCGATATACACTAGGGTTTTGCCGCTGCCGGTAACACCATGCAGAAGAAAGGTCTGGAAGCCTCCTTTTTGCAAAGCATCGCCAAGCGCGTCGAGCGCGATTTTCTGGTGCTCGCTGAGTGCCGAAATCTCCTTTTGCGGCTCGTCGAAGCGCAGGCTCTCCCGGGCTGGCGCGGTGGCTTCGCTCTTTTGGGCGAGTCCCAGCGCGACGAGGCCACTGAACACCGTTCGCGAAATGCCGCCCTCTCTGGCCTGGAAGAGTTGTTCCGGGCGCGATTTCAGCAACTCGAACGCTTCGCTTTTTTTGCGCGAACGGGCAAGGAGTTTTTCCGGCTCTTCGGGAAGCGACGGGGCCAGACGCCAGGCCGTGACGGTTTTAGGTCTCGTTTCGACAAAGCTTTTGCCTAGTGTGACCAGGCCGCCACGTTCGAGTTCGGAGAGCGTCGAGTAGATCTCTTTTTTGCCGAGGCGTTTGCGGAGCTGCCGCACCGTCAGCTTTTTTTCGGTCGAAAGCAACCGAACGATGCTCCTGCGCAGGGTCGTGCTTTTGATCTTCGTATCGGGGCTTTCGAGACGGAAACTGTTCAGTTCCACCACATCATCGACGACGTTCCTGAGTGGAGCCGGCAAGGCGGTGGCGAGGCATTCGATGGGACGGGCGATGTAATAATCGGAAATCCAGAGAGCAAGCTTAAGCATGACCGGCGTCAGTACCGGAGTGCTGCCATTGAGCAGATCGAGCACTTCGCCTTCGGCCTCCTTTTCTCCGGCTGTTTCCAGTGACCAGACATAGCCCGTGAATGCCGATGCCTTGTAGCGGTTCAGGCTGACCAGCACCTGGCACCCCGGCTGAAGCGTTGACATCAGGCCTTCAGGAACAGCGAGGACAAAGGGTTCCTCACGAAAGACTCTTTCTGCATAGACTATGGCAAGCATCGGCAGAATGAGCGGTTGTTCATAAGATGCAGAAGTCGTGTTGCCATGGGCGAAGAAAGAGTGATCAGGGTGTTCGGTGAGTCAAAGGAGGAAAATGAAAAAAGTTTTTTAATACTCGGCAATAAAAAAAGCCAGCATTTCAGGCTGGCTTTTTTTGAAGATGTGTCTTTAACCGTTATCCGTTAAGGGCGGCAATGATTGCTGACCTGATCTGATCGACTTTACCTATACCCGCTATTTTCGAGTATCTGGGTGCGTAGTCTGAGCCGTTCAGTGCCAGTTTGCTGTAGTAGTCGATGAGCGGTTCTGTCTGGTCGTGATAGATTTTCAGCCGCTTGCTGACGGTCTCTTCGGAATCGTCGTCTCGCTGCACCAGGTCTTCTCCGGTTATATCATCCTTGTCCGGAACAGCAGGTGGATTGAAAATGACGTGATAGGTACGACCGGAAGCCGGATGAACCCATCTTCCGCTCATGCGTTTGATGATCTCCTCGTCGGGAACATCGATTTCAATGATATTGTCGATATGGATGCCTTCGTTAATCAGGGCTTCGGCCTGGGCTATGGTACGGGGAAATCCATCGAACAGACATCCTTTTGAGCAGTCATTCTGCCCGATGCGCTCCTTGACAAGTGCGATGATGATATCGTCAGGTACGAGTCCGCCTTCATCCATGACTTTTTTGGCGGCAATGCCCAGCGTTGAGGCATTCTTGACGGCGGCGCGCAGCATATCTCCGGTCGATATCTGGGGAATGCTGAAAGCTTCAGAAATGTATTGTGCCTGTGTTCCTTTTCCGGCGCCGGGTGCGCCCAACAGGATTACTCTCATGAAATGGTGTTCTTTATGGATTTTTTTTCAGTGAGATAACAGTGATTTTCGGTTTCGCGGGTTTCTTCTCCTCTTCGACATCCGGGGGCGGGGCGGCTGGCTGGGAGCCATTCTGCGAAACGGGAGCGGCCTGTGATGAAGTGGCCGGTGCTATTACGGTTTCTCCGCTGTTTCGGGCAGACTTGAATTCGATATTCTGTTTTGAAGGTTTTTTCAGCTCTATCGGTTTGGCTTTCGGCGAACTGGGACGGTGTTCAAGCTTGGTTTCGTCGAAAAGTTGCTGGAATGCGGCACTTGAGCCTTTCGGGTCGGGTACCCGGTGAACATATTCGTCTTCATGGACAATCTGCGGCCTGAATTCGAAGTCGAGAGCCGCCAGCATCATCCTGAGCATTCTGCGACTTTCGCCGAGATCGCCTTTGGAATCGATTCTGGTGTGCGCTTTGCCGTTGACGGTGGTGATTTTTCGCCCGTTTATGTCAGTTTCTTCAATAAGTCCGAAGGTGACGTCTATTTTCATGCCGAGCAGTGCGAATGAGGCAACTTCGGCGCGAACGGTTTTCATGCCTCCGACAGCGGTTTTCTGATTTTTCAGCTCCCAGCCGACCCAGCCCTCTATCTTGCTGGCGATGTATTCGGCAATGTCGTCTAAAGGACAGGCATAACGGCGAACCTTGAGTTCACTGAAGACCGGATTTTCGGAAGTGTGGGTCGCATTGTTGGTCAGGCAGTGATATACTTTGACCATCTCGTCTCTGAAGGGAAGAAAGTAGAATAGATCCATGGTACGAAAGGCCGGTTAAAGATTTCTGCGGTTTCAAACCGTTATTGCCGTACAGGGCGGGTAGCCAATTGTCCGCATGCAGCGTTGATGGTGGTACCCTGACTTTTTCTGACGGTAACGTGCAACCCGGCGTCCAGCAAACGCTGGATGAACATGGCTTTCGAGCTGCTGTAACCAGGCTTGAACCTTAAATTAACGATTGCATTATAATCAATCAAATTAATTTTGCACAATACTCTCTTTGCGAAACGGGTCAGCTTTCGAGCGTCTTCAGCGGAGTCATTGATGCCGTCCAGCAGCATATAGACCAGCGTTACCGGCTGACCGGTAATGGTGTTGTATGAGCTTATGGCTTCGGCAAGCATGTCGAGGGTTACGTCGATGGCTACGGGCATAAGCCGCTCGCGGGTGTGCTGGCTGGCACTGTGCAATGATATGGCGAGCTTGGTTCTGAGGCCCGATCGGGCGATCCGCTCCATTTCCGGTGGCAGCCCGACCGTTGAAATCGTGATCTTTTTTTCGGAGATGCTGAAGCGGTAATCCTTTTCAGTCAGAGTACCGATCGACCCTATAACGTTGTCGAGGTTCAGCAGTGGTTCACCCATACCCATGAAGACAATGTTGCTCAGGCCGCGTCCATAGCGATGGAGGGCTTCCTGCTCCATAAGGAAGACCTGGTCGATGATTTCAGATGAACGGAGGTCTCTGCGGAATCCCATGTGGCCGGTAGCGCAAAAGGTGCAGCGGAGCGGACAGCCGACCTGTGACGAGATGCAGGCGGTCATACGTTCTTCTGAAGGAATCAGTACGGTTTCAACCAATTCGTTGTCCGTCAGCTGTATAAGAAATTTCGCCGTAGGCGAGAACGGCATCGTGGTTGATGCCTCGGTTTCGGTTTCGCATCCGGCCATCGATGCCGTGCGAATGGTCCATCCTGAGGCAAGTTTCTGGCGAAGTTCTTTGCCGAAGGTGCTCATCTGTTCGAAATCGAGCACCTGATGACTGTAGAGCCAACGGTGAAGCTGAGCGGCCCGGTAAGCCGGTTGACCGAGTCCGGCCATGAGCCCTGCAAGTTCTTTCCTGTCAAGGTCTCTGATGTTGGGCAGCCTGTAATCCTTTTCATTCTTGTGTGCTGGCTGATTGTGTTGCATCATCTCACTGCTGTCCTTGTCGTTGATCGATAAAAGAAGTACTTTACGAGACATATAACAGAAAAACGGATAAATTCCCGTATCATCTCATGACGGTTGAATTAATTCAAAAGATAGAATGTCTCCGGAACCATCGAAAGATAAAAAGGATTACAATCATCAGCTTCTCGACAAGGTCATCCATGCAAGAATCCGTTTTGCCGCACTGGCTTATCTCCTGAATGTATCTGAAGCATCGTTTGTTGAAATTCGTGACAGTATCAGGGCTACGGATGGAAATCTCAGCATTCATCTGAGAAAACTCGAAGCGGCGGGATATGTGGAGTGCATGAAAAGTTTTGAAAGCCGGAAGCCACTGACCAGTTACCGTGTGACCGATCAGGGAAGGGATGCGTTTGCCCGACACCTCAGACATGTGGAAATGTTCTGTGAAGATATGCCTGGTCTGCAAACGGCCTGACAGCTGCGGTTTCCTGCGTTATGCTCCGGTGTTCAGAGCTGCCTGCGTCTGATCCTGTTCTGAAACAACCCGGTAAGGGCTGAATGGTTGTTTTTTATGATTTCGTAACCGACGATTTTTTGCCAATTATTTTATGAGCAGATGATTATACCCGAACATGGCCGGACATTGACTCCGCAAGAGTGGCAACCGGTCATCGATGAGATGCTGGATGCCAGACACATTCTGTTCACCACCCATGAGAACTCCGACGGCGACGGTCTTGGCAGCGAGGTGGCTCTGGCTATTGCGCTCAAGGCACTCGGCAAGGAGGTTGCGATTTTCAATCCCTCAGAAGTTCCTCCCAACTTTCAGTTTCTCAGGGAACTGCATGATATAAAGCTGTTTCGCGATCATGACGAGGAATCTGTGCAGGAGTTTTTTCTTGCCGATCTGCTGGTGGTGCTCGATGCCAATCTGCATGACCGTGTTGGCCGGCTCTGGCCGCATATCGAGTTTGCCAGGGAGATGGGGCGGCTCCGGATAGTCTGCATTGACCATCATCTTGATCCGGAAGATTTTGCCGATATCACGGTGTGTGAAACCTACGCCTCTTCAACCGGTGAGCTTGTCTGCGATCTCCTGTTTGCTCTGGAGCTGCGTACGGAAAAGGGGCTGCTCACTTCAGGCGTGGCTTCTGCGCTGTATGCCGCCATAATGACCGACACCGGATCGTTCAGGTTTTCCAAAACGACTCCATACACCTACACTCTTGCAGGCAGGCTGGTCGAGAAGGGGGCCGATCCTGAAATGGTTTATGACCGCATATACAACTCGCTGACACCCGAGTCTCTCAAACTCCTCGGTTTGTCGCTTACAAACATAAAGATCGTTGAAAATGGTCTTATTTCGTGGCTGTTCATAACCCAGGAGATGCTCGATCAGACAGGAAGCAAACTTTTCGACACCGATCTCATCATCAGGTATCTTCTGAGCGTGCCCTCCATAAGGGTAGCTGTGCTGCTTGTGGAGATGAAGGATGGCCGGACCAAGGTCAGCTTCAGATCGAGAGGCAATATCTTTGTCAATCGCCTGGCTAATCACTATGGGGGAGGCGGTCATATGAACGCTGCAGGGTGCCTGCTGAGAATGTCGGCAGAAAAAGCGCAGGTGGTGATTCTTGAGGATGTCCGCAAATTCACCCTTGAACAGGTCAATATCTGATTCTGATTTTATCAATCATTTCCATTTAACGTGCAAGTATGAAACTTACGGTTACGGCAAAAGAAGGCCGGGAGGTCAGGGCCGATATTCTCGTCCTGTTTTTCAGCAAAAAAGATATGAAACGAGATTCGGACAAGGTACTTGCACCCCTCGGTATAACAGCAGGTCCTGATGGTGATTTCAAGGCTTCTTCCGGCGAACTCGCTGTTCTGTACCGTCAGGTTCCGGAAAAAGGGGCTTCGAGGGTCATCATGGCTGGTGTCGGTGAGGGGAAACGCACTGAGGATTTTCGAAAGGCTGCCGATGCCGTAGCCCGCAAAGCGGTCGATATGCATTCCGGTGTTCTCTGTCTCGACTGCTCTGCGATCGATGACTGGTCGAAGCAGACGAAGCGTAAGCCTGAAGAGATTGCCTCTCTTCTTGTGGAAAGCGTTTGTTATGGTGCTTACCGGTTCGATCGTCTCAAGAGCGGCAAGCTTGACAAAGAGAAGAGTGAGAAAGATAAGCCGAAAAACATCGATGAGCTGATACTTGCCGGATGCGGAGATCGTCTTGAGGCAATCGAGAAGGGGGCAGGTAAAGGTATGATTATCGGCACCTGCCAGAACCAGGCAAGAGATATGGTCAACCTGCCCGGGAACCATCTTTCTGCGGGTGATCTTGCGGAAATGGCCCTTGAAGCTGGACGCAGGGGTGGCTTTGAAGTGACTGTGTTCGATAAAAACAAGATCGCTGAACTGGGTATGGGCGGTCTCCTTGCAGTCAACAAAGGAAGCGAGCAGCCTCCAACCTTCACCATACTTGACTACAAGCCGAAAGGAAAGGTGAAAAAGTGTGTCGCTCTGGTGGGTAAAGGTGTGACCTTCGATTCAGGCGGTATCTCTCTCAAACCTTCCGAAGGGATGGGTGAGATGAAATCCGATATGTCCGGAGCTGCCGCGGTTATCGCTGCCGTCGAGGCCGCAGCCGGCCTCGCCCTGCCGCTCAGGATAATCGGACTCATTCCGGCTACCGACAATATGCCCAGTAGTTCGGCTCTGAAACCCGGAGATGTCATAACAACCATGTCGGGCATTACGGTCGAAGTCGGCAATACCGATGCTGAAGGGCGCCTGATTCTTGCCGATGCTCTTTTCTATGCGAAGAAAGAGTATGATCCCGATGTGATCGTCGATCTGGCAACGCTGACCGGTGCCTGTATCGTGGCGCTTGGCCACTCGGTTGCCGGACTTTTCAGCAACAATGACGATCTGGCTGATGCGATTTTCAGGTCAGGTCAGTCTTCAGGCGAAAAGGTATGGCGGATGCCTCTCTGGGACGAGTATGATGAGATGATCAAGTCCGATGTGGCGGATGTGCACAATACCGGAGGGCGTGGCGCCGGTTCGGTTACGGCTGCCAAATTTCTCCAGAAGTTCATCGATGGTCACAAGCACTGGGCTCATATCGACATTGCAGGGCCGGCTTTTCCGACCAAGGGTGGCTCGAAAACTCCGGGAGCGACAGGCTTCGGTGTCCGGCTCGTGCTCGACCTGCTGAGAAGCTGGGCTTGAAAAAAGAGTGTCAGGTGGCAGATTTTAAGTGTCAGGTGGGAGGTTGCTGGCCTTCAGGAGTGGCAGGATTTTTTTAATATAAACGGCTCTCTGCATTATGGCTTCAGTGAGACAGAACCCGGTCGTGATTGTTCCCGGGGTGCTTTTCTGGGACTCCCTTTACGAAGGGATGAGGGAGGCTCTGTCTGCCTGGATACCGGCAGAGAAGATCGCCATCGCACCGGTAAATCTTCTGGACTGGATCGGTTTTCCTCCGTCACCCGAGCGCTCGACCAACCGTGTTATGATGGCCCTTGACCGGGCGGTGCGGTCGATGGCTTCAAGATTTCCCGGTGAGCCGATAACCATCGTTGCACACAGCGGCGGTGGTACGGTGGCTATGATCTATCTTATGTCCCGGCCTTTTCAGGGTGATGTCTATACGGTGAATGGCATGGTTGACAGGCTGGTGACCCTGGGCACGCCATTTCATACTCATGAGCATTTCGCAAAAATCAAGACAGATTTTATTTTCAGCAATCTCGGACCTGAGTTTTTCCGCAGGTACCGGGTTGTGTCGGTTGTCAGCAATCGTTACAAAGGTTCTCTTTCCGGTGATATGACCGAAAAACTGTGTTATATGTTTTACCGGGGAGTGACCGATGACGGAAATCTTGCCGGAGACGGGGTTGTTCCTGCAAGAAGCTGTTTTCTTGAAGGCGCTGAAAATGTTACTATACCTGAATGCGAACATTTGCCAGCACCGCATACAAGGTGGTATGGTACCAAAGATGGAGTTGAACAATGGATAGAGTGGCTCTGAGGCCCTGCAAACGCATCATACTTTTATTGCTGGCTGGGGCAACGATCGCCGTATCCGCATCCTGTACCCGTGATGACCACAAAAAGGAGGAGGAGAAGCATCTCGAGTCAATGATGGCCATTCTTGTCCAGGTACAGAAGAATCTTGGACGGATACGGCAGAAAGAGGCTGTGGTGGTAAGGCTTTCATCCGATGTGGAAGGAAAAAGGCCGCAGAGTGCCGAACAGATCGGCAAGGAAATTTACACCAATATCCGTTTCATAGACTCTACACTTTCGGCGAGCAAGAATCTGGTAACCACGCTTGAACAGGAGAATCGCGATTCGAAATATCGTATCGATGCACTCGATCGAATGACCGGGCAGCTTAAAGGTGAGCTGGACAAGAAAAGTGTCGAAGTCGGGGCCATGAAAGGGGAAATATCAAAGCTGAACAAGCAGATTGCCAGGCTTACAGGCACGGTCGATGTCATGGATGAGGTCATCAATGAACAGGAAGACCAGATGTCCAAAGCCTACTACATCGTCGGTACGGTCGATCAGCTTGTGGCAAGGGGGATTCTTGTTTCACCGGGCCCTTTCTACCGTTTTCTCGGTACGCGTCCCGCCCTGGCGAGCGATTTCGATCTGAAGCCGTTCAGCGAGGTGGATATCACCGAAACGAAAGACCTGTTTTTCAACAAACCAGTCAGTCGTCTGCATATCATCACTCCCCATACCAAAGGGTCCTATGAGCTTGTCGGCGGAAAAACCTCCGCGCTTCTGCTGATCAGGAACGATGAGGAGTTCTGGAAGAAATCACGATGTCTGATTATCGTTCTGGAGTGAGAGAGGGCCTGGGCGTGTTGCGTATTGAGCCGGAAATGAGAGTCTTCCCCAAAGCGCTTCCCGGCGTCGTCAAGTGTTTTATGATCAATAAAATCAAGTAGTGCATGAAGATAACCATATTTGGCTCTGGTTACGTCGGTCTGGTGACTGGCGCCTGTTTTGCTGAGGTTGGCAACGAAGTACTGTGCGTCGATATTGATGAGAACAAGATCGCCCGTCTTCTGAATGGCGAAATTCCGATTTACGAGCCGGGTCTCGACAGCATCGTTGCCGAAAATCTCCGTGAAGGACGCCTGAGGTTTACAACAAGCATTACCGAGGGAGTCGATTTCGGTCTTTACCAGTTTATTGCCGTCGGTACACCTCCGGACGAGGATGGTTCTGCCGACCTGACCCATGTGCTGAGCGTAGCTGAAAGCATTGGCCGCAACATGGAGGATTACCGGATTGTGATCAACAAATCGACGGTTCCTGTCGGAACAGCCGATCTTGTGTGCGAGACGATCCGTACCGTGCTCGCAGAGAGGGGAAAAAGCATCGACTTCGACGTGGTCTCCAATCCCGAGTTTCTCAAAGAGGGTGATGCCGTGAACGATTTCATGAAACCCGAACGTATTGTTGTCGGGGTTGATAATCCTCGTACCAAGGAGCTTCTGCGTAATCTATACTCGCCATTCAATCGCAGCCATGAGCGCTTTATCGCCATGGATGTCCGGTCGGCAGAGCTTACCAAATATGCGGCCAATGCGATGCTTGCCACCAAGATCAGTTTCATGAACGAGATTGCCAATATTGCCGAACGGGCCGGTGCTGATGTCGAAGCGGTTCGTCGTGGTATCGGTTCCGATTCGAGAATAGGATTTTCTTTCATCTATCCCGGTGTGGGGTATGGCGGCTCCTGTTTTCCCAAGGATGTTCAGGCCCTGGAGCGCACGGCAAGGAAATACGGATACGATTCCCGTATCCTGAGGGCTGTCGAAGCGGTCAATCTCGATCAGAAATCGAGTCTTGTCGCCAAGATCCGTGACCATTTCAACGGCGACCTCAAAGAGCGTATTATCGCCCTGTGGGGGCTGGCCTTCAAGCCCAATACCGATGATATGAGAGAGGCTCCGAGCCGCAAGGTTATGGAGGAGTTATGGGAAGAGGGAGCGATTGTCAGAGCCTATGATCCTGTTGCCATGCATGAGGCCAGACGCATCTATGGCGACAGGCCGGATCTGGTGCTGGTGGAGCATCCTGACCAGGTACTCAGGGGAGCCGATGCACTTGCCATCATGACGGAGTGGATGGTTTTCCGCAGTCCTGATTTTGAACTGATAAGGAAATCCCTGAAAGAGCCTGTCATTTTCGATGGCAGGAACATCTATAATCCCGACATGGTCGAGCAGATGGGTATCAGCTACTACTCTATCGGTCGTCGTCCCCGTCTGGTTCGCTGACCTTCCTTCTTATCGCGTTGTTTCCGGCCGGGAAAAAACCTCCCTGCCGGGAAAATGCTCCAGTGGGCCGTTGCCGTGTCCAAGCCTCCATGACGCACCTGCAAGCAGGGCATTTCTCGTATACGTTATAGCTTTTTCGACGGCTTCATGCATTGCCAATCCTTTTACCAGTCCGGATGCTATGGCTGAAGAGAGCGTGCATCCGGTGCCATGAGTATTGATCGTCTCAATTTTGGGGTTTGAGTACCAGAAGAACTTTCCGTCGTGAAGCAGGCAGTCATTGCAGGTAGTATCATGGCCATGACCACCCTTGATCAGTACGGAGTGAGCGCCTTGACGCTGCAATTCAAGGGCCATTGTTTCTATCTCAACCCGCAGTTCCGGCGCCTTGTCGCGTCCGGTCAGCAAGGCAGCTTCCGGCAGGTTCGGAGTGATCAGGGTGGCTGATTGAAAAAGTTGTTTCATAGCCTTCAGGGTTTCTGCCACGAACAGCGTTTTCCCGCTCGATGAGCGCAAAACGGTGTCAAGGACAACCGGAATGCCTTTAAGCCTTTCGATGAGTCTACAGACCGTTTCTGCGGCTTCCGGAGAACCGAGCATACCGATTTTGATCGCGTCGATGCGTATATCTGCGGCAATGGTTTCGAACTGTTCGGCGATGAATGCAGAGGGTATTTCATGAACCGAGCTTACGCCCAGAGTGTTCTGTGCGGTTACAGCGGTGATCACGCTCAACCCATAACAATTGTTGGCGGCGATGGATTTCAGATCGGCCTGTATGCCCGCACCGCCACTGCCATCCGATCCGGCGATGGCAAGAACAGTGGTATGGCAGTGCAGCTTGTTCATTGTCTGATACTGTTGAACAGGTCACGGGTTGCGGATACAGGATCTTCGCTTCCGGATACCGCCGAGATAACCGCAATACCCGTTGCACCTGCACGGATGACCTCTCCGGCATTGTCAAGGTCGATACCTCCGATGGCGATGACCGGCAATCCGGAGGCGGCATTGGCTATTGTCCGTAACGCTGATGTGCCGAGTGGCTTTGATGGCTTGTCTTTTGAAAAGGTGGGGAAGATGTGGCCCACGCCGATATAGCTTGCTCTGTCTTCAGCGGCTCTGACAGCCTCTTCCGGAGTCGATACCGATACACCGATAAGGGGATCGGGGCCTAGCAGAGCGCGGGCTGCTGATGCCGGCAGGTCCAGCTGACCGAGATGTACACCATCAGCATGCATGGCCAGGGCTATATCGACCCGATCATTGATGATGAACAGGGCGTGTCGCTGCCGGCAAAGCTCCTGAATCCGTACAGCCCATTCATAGAGCTCACGCCCCGAGGCTGTTTTTTTTCGCAACTGAACCATTCCGGCACCTCCTTCGAGGGCCATTCGGGCCAGTGTGACGGGATATGATACCTCATCGGTGATGACACAGAGAAGTCTTCGTGGAAGGGTCATAAAGGCATGAATGAATAGTAGTGTTTGATGACTTCCGGCAAAGAACCGGTATCGAGAAACGGCGCGAGTGCAGCGACGCCGTAGGCACCTTTTTCGATGCAGGCAGGTACTTTGTCCGGCGTTATACCACCGACAGCAAAAACGGGTATGCGGAGTTTACTGCATATCTTTCCAAGACGTTCGAGGCCCTGGGGCGGGCCGAAAGGAGCTTTAGAGGGCGTATGGAATACCGGTCCGAAAAGCAGGTAATCAAGCCCGGCCGAAGCGGTGCTCAGGGCGGCAGCTTCGCTGTGGGCGCTCTGGCCGGCCAGCAGGCCCCGGACAGCCTTTCTTGCGGCATCGGCAGGGCATGACGATTCGGGAAAATGCACACCGCGGGCTCCTGCTGCAAGTGCGATATCAAAACGTTCATTGATGGCAAGAATCGATTCTCCGTCATTGAAAAGAGTCGCGATGCTGTGCCCGAGTTGTAACAGAGCTGAGGCTGTCAGCGATTTTTCGCGTAACTGAAAAATCACAGGTTGTGCTGAACGGGCGATATGCAGAGCCTGTTTCATGGCCAGGCTGCTGTCTGAAAGATGTTCTTTTCCACTGCTGACTATCATCAGCCGGGGAAGTGAGGGATGCTGTTCTGCCATAGGTGCAATTTCACGCACGATAACTATTTTTCAAAGGAAACACAATGCCGAAGTTTTTTCCGGTACCGTTCCGGATTCAGTATTATTAAAGCAAAACATAACAGAGATGGCATCCATTGAACAAAAACTGATTGAATCGGGAATTCTTCTTCCTGAAATTCCTTCGCCCGCAGGCATGTATCAGCCGGCATTACGTTTCGGCGATATGATCTTCACATCAGGTCAGCTTCCGCTTGTTGCCGGAAAACTTATTGAACCCGGAGGGAAGGGGAGCGTCAGCTCTGAAAGCGAGCAAGAGGCCGCGATGGCAGCCAGGATGGCAGCACTCAATGCTGTTGCGGCAATCCGTTCTGTTGCCGGGAGTCTCGATGCTGTTTCGGGGATCGTGAAGCTGACGGTCTATGTATCCAGTGCTGAAAGTTTTAAAAATCAGCACAAGGTTGCAAACGGTGCATCGGAACTTATCGGTGAGATTTTTGGCGAATACGGACGACATGTCAGAAGTGCGGTCGGAGTCGTCTCTCTTCCACTCGATGCGAGCGTCGAGGTTGAACTGATCGCTTATTGCCCCCAGCCCTGATCAATTCTTCATCATCAATACTCTATTTCTGACTCGAATGAAGGCGACCTAAAATTAAAACAAGGTCGCCTTCTTAAGGTAATTAATTGTCATTCATAACGAGATACTGTAAGGTTATTGGATGATTTCATGGTAAAATAGTGTCAGATAATGGCTGTCTTAGTTCGGTTATAAATACGGATAAAAATTTTATAAAAATCAGATTATATTTGACAGAAAAGTCTTGTTATTTACAAATAAAAAATTATAATAAACTGATAAATAAAGTTTTATATAAATTAATCTAAAATATTATAATAAAAGAAAATAAATTTGTTATATTAAATTAAATATTAAGTAATAAATTGTTATGATAATCTTATTATTGAATGTTTTTATGTATTATTATTATGCTTGTATGGTTCTGTATAAAGTGTATAATACTTTGGTTTAATGTACTGTTAAAAATCAGATTATGTTTGTATAGAGTCAATAAAAAATGTGTTTATAATGCTATTCATTATCTCTAAATAAGTTATGGTATATGCTTTTCATGTTCTCCGTTAACTTCATCATCAGATAGAGTATTCTGATCGATAATTCTGGTGATTAATTGCTCTGTTGATGCCTTCAAAGCCACGGATAAAGCGGATAGATACCTTTTATACTGATAGTTTCAGTTGCGAATACCCCTTCGCTTCGGTACCATTAAAGGTGCTGTTACAGGCCTGATTTTTCTGTTCCATCACCCGCTTTCGAGCTGACCATGCTCTGTGTTTCTTTTTCTGTGCAGTCAATCCTGTCAGAGCTCATGCTTTCTTCCGTCATTTCGTTATCATCCGTTTTATCCAAGTTCCGTTCTCTTTTTCAGTCCGGTCAACGTCCATTCCAAAGTCAAGCTGGAATACGCTATGTCCCGTATATTCAATCTTCTTCTCATGATTCTCGTCGGGGTGTTCGGTTATTTTATCGGATGGCGGATGAATAGCGGGACCGGAGGCAAAATGGTCGATGCCTACAGGCTGATAAGCTCATATTATGTTGATCCGGTCAATGCCGACAGTCTTCAGAGTGCAGGAATCCGCGGAATGGTGCAGTCGCTCGATCCCCACTCCATCTATCTTGAACCGGAGAAAGCGGCGATTACACAGTCCAATTTCAACGGCAATTTCGAGGGCATCGGCATCGAATTCGATGTCGTGCGTGATACTCTTCTGGTTGTGACGCCTCTTGCGGGCGGTCCGAGCGAAACTGCCGGTATCATGCCCGGAGACCGCATCATTGCGATAGACTCGAAGAGTGTTATCGGAATCCAGCCCAGTGCCGTGCTCAGGCAGCTCAGGGGTGAGCGCGGTTCGAGGGTCAGTCTCAGAATTTACCGGCCGTTGACGCACCGGACAATTGATTTTCTGGTAACTCGTGGAAAAATATCAACATCGAGCATCGATGCGGCATTTCTTGACGATGCTCAGACCGGTTACATCAGGATCAGCCAGTTCGTGGAGACGACTGCCACCGAATTCCGGACTGCGCTGAAAAAGCTGCGTGCCAATGGAATGCAGCGACTGGTGATCGATGTAAGGGGAAATCCGGGAGGCTATCTCGATCAGGCGGTTGCCGTTGCCGACGAACTGCTGCCGTCCGGAAAACGTATCGTATTCACCAAAAGCCGTCATGGCGGTGATGATCAGGTAAACTATACCTCAGCGCCTGGTGGCATGTTCGAGAAGGGTGAGCTCTGTCTTCTGGTTGACCGCGGGAGTGCTTCGGCGGCAGAAATTCTTGCCGGAGCGCTCCAGGACAACCGTCGAGGCATACTCATAGGTGAGCTGACCTTTGGTAAAGGGCTGGTTCAGCGTCAGTTCAAACTTTCAGACAATTCTGCTGTCAGAGTTACTGTTGCACGATACTACACTCCATCCGGCAGGCAGATTCAGAGGGGATACGATGAGGGTCTCCAGGGTCGTGAGCACTACTATAAAGAGTTATTTACACGGAACCTGCCGGGAATTATCATGAAAAAGTACGGCAGTTATCTCTACAGGGAAGGACAGGATATTACAGTGTACAGCACAGAGGGGTTGTCGAGAAGCGCTGCCAGAGACAGTCTCGGAGCTGCGCTTTCCAGAGCGGGCGGAATTATGCCCGATTACTGGGTCTTCGGCAAGCCTTATACCAATCTTTATCAGGATATCTATGCTAAAGGGGTTATCATGGATATAGCTCTGAAAATGATTGACGATCCGGCCGACCCCGTCCAGAAGTACCGTCAGTCAGCGCTCTCATTTCTCGAAGGGTATCATGCGCCAGCCAACCTCGAAGCTCTGGTAAGAGAGGGTTGTGCTGAGGTCAAGGTACAGTTCAGTTCGACGGAGTTCAACAGGGACAGAGCTCTGATCGCCCTGGCGCTCAAAGCGAGACTTGCCCGGCAATTGTTCGGAACTGAAGAGCAGATCAGGGTGTTGATCCGTGAAGGTGATCCTGTCATGAAGGTTGCAAGGCATTTTATCACAAAGAGAGCTTCATGAAGCGACGGCCTGAAGCGGTTTGCCGGGCCGTGGGGATAACCAGACACTATTTATCCATTCAATCATGATCGCTATGTCATTACTTGAAAAAATTAACAGCAATACCTGTACGCTCAGGTTCAGGAACGACTGGCTGAAGATCTTTACCTGTCCGGTACCTTCATCCGATTTTCTTTCGTTTGTAGGTATTGCCACCATCGATGCACCTCAGCATTCTGTGCTCAGCCTGCTTTACGACATCGAATCCGCAACCGAATGGGTCTGGAAAACCAGGGAGATGCGCGTGCTTCAGGAGCTTACCGACAACAACGAGGGGCGGATTGTCTATCAGGTTGTCAGCGCACCGTGGCCCGTTTCAGATCGTGATATTGTCACCCGTTCGACGGCGTACATGGATGCCGGAACTTCGGAGGCGTTCATAAAAATTGAAAGCCTGCCCGATTTCATTCCTGAGACAAATAATTGTGTCAGGGTGCGAAAACTTGAAGGCGCCTGGAATATTCTGCCTCTTTCAGAAGAGCAGTGCCGCGTGGTGTTCAGGCTCCACATCGAGCCTGCCGGTGAAATTCCTTCATGGCTGGCTAATATAGCGGTTATCGATACTCCCTATCACACCCTGAATAACATGCGTGATATGGTAAAACGCGAAAAATACCGTAATCCTGTTGCGGCGCCATTCAGGGAAACGTCGGAGGGGATCGTCAGGAACTACAACGATTTCATAATCGAGTAGTCCGAAGGGTTTCTCCATTATCATTACCATAACAGCAGAGCCAATGGATGTAGCAACCGCCCTGGAGGGCAACTGGGAATTTCGTATCGATCACAAGGCCATCAAAGTCTATTCCTCGAAAATCAGCGGTTCCCAGGTGCTGGGCTTCAAGGGAGAAGCTGTTTTTAATGCCTCTTTCCGGAAGCTGATCAGCCTTTTTCATGATTTCGAAAGCTACGGACGATGGGTCCATCAGCTTTCCGAGATGCAGGTGCTGCACCATAATGAAGAGCTCGATTATGTCGTTCGCCAGGTTCTCAACACACCCTGGCCGCTTCCGAAAAGAGAGATGATCGTACGTACTGCTCTGCATGCATCCGAAGAGGGAGCTCTGGCCCTTACGATGACGGGAGTTCCCGATTTCATGCCGGCAAGACAGGACTGTTATCGTGTCCGGGATGTCCGGGGTGCCTGGGTGCTGATGCCGGTGGACAGTGGCAAGGTGCACGTGACCTTTGTCATGCATCTCGATCCAGGCAGTGACATTCCGCCGGCACTCAGCAATGCGGCCCTGTTCGAGGTGCCGTTCTACTCATTGCAGAAGATGCGGGATCTTGCACAGGATCCGTCATACAAACCTGCATGGCCGACGGTTGTCGATCAGCACATCAGCATCATTGAAGATGCATCAGGCAGGCATTAAACAGCTTTTCAGGCCTGACCGGCACAGCGCCGACCTCCTGGCAAACCGTATTTGCCGCAAGGTTTGCGATTCTGGTACTGGTCACCAGATCCAGGCCTGAGGCCAGACCGAGCGCAAGCATGCCGATCACCGTGTCTCCTGCTCCCGATACGTCGGCAACGTCAAGCGATATGGCTGGAATATGGGTGAACGAGCCGTCATAGACGGTCATGCCTTTTTCACTCCTTGTGATCACGAAGCTTGCGGCATCGAGCTTTTCGCCGAGCAGCCGACATGCCGCCTCGATTTCGAGGTCGCTGTTGGCGACCTGAATGCCGAGTGAGGCAGCAAGCTCGGAGAGGTTGGGTTTGAACAGCGTGCATCCACCGTAGGAAAAGAACCCTTTGAGTTTAGGATCGACCAGTACCGGCGTATCCCTTTTGCTGCAGATATCGATAACCGAAGCGATAAGTGTCGGGGTGAGCACTCCCTTGTTGTAATCTTCCAGTATCACTGCATCGATTGAACCTGCAATCTCCCTGAACATGTCAAGAAGTTGTTTCTCAAGGGTGGAATCCAGTGGAGTTCTGCTTTCGTAATCAACCCTTGTGATATGATGGTTCTGTGAAAGTATCCTTGTTTTGCAGGTGGTTGGCCGTGACGGATCGGCGACAAGCATGTCGGGATCGAGTCCATGTTCTTTCATCAGCCGGGTGAGGTTTCTGCATTCGGTATCATTTCCTGTAATCCCTATCAGAAGCGTTTCAGCTCCGAGCGCATGGGTGTTGATCGCGACGTTTGCAGCGCCGCCGAGCCGGCTGCTCTCATGTGTGACATCGACCACCGGTACCGGATATTCGGGCGATATTCTCGAAACATGGCCGAAAATGTACTTGTCAATCATGACATCGCCGATGACGGCGATTTTATTGTTTCTGAACGACTGGAAAATCCGTTCTATAGATTTCGGGGTCATGGGCTCTGTTTTGTAATTGGCTTAACCAATATAAATGAAAATCATAACGGAGAGGATGGTATTGTTTGGTTTTATTTCTGAATAATTTTTTTATATTTAAAGCTATCCATTTTTAGAATTTATGTGACGGGTTCAATATGTTCGATAATCTCAGTGACAAACTTGAGCTGACCTTCAGAAAACTTGCCGGACAGGCGACGATCAACGAGGTCAATATCGGTATTGCCATGCGTGACATCAAACGCGCTTTGCTGGGCGCCGATGTCAACTACAGGGTTGCCAAGAAGCTGGTCGAGGATATCAGGGAGAAATCTCTGGGTGAATCGGTCATCAAAAGCGTGTCTCCGGCCCAGATGATCGTCAAGATCGTCAATGACGAGCTGACCGAGATCATGGGTGGCGAGAACAAGCCGCTGAACCTGCCGCCAAAGAAGATTCCGGCGATCATCATGGTTGCTGGTCTCCAGGGTTCCGGCAAGACCACTTTCTGTGCCAAGCTTGCCAGACGGCTAAAAAAGAACGGAAAAAATCCCATACTCGTTGCAGCCGACGTTTATCGTCCTGCTGCCGTCGATCAGCTCAGGACTCTTGGCGAGCAGATCGATGTGCCGGTATTCTCGGTAGAGGAGCAGGATGCCATGAAGGCAGCAATCGGCGGTATCGAAGAGGCTCGCAAGAGTGCAAAAGATGTGGTGATCGTCGATACGGCAGGCCGCCTTCAGATCGATGAGGCGATGATGGCCGAGGCTGAGGCGCTCAAGAACAGGCTCAGCCCCGACGAACTGCTGTTTGTCGTCGATTCGATGATGGGCCAGGAGGCAGTGAACACCGCCAAGGCGTTCAACGACCGTCTCGATTTCGATGGTGTGGTGCTCACCAAGCTCGATGGCGATGCCCGGGGTGGTGCGGCTCTGTCGATCCGCCAGGTTGTTGAAAAGCCTATCAAGTTCATGAGCGTTGGCGAGAAGGTCGATGATCTCGATCTGTTCTATCCCGACCGCATGGCCCAGAGGATTCTCGGCATGGGCGATATCGTCAGCTTCGTCGAAAAGGCCCAGGAGACCCTTGACCTTGAAAAGACGATGCAGATGCAGTCGAAACTCATGAAGAACGAGTTCGACCTCGACGACTTTTTCGATCAGCTTCAGCAGCTCAAGAAGATGGGTTCGATCCAGGGCCTTATCGAGATGGTGCCCGGACTGAACAAGATGGTGCCGAAGCAGGATCTCGAGAACATCAATTTCAAGCCGATCGAGGCGATGATCTCCTCGATGACCAGAGATGAGCGCAAAAAACCTGAGATAATCAATGGCAGTCGCCGTCAGCGTATTGCCCGCGGCAGCGGCACCAGGGTGCAGGAGGTCAACATGCTGCTCAAGCAGTTCCAGGAGATGAAGAAGATGATGCGTTCGGTCAACAGGCTCACACAGTCTGGACGCAAGATCACAAGCCAGAACCTGGCGCTCGACAAGTTTCTGAAACGATAAATGAACAATGTCTCTTACAATAAATTAAACACATTACGTTTTGGTTAAGATCAGATTGAAAAGAGCCGGAAGAAAAAAGATGCCGTTTTACCAGATTGTTGCTGCCGATGGGCGTGCGCCGAGAGATGGCAAGTTTCTCGAAGTGGTCGGCCACTATAACCCGACTGCTAAACCGCATACCGTGACTATCGAGAAGGATCGCGTGGCTTACTGGCTGAATGTAGGCGCCCAGCCGACGGATACTGTTCACAGCCTTATCCGCGGTACCGGTCTGCTTCATGAAATGAACCTGAAGCGCCGTGGTCTCAGCGAAAGCGATATCGCCGCCCAGATGGAGCAGTGGCAGCAGAAAGAGGCTGAAAGGCGTCAGAAGCGCCTGAATGCCAAGCTGCGTCGTCGCCAGGCAAAGAAAGCAGCTGAAGCCGCCGGTTCATCCGAAGGCTGAGGTATCGGGAATCACCAACCGGCTGAATCGGAGTGGAGCTTTTTCTGACAGGTATCATCCTGAAGCCCAAAGGGCTGAAAGGAGAGCTCAAGGTTCGGCCGGTGACCGACTTCCCGGAGAGTTTTCTGAAACGTCGGGAGTATTATACAGGCAGAACTCCTGAAGAGGCCGTTATCCGCAAGGTTCTGTCGGCAAAATATTATCAGGGTTTCGCCTGGATTGTGCTCGAAGGTATCGAATCGCGTGAAGCTGCCGAGGCGGTAGCCGGTTACGGTCTTTATGTGACCGGGGATGCTCTGAAGCCAATGCCGGCAGATCGGGCATATATTCATGAACTGATCGGTCTGGAAGTTGCAGACGAAGATGAGGGCCGGGTTGGAACTGTCAGCGACGTTTTGCAGATGCCGGCAAATGACGTTTACGAAATCGACACTGGAGACCGGAAGGTTCTGGTTCCGGCGGTAGATGATTTTATAAGTGAAATCGATCTCAAAAAAAGGATCGTGACGTTGCGGAGATTCAGGGAATTTTTGTAATGTCGTTGCGTCGAGGCTTCTTCGTTGAAGTTCAGACACGATGTTCTTGACAAGATTGACAGGCAATGACTCAGATGTGAAGCCATGCGGATAGATATCATTTCCGTCATTCCGGATTTTTTTGCATCGCCTCTTGAAAAGGGATTGCTCGGCATCGCAAGGCGAAAGGAGCTTGCTGAAATCCACGTGCACAATCTGCACGATTACGGATTGGGCAAATACCAGCAGGTGGATGATGCGCCATTCGGAGGTGGAGCCGGAATGGTGATTCGTCCTGAGCCGGTTTTCGCATGTATAGAGAAGTTGCAGGCTGAAAGGAGCTATGACGAGGTTATCTTCATGACGCCGGATGGGCAGCTATTCGACCAGAAGAGGGCCAACCGCCTTTCGCGAAAGCGGAATCTGATCGTGCTCTGTGGTCACTACAAGGCCATGGATGAAAGGATCCGCCAGACGCTGGTGACCATGGAGCTTTCCGTTGGCGATGTGGTGCTGTCCGGAGGTGAAATTCCGGCACTTATGGTCATGGATGCGCTCGTCAGGCTTATTCCGGGCGTACTCGGAGACGGCGAATCGGCTCTGACCGATTCGTTCCAGAACGATCTGCTCGACTGCGCATGGTATACCCGCCCTGCGGAGTTCCGGGGAATGAGAGTGCCCGAGGTGCTTCTTTCAGGCCATCATGAAAAAATCGAGCGCTGGCGGCAGGAGAATGCGCGTGAACGCACAATCGAGCGCAGGCCGGAGATGCTCGGCAAAGAGAGTGAAGAAGAGTAAAGACAACATAAAGATAACAGTGTCATCATGGATCAGTTAATTCAGTTGGTCGAAGCAACCCAGCAGAGGAGCGATATTCCCGAAGTTCGTCCCGGCGATACCGTCAGGATTCAGCTCAAGGTTATCGAGGGCGAGAAAGAGCGCCTTCAGGCTTTCGAAGGCGTCGTGATCGGCGACAAGGGCATGGGTGCTTCCAAGACCATCACCGTCCGCAAGATTTCGCATGGTGTGGGCGTCGAGAGGATCATTCCTGTCAATTCGCCGAACGTCGAGAGCGTTACGGTTGTCAGGAACGGCAAGGCAAGAAGGGCAAAACTCTTCTACCTCCACAAGCGTACCGGCAAGGCTGCACTCAAGGTCAAAGAGCGCAAGGTCGCTTCCGTCGAGGCCTGATCGCCTTTTTGCTGCCGGCATGACCTCGCGCCGGCAATTGTGGAAATGACGGCCCCGTCTGGCAGCATGACAGGGCCGTTTTTCTTTTATTGTTTATCCGGCTCCCGTCATGCATACGGCAGAGCTCAGAAGTTCGGACGTTCTGTCGCCCATAGATAATGACCTGGTGGTTTCTGGATCACTGTTCTGATAACCATTCCTCTTTGTTGAATCTGACGAGCTTTCCAGCATCAGTTTGCTGGCAACAACGCACAGGCACTACCTTCTGCTCTTCCTGCTTTCAAGCGCTGAAATCCTCTTGACCAATTGCTGTATCTGGGAGTTCTGCTGTTGCATCAGTGAATTTTGCTGCTGAATCTGCGCGGTTTGCATGTTGACAACGTTGCGGAGCGCATCAATCTCGGATGATTCGGTTTCTGGTTGTTTTTTCGGAGCCGTTTCAAGGGAAATCGTCACACCGGCCCGGCCCATTATCTCACCGCCGGAAATCGCAGCTCCTGCATTGAACAACACGGACTTGCATGCGTAGTGGTTAACGCCGAGTGCCAGGGCATATTTACCATTGTACGCCCCGCCGCCAACACCAAACTCGGTCGGGCATGATTCAATGAACGTGCCAGCCTGAATGCTGCTCAATGCTGCCGACATTGCGCCAACGCGATCAACACGGTTGTCGAGTCTGCTGACGTTTGAATCGAGAGCATTGATGGCAGAACCAACATTATGATAGCTGGACTCCTGTACGCTGTAGGTTGGGGCGCTTACTGCACTGGTCGATGTATTGTACGTCGATCCGCCGCCAAAACTGGATGCCGTACTGTTGCCAAGCTGGACAATCGTCTGATTGGTGGTGTACAGCTGGCTGCCGTTGACCGCGTCGGTCGAGGTCACGCTGATTTCTCCTGGCGAAATACCCGTGATCCTGTCACCATTCATGTTGATGCCGGTGCTGCTGATTGACGGACCGCCAGTCACATCGATGCTCGTAATCCCGGTCATCACAGGATTCAGGGCATAATTGACTGTATTGCCAGTCTGCATCACGATCAGGTTGTTGCCTGCCTCATAGGTAACGCGTTCTCCAGGTTGGATCTGTTCAACCGTTGCTCCGGATGCAATTCCTGTGCCCGTCGCCCCCGTTGTCAGCTCCCAGCCGGAATCGAGTGCATTCAGCGCATCGCCAACAGTATTGTAGGAGCCTCCTGCCAGGTTGTATGTCGGGCCGCTCAGCGCACCGGTAACGGGATCAATCTCTGCACCACCGCCAAGTGCTGACATAAAGCTGCCTGCATAGCTATACAACTGACTGCCATTGATTGCATCAGTTGAGCTTGACGTGACATCCCCGGCTCCAAGTCCGTTGATTTTTCCTGAGCTGCCTGTATTGATTGATACAGTGCCAGCAGTTGCCTCACTGAACACCGGCTTGTCGGTCATCACGACTTCAACATTGGAACCGGTAAGGCGGGTCGAAATGTTTTTAACCCCTGCGGCATCAGCACCACCTGCAAAAGCTGCCGTTTGACCGAGATGGCGATCGAGACTGCCGCTTTCGGTGCTGAAAGTAATCGGCTTCTGTATCTCGGTGTTGAGCTGAGTCAATGCAGCGCCAACATTGGTCACAGAAGTCAGTGTAACACCAGTCGATGAGAGCAGGCTGTATGCAGGGCCTGTCACAGCCCCCGTTATGGGATCAGTACTCGCGCCGCTGCCAAGGGCTGAAATAACTGGCGAAAGCTGACTGAGGTTCACCGCATCGGTGCCGTTCGTGCCGTTGGCAACGCTGGAAATTATGTTGCCGCCGCTGTTCAGACCTGTGCTCGACAGACTCACCGACCCGTTGCCAAACGTCACGCCGTCAGCACCATACGTCGTGCTGTTCGAACCGCTGCTTACTTCGAGGCTGCCAGTCGTCAATGTCGCCACAGAGCCGGTTCCGTCATCAACTTTCACCCCGTTAGTATCAACAACCGTGTTGCCGGCCGTCGCGCTGTCAACCGTAATGTTGTCAGCAAGATCAAAAGTCACATCGTTGCCCGAACCGTTCTTGCTGACGGTGATGTTGCCATCGTTGTTCTTCAGGTCAACAGACTCGCCGGGGCCAACGTTGGTGCTGTTCGCTCCCTGAGCACTCAGATTCCATCCGGCAGAGGCCACGATGCTTACCGCGTCAAGCTGGCTCACGTTTACCGCATCGGTTGCGCTGATACCCGGAGCAAGGCCAGTGATCCTGTCCCCATTCATGGCTATGCCGGTGCTGCTGATCGACGGACCGCCAGTCAAATCGATGCTGGTAATACCAGTCATCACGGGATTCAGCGCATAATTGACCGTGTTGCCAGTCTGTGTCACGATCAGGTTGTTGCCAGCAACATAGGTTACCTGTTCACCGGGCGTGATCGTTTCCGGCGTTGTACCGAGCGCAATACCCGTACCCGCTGCGCCTGTCGTCATGTCCCACCCTCTTTCAGCCACGGAGTTTACCGCATCAAGCTGGCTGAGGTTCACCGCATCGGTGCCGTTCGTGCCGTTGGCAACGTTGCTGATTATCCGGTTTGCTGCATTGATGCCGGTCGTCGTCACACTCGGGCCACCGGTGATATAGAACCCGTCTGCTGCCGTTACGCTGCTTGCATTGAGATCAGTATTCAGATCAAAGGTTACATCGTTGCCCGAACCGCTCTTGCTGACGGTGATGTTGCCATCGTTGTTCTTCAGGTCAACAGACTCGCCGGGGCCAACGTTGGTGCTGTTCGCTCCCTGGGCACTCAGATTCCATCCGGAACCAACTGCGACAAGTGCGGTCTCAATGTTGCTGTAACTGGAACCGTTGATCGTATAGACCGGAGCGCTGATGGCACCTGTTGCCGAATTGTAGATCGCTCCACCACCGAAGACAGTTACAGCATCATTGCCGAGCTGATTGATTCTGGTGGTAATGCCATCTGCCACGCCGAAGAGCTGTGAGCCGTTGATCGCGTCGGTTGAAGACACCGTGATCTGGCCCGGCGCGACGTTGATGATCTGTCTTTCATTACCGGCAGCGCCAACGCTTACAACGCCATTAGCTGCACTTGCCGTACCAGCAAAACCAGAATACGTAATTCCGCCAACCGTTGCTGAGATAACCGGCACGGCTGCATGATCAGCACTTGCGTTCCCGAGCACAATACTGTTAACCTGTGTGGTGATTACACTGTTGCCTATCACGAAGGTGTTATCCTGGGCAACAGTATTGTTGTTTCCTATTGCGTATGAACCGGTACCGCTCACATTGTTCGGGTCGCCAAACGCTCCGGAGTTGGAGCCACTGATGTTATTGCCAGTGCCTATGGCGATGGCATTGTCTGCCGATGCCCTTGCATTGTTTCCGATGCTGATGGAGTTGTTTGCGGTAATGGTGGAACCCGCATTCGTTCCAACTGCTATGTTGTCAGCTCCAGTTACTGTCTGACCGGCAGAGTAACCATGAGCGATGTTATTACTCCCGCTCACATCCTGTCCGGCAAAAGCTCCAATGGCGCTGTTGTAATTTCCGTTCACATACTGGCCGACGGCTGTACCGATGGCACTGTTGTAATACCCGTTCACATACTGGCCGGCATAAGAGCCTATGGCGTTGTTGTAATCCCCTGTTACTGTCTGGCCGGCATACGATCCGACAGCACTGTTGATATTCCCGCTTACAAACTGGCCGGAAAAAGATCCGATGGCACTGTTGATATTTCCGGTCACATCCTGGCCAGCAGCGGTACCATGAGCGATGTTGTCAAACCCGCTCACATACTGGCCGGCATAAGAGCCAAAAGCGCTGTTGTTACTTCCGGTCACCGTCTGGCCGGCAGCGTTACCAAGAGCGACGTTGTCATACCCGTTTACATCCTGGCCGGCATAATAGCCGATGGCCGTATTGTTGCTTCCGGTCACCGTCTGACCGGCAGAATTGCCTGTTGCACTGTTGCTTGATCCGTTCACATCCTGGCCGGCATAATATCCTATAGCTGTGTTGTTATCCCCGGTCACCGAGTCACCGGCGTTTTGACCTATGCCGATGTTAAAATCACCTGCCACGCCGATGCCTGTGGCGCCGCCGTCATAGAAGTTTACCGCCATGGCCGGTTTTCCGAGGACAAGCAGCAGCACCGAGAGCATCGTCAGACGGCCGGCCCGCTTGACTGAACAATTTCCGGATCGTTCTCTTTGCCCCTTCAGACCGGGGGGCGCTGTGTGTGGTGTCACAACGCATTCCCTTGATGGTTGATTGGTTTCCATAAGATGTTGTTTTGGTTGTTTGACGACCAGGCTGCCACTATGACGATGGTGAGTACGATTTTGGCTTCGTAAAGGGATAACCCACCTTCAGCAAGTTAACACTTATTTTATTACACAATATACATAGGGAGCAATAAAATCAGGCAGCAACAGCCCGGCAGCTGAAATACATAACGCAGGAGTGCGACCTTTTTCGTGTGAACTTACTGAGGATGAACAGCAATTCATTCCTATGAATACCTGTTCACGAGCGAGATGCAGATGTGTTCCATAACGCTTGTCCAGTCGCCGAGCGTCGACTGCCGGAACAGTTTTGCAGAATCGTACCACGGACTGTCGTCCCGGTCGAGTAACCAGCGGAAGTCGGGCACAAACGGCAGCATGATCCAGGTTGGAACGCCAAGTCCGGCGGAGAGGTGGGCTACCGAGGTGTCGACACTGATCACAAGATCCATCAGCGAACAGAGTGCCGCCGTATCACTGAAGTCGTGCATTGCATCGCAGCAGTGCAACACTCCAGATTGCCGGACGGTATCTACGTCGGATGGCCTCAGCTCTTTTTGCAGGCACACATAGTCAAGCTTTTGCGGCAGGTGCTGAAAAAAAACTGTGGCGTCAATGCTCCGTCGTTTGTCGCCAACATGTTTTGTGTTGCCGCTCCAGACCAGCCCGATTCTCGGTCTGCTCTTTCTGCCCAGCCATTGTGCCCATTTTTTCTTCTTTTTTTTGTCCACCGACATGTATGGTGCTCCTGATGGCTGATGCTGCGTAAACGAACCAAATGCAAGTGGAAGCGACAAAAGCGGGCAGTAAAGGTCGAACGGAGGCAGCGGGTCGCCTGCCGCCACGATTTGCGAAACACCGTCAAGCCGCTTCAGCAGTGGTACCAGTGGTGGCTGAACCTCCAGAATCACTGTTGCACCAAGTGCAGCGACTTCCCGTGAGTACCGGCAGAACTGTATGGTGTCGCCAAGCCCTTGCTCTGCGTGGAGTAATACCCGTTTGCCTGCCACAGGAGCATCGCCGAGCCACAGCGGGCGACCGAACTCGCGAAATGCGGCTTTCATTTCCCGCAGCAGCCATCGTGATTCAAGCTGCTTCCACCCGTCGTGGAAGTTGCCAAGCCGGAGCATCAGGAGCGCGAGATTCAGGTTTGCCTCCGGGTATCCGGGACGTAATGCGATAGCTCGCTGGTAACTTTGGGCAGCAAGATCATAGCGTGCCATATCACAGAGCGTATTGCCGCGGTTGTACCACGCTTCGGCATAGTCAGGTCTGATCTCCAGAGCGCGATTGTAACGGAAGTTCCAAGACAAAAATCAGTTAACTCTATATTCTGATGGCGGTTAGGTGAAAAATGCGCCAGAATTGTAGTCACTAATTAATTCGCATAATTAATTTATAGTGCTTATATTGCTGCGGTA
>Ga0233423_10000256_pt1 | contig 30272 bp, 22 predicted proteins | sample Watercolumn_Mata_FD_180713 | JGI IMG/M metagenome (GOLD analysis project Ga0233423, IMG submission 180713) | Freshwater microbial communities from Lake Matano, South Sulawesi, Indonesia - Watercolumn_Matano_2014_112_MG | ecosystem: Environmental > Aquatic > Freshwater > Lake | place: Indonesia... | reverse complement strand
TTTGTGTGCGATTTATAAGCGGTAACTACCGCCTAGACCGAATGTCCAGGTTTCCGCTTTGAAAGTAACATCGCTGGTTTTTTGCTTTCCCCAGCCGTAGATCACATCAAAATTGAGCGTGAGTTCGCCGTGTTTTTTGAAGTCGTGACTGAAAGAGATGCCGCTGGCAATATCCCAGCCAGTAACGTCGGGCGTCAGCTGGCTGGCAGTCTTGGTGATCGCCGCTGTCTGGTAGCCGACGCCCAGCCGTGCTTGCCAGTCCTTTCTGGGTTTATACTGCAGGCCCCAGTGCAAACTGTAGTTGTCTTGCCAGTCCAGAGTGGTGGTTTTGACCAGCGGCAGGTCATGGAACCGGAGCGACATCTTTTTCATGTTGCGGCTGTAGCCATACCACCAGCCGCTGAAAGCTAAAAGCAGCTTGTCAGTGGCTTGGTAGGCGATGGTGCCGCCGGCGCGGTCGGGAAAGGTGAGCTCGGAATTCCAGCCGTCTTGCAGGCGCAGGACGGTTTTAAGCGGGCCGGTCATTTCGGTGTTGCCCGAATACCACACTTGACTGGGCGTGAGGTAGGAAAGCTGGAGCTTCAGTTTTTTGGTCGGCTCCAGCTGGACTCCGAAGATGCCGCCAATGCCCCAGCCCGTGCCGTCGCTATCGGTAAGCAGCGGCAGAAATAGTCGTCGGTCGCCCAGCTCCAGGTCAAACGGCGCCAAGTATTTGAATTGGCTCCAGCCGATATTGAGACCCGCGCCGATGGAAACACTGTCGCACAATCTTACCGCCAAAGCCGGCGTGAAATTGGTGAGCGTGATGAGCGTTTCGCTTTCAAAGATGCCTTTGGCTAGGTCGCGGTCAAATTGAGCGCCCAGGCCATAAGGCACAGTCAGGCCAAAGCCAATCCGCCAACGTTCGCCCAGCGGTTGGACATAACCGGCCGTGGGCAAAAGGTAGTAGACGCCGGGTCGGGATTTGGTTTTTCCCAAGCCGTTTTCCAGCGTAAAACGCGGCAGCAGAATTGAGGCGGCTGCGTCCAGATAGGTATCTTGGAAATCAATCAGCCCGGCCGGATTGTAGCAGAAAGTGGCCGCGTCATCGGCCAAGGCGCCGCTACTGCCGCCGTGCCTAGTGCCGATGCCGGCAATGGGATTGAGCCCGCCGGCAATAGCGACAGAACACAGACAGTAAATAATGATAAAAAGAACAAAATTTCTCATGGCAGATTCTCCCTCTTGGTTGAGCTGGCAGTTTCATTTTCAACAATTTATTGTAGCAAAATAGTAAAAATTTGTCAATAGAAAAATCTCTTGACTTTTATTTTAAAAGGTATAGAGTGAAAATTAACCAGTCCTTTTTCAATTTTGTCGTTTAATGTGAGGTTTTCAACCGTTGAAAGCCGACGGGCTTTTGACAGATAAAGGAGTGTGGCTATGGATACGATGGAACAAGGAGAAGAGTCCCATCATCCCCGGCGGACCTACATCTTGACCAAGGATTTAGGGCCAAAGGTGAATTTGTTGGGGCAGGTGGGCATCAAAACCCCGCCGCCGGATGACCCGTTATTTGGCGACATCCAGCAAGAATTGGCGCGACTCATCACCAGCTATTTTCCCAATGACGAAGTGCGGGTGGTGACGACCAAGGATTTAGCCGGAGAGATTTTGGCGGAAGCCAAGAGTCGGATAAGCGGCTTTGACAAGTCCAACATCATCAGTACCTGCACGGACATCACGGCCGCAGGCAACGGCGTGGCAATTGAAGTCAATCGGATTATTGACACCGCGGGCACCATCATTGGTTTAGGGCCGCGGCCGGGCTATCCTTCAGTGCAATCCCAGGTCCACCAGCTCAATGCCGTGTTCTACAACAAAAAATTGGTGCTGGTGGAAGACGGCACTTTTACCGGTGGCACCCTGAAGCGAGTACTGGAGTTGTTGAACCACCGGGTGCAGACCGTGGTAGTAGGCATTGGTTTTCCGAGCGCCATCAAAGCGATTAAGGAAAATTATCTGGGCGAAGTGGCAGTTATCGAGCACATCGAAGACCCGCTGGACTGGATGCCGGACCATGATTTTTTTCCTTTTGTGCCCAATTGCGGCCGAATCGTCGGTTCACATAGCGGCATGGGCGACAATGAAGGCGTGCCTTCCTTGGCGGTTGGCCGCGGCCTGATGGAGGGCGCTTCCTTTTGCATGCCCTACCTGCGTCCTTTCTTAAACGCGGAGACGATGAGCAAGTGGACCAATGTGCCGTTGGAGCACGATTTGCCATTGTCGCGGTTTTGCCTGGAGGCGGCGGTGGAAATCTATCGCGTATTGGAAAAACTCAACCACCAAGAGCTCTACATTGGCGAGTTGATGCGCGTGCGGCCGCGAGTGGCCATGCCCATACATCAGGGAGGCAGCCCCAACCTGATTGTGGATAGCTACCGCATTCTGACGACCTTGCAGTCGTTTCGCAAGGCCTTGGGATAGGCAATAAACATCAACAACCAAACCCGCTGACTGGATTGACAGTCGGCGGGTATTTTAATTTTGATAAAAATAAAGAGCCCGGCTAGCTTGGCGTAGTCGGGCGTTTTGGTGCGAGGCGGGTTAGCGTCATTGTTGAGCGATCCAAGCCAGACAATCTAGAAAACCCTTGGTGTGTGGCTGCTCGGAAATAAAGCTGGCTGTCTGCTTGATGGCCGCGGTGGCATTTCCAACAGCGCAGTGAATTACTCGGGGGTCTTGAATGATGTCTGAATCGCCATCGCCGATCATGAAGAATGATAGCGGTTCGTGGTCGGGATAACCGGTTTCCAGGATTTGTCGTAGAGTCTGGTAGCCCTTGGTTTTACTGCAACCCCTGGCGTTCATAATAATGATGCCATACCTAGCGTTGAAATCTTCAGCTACTAGGCCGGTCGGTAGCGGCAAGCCGCGAATCATTTCAGACCCTTCAGCAAACCAGTCGTTATTGATTTGCGCCAAGCCTTTGGCGTCGGAAACGCGCAGGTAGCAGCCAACCGTTTGTTCTCGCAGGTTGTCCAAAAGGAACAGGCGGCGTTTAGGCTCGAAGGTTTGGCCTTCTCTGATCCAAGTGGCGGTGTCGCCGATGGCCACCAAGCAGTGGCCGCGCGCTTCTAGTTTGCGAAAAAGTTCGGCCAACTTGTAGCAATAGTCATTGAGAATGGAGTTAGGGATAGACATCAAATGGCGGCAAACAGTGCCCCAGCGAATTACAGCTCCCTTTTCTCCGATCGCCGCCGTCAATTGAAGGCCCAGCGCGTTTCGAAAATTGTTTAACAGGCGAGCCACGGGAGTGTCGGAATTGGGAACCAGCGTCAATTCTTCGCTTAATTCTCGGCAGCGTTGGAAACCACACTCATCCAGTGTGGCTTGGTAGTTGACATCCAGAACCACTCCGTCTTGGTCGGTCATCACTATTTTCATGGGATTCCTCCTTGGTTGTCTATAGTACGGCGGTCAAAAACAATGACGGTGGTAATTTACTTTAACTGATTTTATCAGTTTTGTCAATATTATTTTTTAAATAAAGATTCATAGCACTTTGTTAAGCAAATATCCATTCCGGCATGTAGCGGATTTTTTTCTCCTTTTAGTTTAGCAAACAAGTACGCTGTACTGCGGCAACCACCTAAACATATCCGGGCGTAAATACAGTTTTTAATTGCACAGTTTCCTTTTAATTTATGAAGCAAATTTTTTGGTTGTAGGTCAGGATAATTATCAATAGTAATTTTATCTTTTTTGACATCATAATTGCCGACTTGTGACATCTGTTCATTCATAGCAAAAAAACACCAATAAATTTTTCCAGTTTTGACCGATAAACCCCAATAATTTTTTCCGATGGCTGGGCATAAATAATTTGATTTGGTCCAAAATGACGACAATTTTTTTACTTTTGCTTTAGCTTCAATTAAAGATTTTCCGTAAAAATTAGGTCCAAAACTTAAATTGAATGACAAATATAAATCAGGATATAGTTTTTTATTGTTTTCAACTTTTAAAATAATATTTTTTATATCCCTTTCATTAAGTAAAAATTTTGTTAAATTTTGTCCATGACCCAGTGGCTTTAATCTTAAAAATTCTATTTTGTCAACCCTTAATTTATGACACAAATGACATAATTGATTGATAGAGTTTATATTCTTATTAGAAAGAACATTATTAACGGTAACTTTAAAATGGTGTCTTTTACTTTTTTTAATATTAGATAAAATTAATTTGTATTGTTTGTTATTATTGCCATTAAAAAATTTTTGTTCTTTAGGGTTTGCAAATAAAGTAATTTTTATTTCTTCTACACCCGACATTTTTAATGATCGTAAAATTTTGTCGTTCAATAATAAACCATTAGATAAAACCGATTTTTGCCCAACCCTTTTTATTAGAGGAAATAGGTTTTGATTATTAGCTATCTCTTTGGGGTAAATAAAAATGGAAGACTTGCTGTATTTTTGGATAATTTTTTTAGCCAAGATTAATTCATTAAGATTTAATTCCGTTAAATTTTTTTCCACATAATAACATTGACGACAACTTTGATTACAATCATTGCCGATGTTTAAGATGTCAATATTTGATGGCTGTCGAGTCATAATTCAAATTGTTTAGCAATAGTTATTTATAGTTTTAATAAATATTTTTTTAAAATCTGCCGCCCGGACCCGATAGGCATAACTTATTGGATATGCTCCTTTAACCACCCGTCCACGTTTATTTTTAATATCAATGTCAATGTTGGCTTTTTTGAAAGATAAATAATTATTAAATACAGCTGATACAGCTAGAGGATCATATAATTCAAATTGTCGTTGCCGCCGATGTCCAAAAATTTTAAACCAATTAATTATCAGTTGATTTGCAAACCTTTGTACTCGGTTGCATTTTTTTATTTTTTTTAAGTCAGCCAGCGTGATTAGGGTTTTATTGGTAACATCCAAAGGTATAATGCGTACTCCGCTGAAGTTTTTTATGATAATTTGCACCGCTTCTGGGTCTTGAAAAAAATTAGTCTCTGTTTCGGGCGTTTCATTGCCTAAGACATTTATGGCACCACCCATCAAGTATATTTGGGGTAGTCGTTTTTTAAAGCTCTTATCCTTTAAAATAGCTTTGGCAATATTGGTGGCCGGAGCAGTGCCAATAATAATCAAATTTTTCTGATATTTTTTTGCTGATTGAATTAAAAAATCAACAGCTGAAATCTTGGCCGGTTTTAATTTAGTTTTTAAATTAGTATCGCCTAAACCATCACTACCATGATAATATTCTGCATAGACATAGGATTTTTTGGCTAAGGGTTTGGCGCTACCGGAGTAGACAGGAATTTTTTTGTTAATCAAAGATAAAACAGCCAGGGTGTTTTTGGTTGTTTTTTGTACAGAGGTGTTACCGCCGCAAGTGGTGATGCCAATAATGTTTTTTGAGCAATAGGCACAAAGAAAAATAATAGCCAAGGCATCGTCGACGCCAGTATCAACATCTAAAATAATTTTTTTATTTTTTAGGTTTTTAGTCATTGGAATAATTATATAATAGTGATGAAAATAAAAGTAGCGGAGAGAAGCTGACATTGTATTGTCAGCTTCTCTCCCAGTGGGTCAGAGCAAAGAGCCGAGATAATCCGCAAATCGATAGCCGTCCAGCGGCGCGCCCAGTGGCCGGCGACTTAAGTCGCTGCAGAGCACGGGTCGGCCAGAGCGTCTTTCTATCTCACGCCACAGCTCCAGCGATTGCTCCAAACAGAAACGGGAGAATTTGGCGCAGTGCTCGAGCGGAATGGAAGCCCATTTTTGCGGCTGGCCAAAAGGCAGAAGATAGGGCGCGCCGGTTTCAACCATCTGGTTAGTAACCAGGCGGCCACAATAAGGCACGCCGGGGTAGAAGTCACGTTCGCAGATTTCGTCAACCACTTCTTCAAAAACACAAACCGCTTCTACCTCCAAGCCATGCTGGTTGAGATGCCGAATGCCATCTTTGATGGCAATGCCGGCAATCGCTGTCTCCACCTCAATGCCGGCGCGTTGCAACTGATGTAGCAGTTTGGCCAGGGCCTGGCCAGTGAAAATGACGTCGTCCACCAGCGTAACCACCTTGAGTCCAGCCCGGCGCAGGACGTTGATTTGTTTTTCAACGCTCTGACAACCGAAGCGCGGCTGGTCTGGCTGGTCATTGAGACGAGCGTCAACGGCGCGGTTGATTTCCAGTTGCCACCGTCCGAAGAAATAGGATTTGTCCAAAGAGACCACTGGCCAGGGGTGGCGCTTAGCCAAAGCGTCCAGGCCGTCGCTTAGCGCCGCGGCCGGCACAAATTCCACTGCGCCGAAAATTTTTGCCAGCTGATTTTTCATGGCTTGACGCAACTCGCGGAAGAAATTTTCGGCCGGCGCGGTAAAGCCGCGTCGCTGCGCCCAGTCGTCGAGCAAGACGCAAATATCCTCGGAAACCACATAACAGCCCATCTTAATTGTCCTCCCGGTCAGCTTGAGACGCTTCGGTTGGTTGTTGACTTATTTAAAGGACAAACAAAAATCCCTTCTCTACAGAAGAAGGGATTATCCTAACAACAAATCCAACAGGATTTACTGTCAAAATAATCCCTTTTTGTGATGATGAAAAGCCAATTGATTTTGCCGGTAATTTTCAGTCATAGAATTGATAAATTCAATTATAGAGTAAGGCTGAAAAAATGTCAAACCAGCCAGCCACCAAGGGCTTGACATCAGCGGCTGCTTGGTTTATTCTAAATTAATTAACAAATAATTGACATAAGTCGGTTCTTTGGAACAAACAGACAGCGTCAGTCGTTGTCGTTAAGGAGAAAGTCATGACAGAAAAAAAAATCATCAAGCCGGCACTGCTAGGTGGTTTCCGAGATTTGTTGCCGTCAGAGGCGATTAAGCTTCGGGAAGTAGCGGCAAAGATCGTCGCCGTCTACGAACGATTTGGCTTTGTGCCGCTGGAGACGCCATGTATGGAGCGTTGGGACGTGCTTACCGGCGACGACCCGGATTTCAACAAAAGCATTTTTCGGGCGCAAGTGGCCAGAGGCGCCGAAGACAAGGACCAAGACATCGGCGAAGGCGAAAATTTCGCCCTGCGCTTTGACCTGACTGTGCCTTTGGCGCGGGTGGTGGCCGCTTATCCGAAGCTGCCGCGACCATTCAAGCGTTGGCAGTTGGGGCGGGTGTTTCGCGGCGAACGGCCGCAGGCCGGGCGCTTCCGTGAATTCTATCAGTTGGATTTTGACACCATCGGCGCCAATTCTGTTACGGCCGACGCCGAGGTTATCCAGGTGATGTATGAAGTGATGAAAGCGCTGGGCATAGAGAATTTCCTTATTCGTTTCAACACGCGCCGGGTGCTTAACGGTTTGGCGGAAATGGTCGGCTGCGGCGGCAAAGCTAAAGAGGTGTTCCGCATCATCGACAAGTTGGACAAGGTCGGTTTGGACGGCGTGCTGCAAGAGTTGCGGCGTCAGCCAGACAACCAGTTTGACGAGAACGCTTTGGCGCTAAGCGAAGAGCAGGCGGCCAAGGTGCGGGCCTTTCTGGAGCTTAAAAGCGATAACGCTGATGAGCTGCTAAGGCAACTGACTGACTTTTTCGGCGCTGGCGATTCGCCTTCGGGCAATGCCGGTGTGGAGGAGCTGGCCACGATAGTTCAGATTTTGACCAGCTTGAACATTCCCCAGCGCTATTGGCGTTTGGACTTGTCGGTGGCGCGCGGTTTGGATTATTACACCGGGCCGGTGTTTGAAACCACACTAACCGACTGTCCCGAGTTGGGCAGTGTGCTGTCCGGCGGGCGTTTTGACGGCTTGACCGACCGCTTCATGGAAGGCAGTAATATTGCCGGCGTGGGCGCGTCGGTGGGGGTAGATCGACTGTTGGTGGGTATGGAAAAGCTGGGACTGGTGAGTCAGCGGCAGTCGGTGTCGCAAGTGTTGGTGACGGTATTTAACGCCGAGCTGGAAATGGGATCGCTCAAACTGGCGCAAGAGTTGAGGCAGGCGGGCGTCAATGCCGAGGTTTATTTGGGCAATGATGCCACTTTGCGGGCGCAACTCGCCTACGCGACCAGACAGGAGATTCCGCTGGTGGTGGTGATTGGTCCGGACGAAGCCGCTCGCGGCCAAGTTCAGCTCAAGAATATGGCCGAGCGCCGGCAAGAGCTCTTGACAAAAGAGGAATTGCTTGCTAAACTGAAGGCGTAACAGAAGTTCTTTGCGGGCGGGCGTGTAGCTCAGTTGGCAGAGCGCTAGGCTGTGGTCCTTGAGGTCGCGGGTTCGAATCCCGTCGCGCCCCCCAAGGCCTACTTCGTCACAGGAAGCCGGCCGGCGGTTTGCGGTTTTTCCGTCGCGCTGGTTTCCGCGGGCATTCCCCTTGTGGGAATTTCTCCCCCTTGGGCGGCCATCAACCGAGTTGGCCGCCCTCTTTTTATTTATTTTATTTATCCACAGGTTTAACGCTTTAATACTCTTGACAGGGCGGGAATTTTTGGTTATGATGATTTAACAGATAGTAGTTTATTTTTGGTATTTGCACAGTCAGCTGACAACAGGTGTCACCCGGGAAAGAGCCCCTGCGACGCGACCATCGAGATGCACGCGCTTGTGCATGCGCAGAGGTGCAGAAAAGTCGTGAGGCCGATCAAGCTCGATCGCGACCAAAGCGAAATTTCCTTTTGGTGTGACGTCTTTGAGAAGGGACCCGAGCGCTGCGGCGTGGGTCCCTATTTTTTTTACTTTAGAAATATTTATACTTGACGAGGCAAATAGTAGTGCTTTGTTTGGCTTTCTGTCACTGATATTTGTAATAACAAATGTTTGTGGTGTTACGAACAATGTAACGACTACGGTTTGGCTGGTGTTATAGATTTTTCTTTGATTCTGGTTATTATTTCTAGAATGAAATCAATGGGCGCAAAGAAGGTTATTATTAAAGGACTTTGCGTCGCTGTACGAATGGGGGGTTTTTAAAGTTCGTCTAAAAATTTGTTTTTGTCCGCAGAAAGGGATATGTTTATGAATTAACGGATGGACTATTACCAGATCAATGGCAGGTTAAGTAAAAATTATTATTTCTATTATGACCAACTACAAAAGTTGGTTTTTTAGCGACTATTGACAGGTCTTTTTTTGTGTGATAAATTGATATGAAGGCATTTTTGTCGATAATGGTAGCGATTTTTCGCAAAACAGGAGGTGAGTACTTTGAAAAAGATAGAAAAAATCCTAGTGGTCGGAGCGGGGCACATGGGTAGACAGATCGCGTTTCATTGCGCGGCCAAGTCGAACTGCGTGGTCTATCTTTCCGACATTGACGAACGGTCATTGGAATCTGCTCAGGTGTTTTGTCGAATGGAGGCGGCGAAGCGGGAAAACAGCGAAGAAATTCTCGGTCGCTTGATATTGCTGCGCGGATTTACTCCTGAGAACACGGCGGTTGATCTGGTCATTGAGACAGTCACGGAAAGTTTGGAGAAGAAGTGGGAGGTGTTCAAAGCCCTGGACACCCTGTGTCCGTTGGACACTATCTTGGCCACCAATAGCTCCTCGATTTGTGTTTCCAAAATCGAAGTGGCTGTCAGCGAACAGCGTCGCGTTCAGGTAGCGAATATGCACTTTTTCCCGGTGATTTGGGAGCGGCCCATGATAGAACTGTTGGGTGGTACCAACACTTCATCGGAAGTGATTTTCATCTTGCGCGAGTTCGCGTCGTCTATCGGTTTGAAACCAATCATCGTGCAAAAGGAAAATCCTGGCTTTGTGTTCAACTATGTTTGGCAAGCCATCAAGCGCTCTTGTTTGGAGCTGGTGGACATGGGTGTGGCCTCGCCTGAAGACATCGACGCTGCTTGGAAGATTGCCATGGGCATACCTGTTGGACCGTTCGTCGTGATGGACATGGTTGGACTGGATGTGGTGCTGGCTGTTTTTCGCAACCTCAACGAGAAGCCGCCGCAGGTTCTGTTACAGATGGTGGCCGAAGGGAAATTGGGACGGAAAACCAGCGTGGGATTTTTTCAATATCCAGCGGCGTAATCAGTTCTTTGCAACCGAGGTGAGCTTAATTAATATCGAGCTCACCCTTCCAATTTAATTAGTAAATTATTTATTAATTGAATTGGGAGTAAATGGGATACAGGCAAGACAAAGAAAGGAGGCGGCTTATGTCGCACAGTCATCGCAGTAAATGGATGCGGCGTTTGTCGCAGCAGCAGTTGCAGGCAGAGGTTTGGAAAAGGTCGCACATACTGAAGTTTTACAAGGTGGATGATGGATTTTTGTCCAAAGCCCCGACTTTTTTCACTGACCAGGACTTTCATGCGATTCGCAAACATCCGCGAGTCAGACAGTTCATGCTGGATTTCTATGTCTGGAACGAAAAGGTGCTTTGGTTGGTGACCTCCACATCCCAGCCGTACATTGAAATGCAAAGGAAATTGGCCCACATGGTCAATCCTTTTGTTGGCAAGTCGCTGGTGGACTTGGGTTGTGGCAGCGGAGATTTCTGTGCTCAACTTTTCCAGTCGAACGGCGCCAGCGTAAAAAAGATTTTTGCCATCGATATCGATTGGAAGGTTTTGACCAAGGTGCCCGACGTGTTGAGCGCCGCTGGTTATCGCCAGGAGGTGGCTTTGATTCAGGGTTCTACTATGTCTAAGTTGCCGATTTGGGACAGTAGCGTGGATTGTGTGGTTTCCAGTTTGGGCGGTCTGATGTACGCCGGCTGGTGGTTTGATGACAAGCAAATGGCATGGGAAGGTCAAGCCGCGCTTTTGGAGTGCCTGGGCGATATCCGTAGGATTTTGCGCCCCGGTGGTTACTTAGCTTTCTCGGCGCCGCGACCCAATCCCGATTGGGGCGCGGTATTAAAGGGGTCTATTCGCTGGCTGATTAAGCACGGACAACTCGTTAAGTTGTACCGCGCTATCCGCTATGGCGTTCCCGCCAAGCACCTCTCACAGTTCATGAATCAAGTCGAAAGCGAAGGCCATGCCCATTACTTGTCGGTGGAAGAATGGTCGAAGTTGCTCGATCAAGCTGGATTTGAAGTCATTGAGTCCAGCTTCGGCGAAGTTTATGCCAAGCAGGGAGTGGTGGTCTTGGCTCGCAAGAAATAAGCACCTCAATGTCAAAAATAGACCCTCGGTTTTTGCAAGAGAATCGGGGGGCTTTTTATTTTAAAAAAAAATTTATATAATAAAGGTATAGAGATAAGATTTTTAATCTGCCTATGGATATAAAGGTTATAATTTTGATTTCCGTAGCTTTTTTAAATTTGGCCTTAGGCGGGTCGGTATTATTTCATAATAGTAGAAGTGTGGTCAGTCGTTGGTTCGCTTTATTCGCTTTTGGCTTGGCGGCCTGGTCTTTTGGTATGATGATGTATGGCACAGGACCTGAAGATTGGCAGACAGTTTATTGGTGGTCGTTAATTTTGCACTTTGCCGGCGCCTTTATAGCTTTTACTTTTCTTCATTTTTCATTAGTTTATCCGGAAGAAAAAATGCCAGTCAGCTTGTGGTGGCATGTTGTTTTTTTTATTCCGGTTATTTTTATTTTTTATTTTTTATTTATAGACAAACAAATAATCGTTGACTTAAAATTTTTTTCTAATAATCGGCAGTTAATCTATGGTCCGTGGTATTCCTTTTATTTTGTTTATTTTTTTATGTATATGGGAGGGGCCTCTTTTACGCTGCTTAGGAAGTCATTTATAGTTGAGGGTATAGAAAAAAAACAAATCCGCTCGGTATTTTGGGGCACCTTGGTGCCGTTGATTTGTGCCGGTGTGATTAATATGTTTATGGCCGCTTGGGGCGATTTTAAATACGCTTGGACTGGGCCGGTATTTCTGCTGATGGTGGTGATTTTTATCGCTTACGCCATTATTAAATTGAAGTTTTTGGATGTCAAGGTTATTACTACAGAAATTTTTGCCATCTTTTTAGCTTTGGTGGCTTTTGAAGAAATTTTCATGGCTCGATCTTTTGAGGAATTAATAGTGAGAATGATAATTTTTGCTATTACTTTAATTTTTGCCATCCTCCTCATCCGCTCGGTGCTAAATGAAGTCCGCCGGCGGGAGGAAATGGAAAAATTGACTGAAGAATTAAAATTAACCACCAAAAAATTAGCCAAAGCCAACAAGGAGCTGGAGCGACTGGATGAAGCCAAATCAGAATTTTTATCCATTGCCAGCCACCAATTGCGCACGCCATCCACTATTATCAAGGGCTATATTTCTATGATGCTGGAAGGCAGCTTCGGCAAAGCGCCAAAGCTAATCAAAGATAATCTGAACAAGATTTATCTTTCCAACGAGCGCTTGCTAAATTTAATAGAAACCCTGCTTAATATTTCGCGCATTGAATCTGGCCGCATAGAGTTTAATGTCCAGCCGATAAATTTGGTCGCGGTGATAGAACCGATTGTCAGCGATTTTCAGAAGAAAGCCAAAGAAAGAGGATTAAAGCTGGAATTTTTGCCAGAGAAAAACGTGCCCGAGGCGTTGGCTGATCGGGAAAAGACAAAAGAGGTAATTTCCAATTTAATAGATAATTCTTTGAAATATACCAAACAAGGAGAAGTGACCGTTGGCTTGCATCAGGAAAGCCGCTCGGTGGTTTTTACCTGTCAGGACACGGGCATTGGCATTGACTCGGAAGATGTGCCGCGGTTGTTTAATAAGTTCGTGCGTGGCAAAGGGATGATGCAGGTGTACACCGAGGGCACCGGTTTGGGTCTTTATTTTGCCCGGATGGTAATAGAAAATATGGGCGGCCGTATTTGGGCCGAGAGTCCCGGCAAAGAAAAAGGCAGCAAGTTTTCTTTTAGTTTGCCGCTGGCGGATAAGGAAAAGGCGAAGAAGGTGGGTACGATGAATTAAGAATGGAGAATAATGAATTATGGATAAAATAGTTTCTTTTAGGGATTTAAATGCTTGGCAAGAAGGACATAAATTAGCTTTAATGGTTTATAAAATAACAAAAACGTTTCCTAGGGAGGAAACGTTTTGTCTTGTTAGTCAAATGAGGCGGTCAGCGGTTTCAATTACTTCTAATATTGCGGAGGGCTTTAGTCGACAATTTTACAAAGAAAAAATTCAATTTTATTTTATTGCTCAAGGTTCGGTTACTGAATTACAAAATCAATTAATGATTTGCAGGGATGTTAATTATTTAAGCAGATGTGTTTTTAGGGAAGTTGCTAATCAGACGGTAGCAGTTCACAAATTAGTTAATGGCTTAATAAAAAAATCAAAAATCATCATTCATGATTCATAATTCATAATTCATTTTTTATTAGTGATTTCTTTTTTCAATTTATCTAAAAATTCTTCGATTTTTTGCGTGCCCAAATCTCCTTGTCCGCGCTTTCTGACTGCTACGGTGGTGGCGGTTTTTTCTTTTTCGCCGACAATTAGCAGATAGGGAACTTTTTTGGTTTCGGCATTTCTAATTTTTTTGCCCAGAGATTCATTGCTGTCGTCAGTTTCCACTCGGATATTTTCGGCCGATAAAGCGTTTTTTATTTTGGCTGCATAATCGTTAAATTTTTCTGAAACCGGAATAACTATGGCTTGAATCGGCGCCAGCCAGGTTGGGAAATTGCCGGCATATTTTTCTATCAGAAAAGCGATGGTTCTTTCCAGGCAGCCGATTGAAGAACGATGAATGACGATTGGCCTCTCTTCTTTGCCTTCTTTGTTAGTAAAGGTGAGATCAAAACGTTCGGGCATGACAAAATCGTATTGGACAGTAAAAGCGGTTTCTTCTTTGCCATTGATTTTTTTCATTTGGATATCAATTTTTGGTCCGTAAAAAGCAGCTTCGTTGGCGGCTTCAAAAAAAGGCGCCTTAACTTCAATTAAAACTTCACGCAGGACGCTTTCGGCATAATCCCACGCAGCGTCATTCTGGTAATATTTTTCTTTGTCAGAACGATCACCGAGAGAAAGGCGATAGCGGTAGTCGGCGCCTTTTACTAGACCCAGTGAGCCGTTTATAAAGTCAACAAGCTCTAGAACTTCTTTGATGACTTGCTTGGCTTGATCCTTGGCGGCAATAATGTGTGCGTCGGCTAGACAAAACATGCGAACGCGAGTGAGTCCTGACAGTTCCCCGCTTTTTTCATAACGATATTGGTGGGCGATTTCGCCGATACGGTAGGGCAGTTCGCGATAGCTGTGTTTTTCCGACTTGTAAAACATGAAATGATGCGGACAGGTCATTGGCTTGAGAATCAGCTCTTCGTCGTCGATTTTCATGATCGGGTACATAGAATCTTTGTAATAAGGATAGTGACCTGATTTTTTGTAAAGGTCGACTTTGGCCAAATCGGGGGTAATCACATGGTGATAGTCGCGCTTTAATTCTTCATCAATAGTAAAACGTTCCAACTCTCTTTTTATCGTGGCTCCTTTGGGGCCAAAAGTTGGCAATCCTTTACCGATAAGCTCGGAAAAAACAAAGAGCTTCATGTCTTGGCCGATAATCCGATGATCTCTCTTTTCCGCTTCCTCGCGCATTTTTAAATACTGGTCTAATTCTTCTTTGGTCGCAAAAGCCGTGCCATAGATTCTTTGCAACATTTTATTTTTTTCATTGCCGCGCCAATAAGCGCCGGCGATTGACAGCAGCTTGAAGTGGCCCAGCTCTTTGGTGGAAGCGACGTGCGGGCCGCGGCATAAGTCTTCAAAGTCGCCAACTTGGTAAAAGCTGACTTTTCTTTCGTCCGCCTTTTCCAAGTCTTCAATCAGTTCAATTTTATATGGCTGACCAGTTGTTTTTTTCAGCGCCTCCTTGATGCTGGCCTCTGATTTTTCAAATTTTAAATTTTTACCGATTAATTCAGCCATCTTTTTTTCTATTTTTTCCAGATCATCGGGCTTAAAAGAAGTTTTACCTCCCAAATCAAAGTCATAATAAAAACCATCTTCAATGGTGGGGCCAATGGCAAGCTTTATCTTTGGTCCAAAAAGCTCCTTGACGGCATAGGCCATTATGTGGGAAGTAGAGTGGCGAATGGTGTCTAGTTTCTCATCATTTTTTTCTTTCATATGGTTGGTTATTTATTGAATAAATTTAAAATTTAAAATTTTACAATTTAAAATAAATTTTTAATTTAAAATTATTTACAAGAGGCAGTTATTTTATGAAAGATCATGGATAGTTCTTGCGACTCTTGCCACAAATCGGCGATTTCGTCTCTTTTTTCGGGAAAATATGAATTTAACATCCTTAGCCAGTGTTTGGTTTCTTGAGATTCCTTTTTACAAATAAATATTTTATTTTTAAAATCTTTTTTAGAAGAAGCACCATTAGCTTCCATATAATTTGCGCCAATGCTAGTGGCCGATTTTATTAGTTGTAATATTATGGGTTTGTTAAGATGGTCTAAACTTAACAATTTACAAAATTTTATAATTTTTTCTCCAAACTTAGCCGTTCTTTCTTCTAGATTGTATTTATTTCCCTTCATATTTTAAATTCATTTTAAATTATAAATTTTAAATTGAAAATTTAAAAAATCTCGTCCCAATCTTGCGTTAATTATAACACATTCTTGGGACGAGATTTTTATCCCGCGGTTCCACCCAGATTTCTTGCCTAGGGCAAGACGCTTATTTATCTAAACTTAGCATAAAATTTATGTTCTGCCTGACAGCAGAAGAGCGCTTGGTGGACGCTCCAATCGTTTTAATTATTATATATTTTTTATGAAAAATAAGCAACAGTGTTTTAGGAACGCACATTAGCCTAACCATCAAACGGGGCGTGAACGAAAGTTTACGCTCCTTTTTTGTTGGCTTGTTTTTTACCTGATTTTTTGTTAAGATTTATGCATTATGGATTATGTTATTGGCAAAATTAAAAAGCAGATTTTAGATTTAGTGGAGCAGGCGGTCGGCAGAGAAATAGACAAGGGTCAACTGGAAATTACTGCGCCGCCGGAAAGTGAGATGGGTGATTTAGCCCTGCCTTGTTTTTATTTATCAAAATTGCTTAGAGTCTCTCCCAATCAAATTGCCGCCGAATTAAAGCAAAAAATAAAAGCCGACGACTTGATAAAAGAAGTCCAAAATGTCGGACCGTATCTTAATTTTTTTCTGGATTCAGCGCTTTTGAATCAGCAGATTTTAAAAGAAATTGCCAGTCGCGGTGACCAGTATGGCAGCCAAAAATTTGGTCAGGAAAAAGTAATGATTGAATATTCCCAGCCCAATACGCACAAAGAGTTTCATATCGGTCATTTGCGCAATGCCCTGCTAGGCAGTAGCTTGGTTAATTTATATCGTTTTTGCGGTTTTAAAGTGGTGGCCGCCAATTATATCGGCGATGTCGGCGCTCATGTGGCTAAATGTTTGTGGGCGCTGGAAAAATTTCATGCCAAAGAGGAGTTGCCAGAAAATAAAGGTAAGTATCTGGGAAAAATTTATACCGAAGCCGTCAGAAAAGTGGAAGACAGCGAGAAATTTAAGCAAGAAGCCGATGTCGTTTTGCAAAAATTAGAAAACGGCGACGAAAAATGGCTGACCTTGTGGCAGAAGACGAGAAAATGGAGCTTGGATGAATTTAATGAGATTTATAAGACTCTGGGCATAAAATTTGATAATTTTTTTTACGAAAGCGAAGTAGAGAAGCCAGGCAAAAAAATAGTTGAGGAATTGCTGGAGAAAAAAGTAGCTGAAAAATCAGATGGCGCGATAATTATTGACTTGGAAAAATATAATTTAAAGAAATTTTTACTGTTGAAATCCGATGGGTCGTCTTTGTATTCTACCAAGGATTTGGCCTTGGCGCAGTTGAAATTTAAGAAGTTTAAAATTAAAGAGAGTATTTTAGTGGTGGACACTAGGCAGAATTTTTATTTACAGCAGCTATTTAAGACTCTGGAGGTGATGGGATTCAAAGAAAAAATGGCTCATATACCATATGAGTTTGTAACTTTAAAAGAAGGCGCGATGGCCTCCAGGTCTGGCAATGTGGTGTTGTTTGAAGATTTTTTTGAACAAATTGTAGCGCACGCAGAGAAAGAAACCATTCAGCGGCATAAAAATTGGCCAGAGAAAAAAATCAAAGCGGTGGCAAAAAAAATTGCTCTCTCGGCCATTAAATTCAATATGTTAAAAGTAAATAATGGCAGTATTATTGTTTTTGATATTGATGAGGCCTTGAGCTTTGACGGTTTTAGCGGGCCTTATTTGCAATACACCTTGAGCCGCATTAGCAGTGTGGTGAAGAAGGCGGGAGTTAAAAGTTTTGGAAGAATAGATTATTCCAAATTAAATACTGATCTGGAAAAAGAATTAATTTTAAAGCTGGCGGAATTTCCAGAGGCAGTGCGACAAGCCAAAAATGATAATGAGCCAAGCGTGGTGACCAAATATTTATTTGATTTGTCTCGTTTATTTGCTAATTTTTATCAGCAAGCGCCGATTCTGGCCTCTGAAAGCGGGACGCGGCAAGCGCGTTTGGTTTTGCTTTTGGCCGTGAGGCAGGTGCTGGGCAACGGATTGGCGCTACTGGGCATAGAACCGATGGAGCAGATGTAGACAGCGAATTTAGAATTATGAATGATGGGTAAAAAGCATTATTTATGATTTGACATTAATTTCTAGTGTAATTTGTGTTATAATACAATCAAATAAAAAAATATGGCGAAGCAACAGCGTATTTTAATGGTGGAGGACGAGCCGGAATTGGCCCATATTTTTGCTTCGGCTTTGGAAAAAGAAGGTTTTTTGGTGGATTTGGTCAAGGACGGGGCCAGCGCCTTTGAATATTTAAGCAAAAAAGCCAAGCCGGATTTAGTGCTGCTGGATTTGGTGATTCCGCAGATTGACGGCTACGCGGTGATGCAGCGGCTGGGCAAAGACAAAGTAAAAAATTTATCGGTTTACGCCTGGAGCAACTTGTCGCAAGACAATGAGATCAAGCGGGCCAAAAAATTGGGCGCCAAGGAGTATTTAATCAAATCAGAATATACGCCGACCAAATTGGTGGACAAAGTTAAAGAATTATTAAACAAATAAAAATAAACAAATCGTTTTTTATGAAGCCACAAGTTAACGACAGCTGCATCGGCTGCGGCACCTGCGAAAGTATTTGTCCGGCGGTGTTTAAGGTGGAAGACAACGGCGGCAAGATGATAGCCGTGGTGCAAACCGCAGATTATGAGACGGAAAAAGGAAAGATCGAGGAAGCCGTATCTTCTTGCCCAGTGCAAGCGATCAGCTGGGAGGAATAAATTAGATAATTAAGGAGCGCCCGCCCGGCGCTCTTTTTGGTTGGATAAAATTGACTGAAGCGGCGAATTATTGTAAGATTTTAGTATTATTTAGCTGGTAAATTATGCCCGCAGAGCAAAAAAAATCCATCGCCGACCAAGAAAAGGAAATTTTGAAATTTTGGCAAGACAATAAAATTTTTGCCAAGAGTTTAGAGCAGACCAAAAACGGTCCGGCTTATAGTTTTTATGACGGTCCGCCATTTGCCACCGGCCTGCCGCATTACGGCCATATGGTGGCTTCGCTGATGAAAGACGTGGTGCCGCGTTTTTGGACTATGCGCGGCCACCAGGTGGAGCGGCGTTGGGGCTGGGATTGTCACGGCTTGCCCATAGAGAATATCGTGGAAAAAGAGTTGGGTTTTAAAAACAAAAAAGACATTGAAAAATACGGCGTTGACAAATTCAACGAGTATTGCCGCGCCAAAGTGCTGGCTTATGCTTGGGAGTGGCAGAAGACCATTTCTCGTTTTGGCCGCTGGGCCGACATGGAGCACGCTTACAAAACCATGGACTGGGAGTACATGGAAAGCATTTGGTGGGTGTTTAAAGAATTATGGAATCAGGGCTTGATTTATGAAGGTTATAAGTCGATGCACATCTGCCCTAGGTGCGAGACGACTTTGAGCCAGCAGGAAGTGAGTGAGGGGTATAAGGATGTCAAGGATTGGTCAATAACGGTCAAATTTGAGTTAGTTGATGAGCCGGGCACTTATATTTTGGCTTGGACCACCACGCCATGGACTTTGCCGGGCAATGTGGCGCTCGCGGTGGGAGAGGAGGTTGATTACGTTAAAGTAAAAGTCAAAAGTCAAAAGTTAAAAGTTAAATCTGAAGAACAGAATAAGAATTTTATTTTGGCTAAGGTTTTAGCGGAAAAAATTCTAGTTGATTATGAATATGAAATTTTGGATAAATTTAATGGTTCAGAATTAGAGGGCAAAAAATATAAGCCGTTGGTTGATTATTATTTAGATAAAGATTTATTAAACAAAAAGAATCTTTATACCGTTGTGTCGGCTGATTTTGTGACTACCGACGATGGCACGGGTGTGGTGCATATTGCGCCGGCTTTTGGCGAAGAAGATATGCGATTGGGCCGGGAGAAAAATTTACCTTTTATTCAGAATGTCACTTTAAGCGGAAATTTCACTAAGGAAGTGGCCGATTTTAGAGACCTGAATGTCAAACCAATTGAAGACACTCAAAAGACAGACCTTGAAGTGATAAAATATTTGGAAAATAAGAGCTTGCTTTTTGCCAAAAATAAATACGAGCACAGTTATCCGCATTGCTGGCGCTGCGATACGCCGCTCATTAATTATGCCACCAGTTCTTGGTTTGTGAGGATTGTAGAGATTAAAGCGGACGCTTTGAAATACGCTCGAGCAATCAATTGGTCGCCGGCGCATATTAAAGAAGGCCGCTTCGGCAAATGGCTGGAGGGCGCGCGCGACTGGTCGATTTCCCGCCAAAGATTTTGGGCCAGCGTGATGCCGGTTTGGAAATGCCAGTGCGGCGAAATCAGAGTCGTGGGCTCGGTGGCGGAACTGGAGAAGGAAAAAATCAACCGGAACAATTTTTTTCTTTTGCGCCACGGCGAATCGGAAAAAAACATCAAACATGTTTTTGCCAGTGGCCTGGATACTTACCCGCTTACCGGCCAAGGCCGGCGGCAGGCGGCTCAAGCAGCCCGGCGGCTGCGGCGGCAAAAAATTGATTTAATTGTTTCGTCAGAGATTTTGCGGGCCAAGGAAACGGCGGAGATTGTGGCCCAAGACTTGGGCGCGGAGTTAATTTTTGACCGGCGCCTCAATGAGCTTAAAGCCGGCGAATTTGAAGGCCGGGCAGACAATGACGCATTGGCCAAAGAAAATTTGCAGCGGTGGCAAAACGATTATAGCTGGCCATATCCCGGCGGCGAAAGCGCCGGGCAGGTGCTTTTTAGAATGCAAGAGGTTTATCGGGAACTGAACAGCAAATATGAGAATAAAAATATTTTACTGGTGAGCCACGAAGACACCTTGCGGGCTTTATTGGGTTGGGCGTTGAATTACCGCGAGGGAGAAATTTTTAAAAAACGGAAAATTGACAAGGGCGAATTGATAGCGTTGGCGGTCAGAATTTCTGACTTGCATAAGCATTTTATTGACCAGATAAAGCTGCCTTGCAAAAAATGCGGCCAGTCGATGTCAAGAATTCCCGATGTGCTAGACACTTGGTTTGACAGCGGCTCTATGCCCTACGCCCAAGAGCATTATCCGTTTGCCAACGAAAAAAAATTCAAGCGCAGCTTTCCGGCCAAATTTATAGCCGAGGGCATAGACCAGACCCGCGCTTGGTTTTATTATCTTCATGTCATCGCGGCGGCTTTGAAAAAGAGCAGGGCGTTTGACAATGTGGTGGTCAACGGCATTGTGCTAGCCGGCGACGGCAAAAAGATGAGCAAAAAATTGGGCAACTATACCGAGCCGGAAATTATCATGGATAAATACGGCGCCGACGCTTTGCGTTATTATCTTTTAACCTCGCCGGTGATGGCAGCCGAGAATCTTAATTTTTCCGATGACGGCGTCAAAGAGGCGGCGCAGAAAGTGGTGATGTTGGTGAATAATATTTTAAACTTTTATCAGCTGTATCGGGTGGCTGACGACCGCCGGCCGCTTGCCGCTAATCGATTTAAGAAACAGTCAGTCGTTGGCAGCGGCCATATTTTAGACCAGTGGCTGCTAGCCAAATTAAATTTATTGATAAAGACGGTTACGGAAGCGATGGAAAATTACGATTTGCCGCGAGCCGCGCGCCCGCTGGCTGAATTTATTGATGAATTTTCCACTTGGTGGCTCCGGCGCAGTCGCGATCGTTTTAAGGGAGATGACAGCCGTGATAAGCGGGTAGTTTTGACGGTTTTTCGGCAGACACTGTTGGAATTGTCAAAAATAATGGCGCCGTTTACTCCGTTTATCGCCGAACAGGTTTATCGCGAAGTGGGCGGCGAGCTGGAATCGGTGCATTTGGAACAATGGCCTTTGGCCAAGAGAATTGATGAAAGAGTATTACAACCAATGGAACAAGTCAAAAAAATTGTGGAGTTGGGTTTGGCCAAGCGCGCCGCTGCGGGCATAAAAATCAGGCAGCCGCTGAATAATTTTCAATTTTCCATTTTCAATTTTCAAGAAGATGCCGATAAATTTTTACCGATTATTGCCGATGAGCTTAATGTAAAAAAAGTTGAATACGTGAAAGATTTGGGCCAGGATGCAAAATTGGATACGGATTTGACCGAGGAATTAAAAATTGAGGGCTTAGCGCGGGAACTGGTTCGCACCATTAACGACCGCCGCAAGAAACAGGGATTAAATATTAATAACCAAGTCAAGGTTTGGTGGCACAGCGAAAGTGAAAGCATCAAACAAATTTTTCAAAGTGAAAAATTGGCCGGTGAATTGCGGCGGGCGACAATTTGCGAGGCGTTTATAAATGACGATAATAACGGAGAAACGGCTGATATCAATGGCGAGCCAGTGAGGTTGGAAATTAAATTGTAATTTAAAACCCCTCAAGTTCCAGGTTGGACGAGGGGGTGATTGAGCGGAGCCGTCGGAAGACTAGTTGTCTTCTTCCGTTGGCTCACATTGCTCGACTGTTTGTTCCGCGGTTTTACCGGCCAAGTGCCGATACATCGCACTCATTTCCGACAGCAACTGGTGCCAATCATGGTCGGGGTCAGGTGGTTTGGCGACGTGCATTGGTTTCTCCTGGTAGGGCTGGCGGTTTTGGGCTAGTTGAAAACAGCAAGAATAAGCATAGCGTATCGTTAAAAATTTGTCAAGGGTTTAAAATTATATGATTGCTTCGCTTGCAGGACAATTGATTTATAAGTCCGATTTTCTCAAAAAAGACAATTTTTTGATTATTAATGTCGCCGGCGTGGGTTATAAGGTTTTTGCCCTAAATCGTGATTGGGAAAAATTAAAAATCGGTCAAGATACAGAAGTTTTTGTCTACACACAAGTGGCCGAAGGAGTGTTGGATTTGTATGGTTTTACCAGCCGGGAGGAATGGGAATTTTTTGAAATATTATTGGGTATTTCCGGCATCGGGCCCAGAAGCGCCATGGATATTTTAGGCAAAGCCAAGGTGGCTGATTTGCGGCAGGCGGCGCAGAGCGGGCAGCCGGAGATTTTAAGTAAGGTGTCGGGCATTGGCCCTAAAACCGCGCAAAAAATCGTAGCTGGACTGAAAGACAAATTGGGCAGTTTAGATGGCGGCGCCAGCAATTGGGACAGGCAGTTCGGTGACGCTCTGGAAGCATTAGTGGGCTTGGGTTACTCGGCCGGTCAGGCGCGGGAGGCATTGGCGCAGTGCCGGGCGACCGAGATGGGAGAAAAAGTTAAAGAGGCCTTAAAAATTTTGGGAAGAAAATAAAGCATGAAGTCGCTGATAAAAAAAATAATTCCTGTTAGCTTATTGAATCAGTATCATAAAATTTTGGCGGTGGCGGCTAATTATTTTTATGGCCGGCCGTCGGAAAAGATGATTATTATTGGCGTTACCGGCACCAATGGCAAGTCCACCACCGTTAGTTTAATCACCAAAATTTTAGAAGAGGCGGGATATAAGGTGGGCGCCACTTCAACCACACTGTTTAAGATTGCCGAAAAAGAGTGGCTCAATAATAAAAAAATGACCATGCTCGGCCGCCTGTCATTACAAAAGATGTTGCGGCAAATGGTAAAAGCGAATTGTCAATATGCGGTGATAGAAACCTCTTCGCAGGGCATAGAACAGTTTCGCCACCTAGGAATCCATTACGATATTTGTGTTTTTACTAATTTGACGCCAGAACACATCGAAGCGCATGGCGGGTTTGCCAATTATAAAGCGGCCAAGTTGAAATTATTCAAACATTTGGAGCGATTAAAAAATAAGAAATTAGGAAACAAAAAAATTGAAAAAGGGATAGTAGCAAATGGAGACGAGGAGCATGCCAAAGAATTCTTGGATTTTAAGATAAAGGAAAAAATTATTTTTGGAATGAATGATAATACGCAAAAATTTTCAATTTTCAATTTTCAATTTTCAAGCAGTTTTAATTTTTTAAGTGCTTTAAATATTAAATTTTTGTCGGACGGTCTTAGTTTTGAGGTTAACAAAGTTAAATTTGATCTTAAGTTATTCGGCCGGTTTAATATTTATAATTCTCTGGCGGCCATAGCCGTGGCCCAAACTCAAAAAATTGATTTGCAAGTTTGTAAAGAGGCGCTGGAGAGAGTCGGGGGAGTGCCGGGCCGGATGGAATTTATAGAAACCGGAAAGGATTTTAAAGTGTTGGTGGATTACGCGCCGGAGCCGGAATCCATGAGACAACTATTTGAAGCCATTGAGTCGCACGGCTTGGTCAAACAAAAAATTATTCATGTTTTTGGCTCTTGCGGCGGCGGCAGGGATGTGGCACGTCGGCCGATTTTAGGCGAATTGTCGGCGCGAAATGCCGAGGCGTGTATTGTCACCAATGAAGACCCTTATGATGACGACCCGCGGTTGATTATTGAACAGGTGGCTGCGGGCGCAATTAGGGCCGGCAAAACGGAAGGTAAAAATTTATTTAAAATTTTAGACCGCCGCGAGGCAATTAGCTTGGCTTTAAAATTGGCCAATCCGGGCGATCTGGTGTTACTGACCGGCAAAGGCAGTGAACAGGCGATTATGATAGCTAATGGCCATAAAATACCGTGGGATGAAAGACGGGTTGTCAAAGAGGAATTAAATAGGTTGAACAATAATAATATTTAGTCATATGCCCTCCCCCGAACATCAACAAGCATATTCCCCAAAAGTAGAAACCGACCAGTCCCCAGAACTCTCTGAACTCCTCCAGCTCAAAGAGCAGTATTTGGCTCAAGTCAAAGTGCTCTACCGCTCGGGCCTATTGGAAAATCTCCTCCCCACCCCCGATCACCCCAAGCCAGAACTTGGCATTATTGGCATTAATGGCCAGGAATACGCCTTGCCTTCCTATGAAGACGTTGTTTCACGCCTCCAAGACCCGGAGAAAAGAGCTTTCTTTGAAAAGAAAGCAGAACAGGGTTTTACCAAGCTCCTCATGGTGCCTTTTGGCTTGCCCTTAAACACCATCATTGAGCGCTACAGGGCCATACTCCTTAAAACTCACAAGGAATCAGGCATCAAGGCCACCGACGGCTCAACCTTGGACTTAGACGAAGACGATCCCCTGTACGTCTTGGACGAGCTCAAACAATCAGACAACCCCAACACCCCCAAGAACAAGCAAATGGAATATTATGTCAAAACTTATGACGGAACAACCAAGGAACAGCGAGGAGGCCAATACAAGTCCGAAATCCTCAAAGACAATCCCGACAACGCCTGGCAAATCCTGCTTGTAGAAGACCTGCCTGATTTGCCTGCTCCAGGCCAAGGCCAAACCATCAAAGGCAGAAAGCAAATAGAAGCCAATGAGTCACCCCAGGACTACCTTAAAGCCCTGAAAACCAACCCCCAATACCAAGGCGAACAAGGCCTGACTTCCGAAGCCAACCTCATCCTCTGGCTCACCCACCTCCAAGAAAACCAGACCGCCATAGATGACTGGCAAGGCCAAGGCAAAGCCAACCTCTTAACCGGTCAATACCTCTCCGGCTACGTGCCGTACTTCATCTGGTGCCGTGACGTTCGCCGGCCGTTCTTGAACTGGAGCGATCTTGACTATTCCGTTTCCTACTATGGGTTTCGTTCCGCGGTGAGTGTTTATGATGGCAATGATTTAAGCCAGCCGCCCAGCATGCGGCATCGACAAAGCGATTCTTTACGAACTGGTCAAAAGAAGAGTGAATGACAGGAGAACTTTGGCAATAATTGCCGAGATAATTTTCAGCGGTCAGGCGCAATACGAGAGAGAGAGAGAGAGTAAATGGTGCCGGAATTCCTATTGGCAACTTGACCAGCCAGATTTTTGCCAATATTTATCTTAATGAATTGGATGGGTTTGTTAAACATAAATTAAAAACAAAGCATTATTTGCGTTACGGCGATGATTTTATCATTTTAGGCGATAATTTGAAAAAATTAAAGGCGCTTAAAGATGAAGTCGGCATGTTTTTATTCAAAGAATGGCGGCTTGAACTTAACCGCCGCAATGATATAATAATCAAAATGAGCCGAGCAAACTCAACGAGTTAAATTATCTGATCAAGGATATGATAAACAACCAATATGGTTAAAAAATTTCTCGAATCGGATATTGGCCGAGAGGCAAAACAGGAGCAAAATTTTTTGGCCGATGAGGACAGGCGAGCGGTTTTAGCGCGCGCGGCATTGCGGCGACTGGATTATGAATTCGGCATTAAGGCCGAGGCCCTGGCGGCTAAGAGTCAAAACGAATCAGAGGTTAGAAAAGCGAGACAGCAGGACATTTTGGATAATATCAGGCGCGAGGCCTCGGGCGAAGAGCCGATGAGCCAAGCCATGGCCGAGAGGATTCTAGCTGATAAGGATGGCATGATGAGGACCGCTGATTTTATAATGGACAGCGCTCCGGGATCGGCAGAGCTGTCTTATGCCTTGCTGGCCAAAGCGGCGCAGTCGCGGCAAGAGGATTACACGGAATTCGTCCGCTTAGCCGAGGAAATAAAATTCAGCCAGGAAAAGGAATTGATACCAGCCAAGCCCGATGACTTGTGGCCTGATGCGGTATTAATGGGTGTAAAGCAAAGAGAAGTCAGGGGTCGGCCGTTACCCGATGTTGAATTATTGGCTCAAGCGGTCGAGGGCGATTTGTCGCTGCTTAAGGCGGCGGCTTTAGCTGTTCCCGAAGCGGAAAGAGAAAAGTTTTTGACTTATCTGCCGGAAGAAGAGAGAGCGCGAGCCGCCAGATTATTTGACCGGGAAATCAGCCGATTATTGTCGATTACCTATTTGGCGAAGCAGGACGTTGACCTAAGGGACACAGTGCGCCTGCGGACGCAGGCGGGATTGGAACAGGCGCTTAGCGGCGAAGCTAGCTTGGCGGCTGGCGGCGAAACCAAAATTTTGGCGGAAACATTATCAGAATTGGGCGATGAGGAAAGCATGCGGCTATTGTTGGAGTGGGGCCGGAAAATCCTGGGCGGTAAGAAAACCGAAGGCAAGGTTGAATTTCGCGTGTCGCAGGCCGCCAGGATTATTAATGAATTGTTAAAAATAGATCATAGTCGCGGCGGCGACTTGGCGGTGAAATTTTTGGCGCGCGCCGAAGTGCCTGATCGGCTGTTCGCTTATTTTATGAAACAGCTGTCGCAGTCCGGTTATTTGAACGAAGCTACGGAAAAATACTTGGCTGATAAGGACAATTGGCCTTTTTTGAAACGGCTTTTGGCCGCCTATCCCAATCAGTATAACGCCGTCATGGAAGTTATTGGCCGCATTCCCGATTACCAACCCAAAGACAAGCAAGAAGAGATATTTTCCGCCATTAAGGACTTGGGTTCGCTGACGCCGATAATTTTTGACCGCTATCGCGCTAAAAACGCCTTAGGTCGCAAAGAATTTGCCGCGTCAATCAGGGAATTAAAGCCCAAGTTTTTCCGCAATCAGCCGATTAAGAAAATCCTGCCCAGAGAAGACCGCGACATTCTGGCGGAAATGGTTTATCTGGCATATAAGCCGGTGGGCATGAGTCCGAAACAAACAGCGGAACTGATGGATCAGCTGCAAGACCAGTCCGAGGATTTGGACGATTATGAATTTCCTCAAGACGGTTATGATTTCACTTTGAGGTCGCAGGAAATTTATCGGGTCAAGGAAGGAGAAAAAATCGATTTTAACCGCCTGCGGGAATTGAGGCGATTGGTTTCCAGACCACTGCTAAATCCCGCCGGTCAACCATTTAGCGCGCCAGAAGCAGTCAAGGAAGAATCCAATTTTTATGCATTGCTTAGGGAAATCGCCAAAGCCAAAACGAGTTTTAAGACAGAAGAAGTCGCGGAACTTTTGGGGCTCTTATCACAAAAAGAATTTGTCAGGGATTTTGTCGCGCGTTATCACAACTTGAGCGAAGACAATATTTATAATTTTTTGCAGGAGTTAAGCGAAATTATCGGTGTTTATTTTAAGGATAATTTCGCCGCAGAATTGACCGACTATTTTTCTGCCGGTTCATTGGACACCGCTAGTATCATGGAAATTTTGGGGCGCCAAAACCGGCAGGAAACTTTTTTGCGCCAGCTGGGCAAGGGTCGGGCGGAAGAAGTCGGAATTGATTTGACTGATTTGAGCGAGAAAAATTTAGCCGCGGCTTTGACCGTATACTTGGAAACCAAAGCGATTGTGCCTTTGCGGCAGGAAATAAATCGGTTGATCAAAAAATTCCAAAGCGAAAGCAAAGAAAAGGGCGCACTCAAGCGAGGAGGACTTAAGGCCTATGTGTCCAAGAATGTCGGTTCGTTTTTTGCCAAGGCCTCGGCCGGCATCTGTACGGCTCAAGACATTCCGCTGTTTAACCGTGACGATCATTTTCATATCAATATAGTGGAGGGCGAGGAAAATGTCCGTGGCAATATTCAGGCCTATATTATTGAAGACGGCCCAGGCCGATCCTTAGTGTTGAGAGGATTCAATCCCAATTCTGATTTCCTTAAAAACATCAGCGTGCGGGATTTTTGCGAAAAAGTGTTGGATATCGGCCGGCAGTTCGTCAAGGACAATAACCTAAGAAAACTATATATCGCCGATCAGGATGGCGTTTGGCATGCGCTGTCCAACAGGGGAGAAGTGGCTGAATATATGAAAAGATACTTTAAGCCGCAAAAACAAAGGAATTATCGGCTTCAAGTGTCAACCAACCATAGTATTGGAAAAATCTATGAAGTTTGATGTGTCTGTGGATAACTTGTGATTCTATTTATCAACTTTTGTCTTTTAGACAGCTATTTTTTGTTTATTTTTTGTTTAAACTTAGCTAAAAATAAAAAATACTTGACTTTTAAAATATTTTTTGTATTTTAGCATTGACTTTTCGACATTTTTTCTGTTAATATGAAATTAACTGATTTTTAGCGGAGTTCTCACAAAAATCCTTCTAAAAATCCTGCTATTTTAAGTCATTAGGCTAATAACCTTCCAAGATAGTGGGTAAAAATCTAAGAAAATTTAAATAAATTTAGACTCATTTCTAAATTCTTTAGGGTGTAAACTTAAGGGATAAATAAAGAGAAATGAGGATTTTTTATGTCTCAACAAAAGAATAAACTAATAAACGGCCGGGTTAGTTTTTCCTCCAAAGAGAATTTTTTGGATATGCCAGATTTAATCGAACTTCAGAAAAAATCTTACAAGCTGTTTTGGGATGAGGGGCTGAAAGAATTGTTTGATGAGGTCTCGCCGATTACCGATTTCATCGGTCGCGATTTGGAAATTTATTTCGGCGATTATTTTTTGGACGAACCAAAATTTGACGAACGCACTTGCAAGGAAAAAAATATCTCCTTTGAAGCGCCGCTAAGAGTCAACACTAAGCTGGTCAACAAAAAGACCGGCCAAGCGATTGAACAGGAAATTTATCTGGGCGATTTTCCGCTGATGACCGAGCGCGGCACTTTTATTATCAACGGCATTGAAAGAGTGGTGGTGTCGCAGTTGGTGCGTTCGGCCGGCGTCTTTTTCACTTCGCAAGTCGGCTTCAACCGCAATTTGTACGGCGCTAAAATCATTCCCAACCGCGGTTCGTGGCTGGAATTTGAAACAGATTTAAACGGTGTGCTGTGGGTGAAAATCGACCGCAAAAGAAAGGTAGCGGTGACGGCGCTACTAAGGGCGTTTGGCTTGGCCACCGATGAAGAAATCAAAAAATTATTCAAGGATACAGATACTTCAGAGACCAAACACATTGAAGCGACTTTAAAGAAAGATATCTCCCACAGCGAAGCGGAAGGTTTGATAGAAGTGTATAAAAGAATCAGGCCAGGAGATTTAGCCACGCCCGATAACGCCAAACAGTTGATTGACAACATGTTTTTTAATTTTTCCCGTTATGATTTCGGCAAAGTGGGCCGCTATAAGATGAATCATCGCTTTCGGCAGGATTTGCCGTTAAGTAAAGCCAATCGCGTTTTGCTTAAAAGCGACATTATCACTATTTTGCAAGAGATAATTCGCTTGAATAACACCCAGGAAGATGCCGACGATATTGACCATTTGGGCAATCGCCGCATTCGCGCCATCGGCGAATTGGTGCAGAACAAATTCCGCATCGGCTTGGTGCGCATGGAAAGAATCGTCAAAGATCGCATGAGCACTTTGGATGTCACTTCGCTCACGCCCAACAAACTGATCAATGCCCGGCCCCTCATCAGCGCGGTGAAGGAATTTTTTATGTCTTCGCAATTGTCGCAATTTATGGACCAAGTGAATCCTTTGGCTGAATTGGAGCATAAGCGCCGTTTGTCGGCCATGGGTCCCGGCGGCTTGTCTCGCGAGCGAGCCAGTTTTGAAGTGCGCGACGTGCATCCCACTCATTACGGCCGCATCTGCCCGATTGCCACCCCCGAAGGTCCCAATATCGGACTGGTCGGACACTTGTCCAGCTTTGCCAGAGTCAATGATTATGGCTTCGTGGAGACGCCTTATTACAAAGTTGTCAAAGATAAAGACGGCCGAGCCCGAGTAACCAAAGAAATTGTTTATATCGACGCGATTGAAGAGAGCCGCTCCACCACCACTCCTTCCACCACGGAAACCGACGAGGCGGGTTATTTTGTCAATGAAAAAGCCGAAGCGCGAGTCAAGCTTAATCCCACCATCACCAGCGTCAATAAGATTGATTATATGGACGTGGCTTCCAATAAGATTGTTTCGGTGGCCACTTCGCTGATTCCTTTTTTGGAGCACGACGACGCCATTCGCGCGCTGATGGGCACCAACATGCAACGGCAGGCCGTTTCCTGCGTGCGGCCGCAAGCGCCGCTGGTGG
>Ga0233423_10000255_pt1 | contig 30274 bp, 28 predicted proteins | sample Watercolumn_Mata_FD_180713 | JGI IMG/M metagenome (GOLD analysis project Ga0233423, IMG submission 180713) | Freshwater microbial communities from Lake Matano, South Sulawesi, Indonesia - Watercolumn_Matano_2014_112_MG | ecosystem: Environmental > Aquatic > Freshwater > Lake | place: Indonesia... | reverse complement strand
AGGACATTGCAGAGTGCTTCCCGTTCGGTGCGCTTGCCGTCCCGCTCGATAAGATCCTCAGGGTTCACACCTCGTCCGGTAGCACTGGCAAGCCGATCACGACCTTCTACACAAAGCGCGACATCCGGATCTGGTCGGAGCAGATGGCAAGGGGCTTGGCCTGTACAGGCGCCAGGAGGGGGGACATCTTCCAGAACACAACCTCTCAGGGGCTCTTCACGGGTGGCTTGGGCCTCATCCAAGGTGCCGAGATACTTGGCCTCACGGTCGTCCCGCTGGGATCTGCAAATGCGGATAAACAGCTCGAGATCATGAGGGACTTCGCCGTCACTGTCTTCCACGCCATACCCTCGTTCGCTTTACGATTGATCGAGGCCCTAGGGGCACAGAGCGGCCTCAGGGAATCCCTCAGGATAAGGATAGGGGTGCTAGGGGCAGAGCCATGGACCAAGGAGATGCGGACTAAGATCGAGGACGGCTTGGGCATAGAGGCCTTCAACAACTATGGGTTCGCAGAGGTGGGCGGGCCCGGAGTCGCGATCGAGTGCCAGGCCAAGTCGGGTCTCCACATCTGGGAGGATCACTTCGTCGCAGAGGTCATTGATCCCAAGACCGGCGAGTCTCTGGAAGAGGAGGAAGAGGGCGAGCTGGTGATCACGCCCCTGAGCAGGGAGGCCATGCCCCTCCTGCGCTACAGGACGGGCGACATCACGCGGCTCATAGACGGTCCGTGCGAGTGCGGCAGGACGCACAGAAAGATAGACTGGATGCGGGGCAGGATCGATGACATGATAAAAGTCAGGGGGATCGGCATCTACCCGTCCAACATAGAGAGGATCGTCGCGTCGCACAGGGAGTCCAACGGCAACTTCCAGATCGTCCTGACTGGCATCGACGACATAACGGTAAAGGTGGAGGTCAGCAACGGCTTCTCCCAAGATCAGGCCGCGATGAACAGGCTCAAGGCAGAGATCTTCGATGAGATCAAGGATGCCACCCTGCTCAGGACCAACGTCGAGGTCCTAGCGCCGGGCACCCTGCCGAGGTCTGAGGGCAAGGCCAAGAGGGTGCTGGACATTAGGAGGCTGTTCTGATGATAGAATCGTTAGTCGCCCTAGTACAGGCAATGACCGCCTTCCTAGTTAGTAACTATCTCTATGTTGGCAGAGAAGTTTAACCATAGAAAATGTGCTAAACAATAAAAAAGATGTAGATTGAGCTCTTGCGTTAGGGGTTCTGCTGTGGGCGCGGCCTGGGCGGGAGGACCCTAAACCTGACGCTGTCCTTCTCGCCTGCCAGGAGCTGCTGCACATCCTCGGAGAAGGCTATCAGGTTCATGCTTATCAGGACGAACCTGCCGTCCCTTGACCGCCTCAGCCTTATCTCCCCCTCCCTTGCCCGCGCGCCTGAGGGAGCCTCTTGACCTACGCCCCTGTAGGGCGCGGTGTAGGGCTTTGAAGGCGTGCTGGGCTCCTCCCCCTCAGCGTATCCCTCCTCAAAGGTCTGCTGTCTGCCGGGGGGCATCTTGGTCGGGGCCTTTCCGGGCGCCGCCGCTCCAGCGATACTCAGTTCAACGCCGAGCTCACCCGCCTTTGCCCTCAGCTCGTCCAATACGGCGTCGGGTACATCCCAGACCCTCTCGTTCGGGTTCCACCTGCCCCCTGTCTGCTTCATCCACTGCACCATTTCCGGATTATATTTGAAGGAGACCTTTACCATCATACTCTCCCCTTTTATAGGTCGATTATCTAAACTCAAGACTAACTTCCTCCTGATACCAAATAAGATTTTTCACTCTTTAGGCGACAGATGATGATCAAATCTAAAATAGCCTTGCGACCAAATTATAACCAGATCCTGCATCTCAAACGGTGTCTCTAATGACAAACCTGATCATGGTCGGACCGGCGGGCTCGGGGAAGAGCACATTGACAAAGGCCCTCGGGGACTGGCTGGAGAGGGAGGGGTATGCCGTAAGCTACCTCAACCTCGACCCGGGGGCGGAGAGTTTGCCCTACAGGCCCTCCTACGACGTGAGGAACCTCGTGACGGTTGAGCACCTTATGAAGGAGGAAGGCTTGGGTCCGAACGGCGCCCTCATCAGGGCCGCAGAGATCACCGAGGCGAACCTTCCGAAGATCCTCAAAAAGATTGAGCCTCAGGAAAAATCCGACTTCACGATCATAGACACCCCGGGGCAGATGGAGATCTTCCTCTTCAGAGGGCTGGGTCCAAAACTCTCGACCAGCCTCCGCGGTAGGACCATCTCGGTCTTCCTCATCGACCCCGGTCTCCTGCGTGGGAAGATCGACCTCGTTGTACTGAAGTTGCTGGGGCTAGTGGTGGAACTCCGGCTGGGCGTCCCCTCCGTCGAGGTTCTAAACAAGTCGGACCTCTACGATAGGAAGACGATCGAGGAGTTCGAAGAGAGCATCAGGGCTGGAGGGTACCGCGCCGAGGGGGTCTCTGGCGAACTGGCGAACCAGCTCTATGGAGTCGTGGAGGGGTTGGAAAAGAGGAGGCGCGTGGTAATGGTCTCGGCAAAAAAAGGAACAGGGATGGAAGACCTCTATAAGGCCATGGGAGAGGCATTCTGCGCCTGCGGCGACCTTACGTGATCCCTCGAGCCCCTCACTCGGGTGAGATCTCCATCTTCTTACCAGCGAATGCCTTGAAGATGTCCGTTCCGCTAAGTAAGCCTATAACCTGACCGTTCTTCCCCCTCACACAGAGGCGCCAGACATTCCACTGCCGCATGAGTGCCGCCGCCTTTGCTATGTCCTCCTCCGCATCCACCAGCAGTAGCGGGGCCGACATTATGCTGCTCAGCGAGACGTCCTTTCCGAGGCTGCCCAAAGATATCACCTTGTAGAGTATGTCCCTGGAGGTGACTATCCCTATGGGGGCGCCGTCGTCGGTCACTATGAGGCTGCCCACGTCGTACTCCTTCATGAATTTGGCCGCCTCATACGCCGACGTCCTCCTGTCTATGGTCTTCATGCTGGTCTGCATCAGGTCCTTGACCTTCACCCGGGAGAGCATCCTGTTGAGGATCTTCCCGCTCGGAGTTCTGGGTATGCTCGGGACGAACTCGTAGGTCCGGGGGGCCTTAAATGCAGCAAGGTTCTTCCTGCAGTAGTCATCAAGCTCCTGGGGGGTTGCTGTCATCCCATCCTTCAGGACGACGAAGGCCTTCACGCTCTCGCCCCTCACAGGATCAGGCAGGCCCACGACCGCGACCTCCTTGACCTTTGGGTATGTATGGAGGACCTCCTCCACCTCCCGGGGGAATACCTTGAACCCGCTCGCGATGATCAGTTCCTTCTTCCTTCCCACTATGAGGAGGTAGCCCTCCTCGTCGAGCTTGCCGAGGTCGCCCGTGTGGAACCACCCGCCCTTGAACGCCTCCTCCGTCTCAGCCGGTTTGTTCCAGTAGCCCTTCATGACACTCGGTCCCTTTACGGCGATCTCCCCCACCTCATTGGTTGGCACCTCGTTTCCGTCATCATTGACTATCTTTACCTCTACCCCAGGCAGGGGCAGTCCTACAGATCCAGGCTTCCTCTTGCCCCTAAGCGGGTTGGACGTTATCACCACCGCCGTCTCCGTCATGCCATACCTCTCCAAGATCTCCGCGCTGAACTTCTCCCTGAACTTGTTTAGGGCATCGACTGGCATGGGGGCCGATCCCACGGTCCAGAGCCTCATACTGGAGAGATCACCTGCTTTTACGCCATCCTCCAGCAGCCTGATGTACATGGTAGGGACGCCCATGAATACGGTGCACTTATTCCTCGAGATCTCGTCTAGGGCCCTCTGGGCTTCGAACCTCTCCAGAAGGACCATGGAGTACCCGCAGTATGCCATCCCGTGTACGACTATCCCAAGCCCGTGGACGTGGAACATGGGGAGCGCCGTGAGCAGCCTGTCGGACTCTGACAGCTCCCAGAGTTCGGCTAGGGTGCTGATATTGGCGATGAAGCTCGCGTGGGTGATCATCGCCCCCTTTGCCAGGCCGGTCGTCCCGGATGTGTAGCATATGACCGCAAGGTCCTCCTCCGCGTTCTGGGGCGGGAGAGGCGCATCGTCCTCCTTATTTATCAGGCCGTAGAAGGCCAGGTAGCCAGCTGGGGGACTATTGGAGGTCACTATGATATCTCTTAGAGTCTTCAGGCTCTCCCTGACCTCTTGAACGTAAGGCAGGTTTGCCTCCGAGGTCACTATCGCCACGGCTCCGGCGTCGTTCACCATGTGCCTGAGCTCGTGTTGTCTATACATGACGTTCAGAGGAACCGTTACGGCTCCAGCCTTAATGATCCCGAAGTGCGCAATTATGAACTCGGGGGAGTTCTGCAGGAAGATGCAGACCCTTTCGCCCTTCTTTATGCCCATGGACTGGAGGACACGGGCAAACTTGTTGGTGAGCCCCTCCAGCTCCCCAAAGGTGAACTCCCTCCCCTCCCACCTTATGGCGACCTTGTCCTGGAGCTTCTTTGCGGTGTTGGAGAAGATCTGATCAAGAGTCATGCTCCCACTCAAGCAACACAATTATATTGCACAATTAATAAATATTATTAATAATTATAATTATTTATAATTAAATAGGGAGGGGTGGGTACGTGTCTTCTCTAACCGCGCCGCAGAAGGAGATAATGATCTCCCTGCTTGAGCTCTACGACAAGAACCGGTCCCTCGTCAAGAGTAAAGAGATCGCAACTAGGACGGGGCGGAATGAGGGCACCGTTAGGAACGTCATGCCGGTGCTCAGGGCGATAGGTCTGGTGGAGGCCGTCCCAGGTCCGAAGGGCGGCTACATGCCCACGAGCAAGGCGTACGAGAGCTTCAACGTCCCAAAGAACCTGAGGCTGCTCTCCGTTCCCATATACACCAAGAAGGGGGAGAAGACCGACGTCACGGTCACGGACATCCTCTTCAAGAGCGTTTTCAGCCCGGACTTCTGCCAGGCACTACTGAAGGTGATAGGCAACCTGTCGAAGTTAAACATCGGTGATGATCTGGTGATAGGGCCGACCCCCTCCGGCAGGATGATCATAGAGGGGAAGATCACAGGGAGGAACGATCTTCACGGCGAGATCCTGCTGGACGTGATCAACCTGATAAGCATACCAAAGGAGAAGGTTCAGAACGTCATGTCGCAGAGGCTCGTGACGATCCCAGTAAGTATGAGACTGATGGATGCCGCAGGCGTACTCTACCGGGAGCTCATCAGGGCTGCTCCTGTCGTTGACGAGGGAGGGCTCGTGGGGATGCTGACCAGCTCTGACATATCAAGGTGCGTGAGTGATGGCAAGACCAGCCAGAGCGTGGGCGAGTCCACAAGCCGAAAACCGGTAATAATCAGCTCAAACGAGGACATACTCGAGGCGATGGACAAGATGCGGAGATCGAGTATTGGAAGGTTGGTCGTCGTGAACAGCGAGGGGAAGCCCGTTGGGATGATCACCAGGACTGACATACTCTCAAGGATCCTCAAGCCGTTTGAGATGGTGGAGGACCGGTCTGTCAAAGAGGCAACTCGCGGCTAAATTACGTTAAGCCAACCGACTCACATGCGGATCTGGGGCGCTAAAAGCTCAGAGACCGCCCTCAGGTCAGGGGAGACCTCAAGCGGTCTGCCGCAGACCCCGATGACCTCCTCTGGGTCCTTCAGGAGGTGCCCAGTGCAGACGCAGACGACCTCGCTCTTCCTACCGATCATTCCGTTGGCGGCCGCCTTCTTCAAGCCCGCTACCGAGGCCGCGCTTGCTGGCTCCACCCCGATCCCCTCCAGGGCGGCTATCAGGCGCTGAGCCTCGACGATCTCTTCATCAGATACCGCCTCGAATAGTCCCTTCGACTCCCTTATGGCCCTCACCGCCTTTGGCCAGTTGACCGGGTTGCCTATCCTTATCGCCGTTGCCACCGTCTCGGGGTTCGTCACGGGTTCCAGCCTGTCGGCGTTTCTCCTCAGCATGTTGACGACCGGCGAGGCGCCCTCTGCTTGGACTCCGTACATGCGGGGCAACCTCTCCGTAATTCCGGAAGCCTCGAACTCCTTGAAGCCCTTCCAGATCGCTGAGATGTTGCCGCAGTTCCCCATGGGCACCGCCACAATCTCAGGAACGTGACCGAGCTGATCCACCACCTCAAATGCGAGGGTCTTCTGCCCCTCGAGCCGCCACGGATTCACGCTGTTCAGCAGGTAGATCCCCATCTTCAGCGAGACGTCCATTACCAGCTTAAGTGCATCATCGAAGTTCCCCTTGACCGATATGACCCTCGCGCCGTGCATCATGGCCTGGGCGAGCTTCCCCATGGCGACCTTCCCTGAGGGCAGGATGACATAACATGTAAGGCCGGCCCTCGCGGCGTACGCCGAAAGGGAGGCAGACGTGTTGCCGGTGGAGGCACAGGCCACCGCCTTTGATCCCAAGCTCTTCGCCTTCGTAACCCCTAGGGTCATCCCGCGGTCCTTGAAGCTGCCTGTCGGGTTTGCCCCCTCGTACTTTATGTAGATGCTCCCGACGTCCGCCCACCTAGCCAGCTTGTTGCACCTGTAGAGCGGGGTTCCGCCCTCGTCTAAGGATATTATCTCAGCGCCCTCGTCCACCGGCAGGAACTCCATGTAACGCCAAACCTTCAACGGCCTCCTTGCCATTTCCTTGCGTGAGACCTTCGGCAGTTCTATCACGACCTCTAAGAGGGAGCCGCAGGTTGGGCAGACGTAGAGGACCTCGTCGTTCCTGTACTCCTTCCCGCAGTCTATACAGCGGAGCTTTGACCTAGGGAACAACAGAGGCGCCCTCCTCGCCACGGTTGGCAATAGTTGCGTGGGCAGAGACCGTGATAACCATGGGATCCATCGAATACCACTCTTGGCGGTATCATCTTTTAAACAGACATACTAATAGTTAACTATGCGCGGCACGGCGTCCTTTTCTCAGACTGAAGAGGGGGATCTGACGGTTTCAACCCTTAATCTATCCGTGAACTCACAGATACAAGATCTTGAGCATGCAGGGAAGGTTGCCCTTGAACCTCTTCGACGCATTCACTAGATACTCCCAGAACTGGCTCAAGGTATTATCCTGCGTCTCTTTCCCCCTCCTAACACATATGGAGTACTCTGTGCCCTTGGCGTCCTCCTTATACACTATGCCCACCAGCCCGGCCCGCTCTGCCTTTTTTGCTATGATCTCTGGACAGAGGCTCACGCCCAAGCCCTCCGACACCGCCGCTATGACGCTCGAAGGCTCCGGCAGAAGCATCTTGACTTCCAGATCCCCACTATCCACCTTATTCAGCTTGAAGAACTCATCCACCAAACCGTTTACCTCGCAGCCGACGTCGTACAGGATAAACGGGAACTGCAGTACCCGTTCCAGGCTCAGGTTTCTTCTCCCGACCAGCTGGTGCTTCGGCGGGGTTATCACCACCAGCCTGTCTTTTGCTATCTCAACCTCCTCCCCTCGGAGACCCTCTCTGGGGGATTTGGAGTAGGAGGCGAGATCTATCTCCCCGCTCTCGAGCTTGCCCAGTATCTGGTGAAGATCCAGAACCTCAAGATTGAACTTTGCCAAGGGGTTGCTCAGCTTGAAGTTGCTGATGAGGCAGGGCATGACGTACTCCCCTGCGATCCCCGATGCAGCTATCCTTATCGCCCTCTCCTGAGGAGGACCGGCGTGGACCACAGGCTTGGAAATCAAGCCGATGACCGCCTTTGCCGTCTCTACGATCTTCTCCCCGTCCTCAGTCAGGAACATGCCCCTGTTGGTCCTCTCGAAGATCTTGCTCTGAAAGTACGCCTCAAGTTTGTTTATCCTGTTCAGCAGAGCCACAGGGCTGGTCTTGAGGTTCTTTGCTGCCTGATTCAGGCTGTTGGTCTTGGCCACTTCCAGAAGCACCAAGAAGTCAGAGACTCTCGGGTCGCCCATACTATTAAGAAAAAGTTAAAGCAGTATTTATATTTAACTAGTAGCCCCTGTGAGAAACGTGTTCTATATGAATGTCGTGCCCCTCTACGATTTCAAGAACAAGGTCGTGATAGCCCCCTGCACCGGCGTCGGGCAGACCGTTGGAACAATCTCGAGGCAGGTTGCCTACGCCGTCGTGGACGAGATCATGCCGGAGAGAACAGTCCTCTTATGCCTGCCCGCCTACGTCGTGAAGGTGGAAGAGGATGTCGAGATGGTCAGGCAGAACCCGGATAGAATTGTGGTGATAGAGGGGTGTAGCCACACGTGCATGACCAAGATCCTAAAGGAGAGGGGGTACGAGCCCGCCAAGACCGTTTATATACCGAACGTGGTCGTCGAGATGGGGCTTGCCGTTAACAAGTCCAAGAACAGGGCCAGACTAGGCGATACCGAGGAGAGGGTGGTCTCAGAGGTAACCCGTAGGGTGGTCGAGGCGGCTAGAGCGCTCGAATAGACGCCAACATTTTTGAAAGAGGGAGGACGGACCGGTGGGCAGCGAACTCTCCAAGAAGCTCCTCGCGGAGTTCATTGGTTCCCACTTCTTGGTCGTTGCAGCCATCTCGCCTACTATACTGGGTTACAATGTGCTGGGGGCAGGAATACCCCTCACAGTCTTTATCGATGCTATGGCTGTCGGCTTCGTGTTATTCGCCCTTATAGAGGCTCTTGGACCCATCAGTGGTTGCCACATCAACCCGGCTGTGACCCTCTCTTTCATGGCAACAAGGAGGATGGGCGTAAAGGAAGGATCTCTCTACATGACGGTGCAATTTATAGGAGGTTTTACTGGAGCCATATCCAGCCACCTAATGTTCTACCATGCCGTCCCGACGGTGATAACCGTATCAGCGATATGCCGTCCAGCTGGATGCTACTACGCCGAATTCCTAGGCACATTCCTTCTGGTCTTGACGATATCCCTCTGCCTCAAAAATGAGTCCAAGCTTACCGGGCTGGTCGTAGGTCTTCTCGTTGGAGGTTTTATCATAACGACCTCGAGCACAATGTTTGCAAACCCCCAGGTGACAATCGCAAGGGTCTTCACGTATTCCATAGCTGGCATATGCCCCGCCGACGCCACGCCGTTTATGCTGGCTGAAATTATCGGTGCTCTAGTGGCGACCCTGGTGGCTTGCCTCCTCTTCACGCCAAAGGGCGCCCCCACAACCCTGACTGATATCAGATCCGTCGCAGCGTCAGATCCCGAACGAAAGAATCGTTAAATATAATATCGTTCGATCCCTGATACTCAGCAGGTAACGTTCAATGATAAATTCTTGGGTAACGTCCCGCCTCACGAAGGAGGGGCTCCCTCCGACAAGAGAGGCTTTATCTCGGTATATCTTGAACAGATTAGAGAAGATCGTTAGATATGCGGGGGAGCACAGCAACTTTTACAACGAGATCTTCAAGAAGGTGGGCAACGCCCCCGTAACGATAAGCAGCCTTGAAGACCTCAGCAGGCTTCCCTTCACCTGCGCCGGCGCCCTCCTGAAGAACCCCTACTACTTCCTCTGCATCTCCCAGAGCGAGGTTCTACGCGGCTACTCGGTGGAGACCCTCGCTGGCGAGAATAAGCAGATATTCTTCACCCGGGACGACCTAGAGAACGTGGTCGATGCGATAAGTAGCGTCTTCGACTCCATGGGCATGTCCCCCAACACCAACTTGGCGATAGTCTTCCCGGCCGAGTACGAGTGGGGCGTCCCCGACCTGATAAGGAGGGCGGCAGAGAAGTCCGGCGGTAGAACCACGCAGGTGGATGTTCCCGACCTCGACCAGCAGCTCTCTCAACTAAAGGTTCTAAATCCCGAGATGATCATAGGATCAGCCCAGCAGCTCTTCTTCCTGAGCACGGTAATGCTGAAGCAGGATATCTCTCTCGCCTCCTATCCAAAATCAGTAATCGTCAGCCACGGCTGTATCCCCTACATCTTTACCGAAAAGGCAAAGGTGACGGTGGAGAGGGCTTGGCGTAACAGAGTCTTCGAGCACTTCGGCATTACCGAGACGGGCTTCAACGTCGCCTTCGAGTGCGGTGTGCACGACGGTCTCCACATCAACGAGGTTGACGTCTACGCGGAGGTGGTCGATCCCGAGACCGGGGATCCCCTGCCTTCGGGCGAGAGGGGAGAGCTCGTCCTCACCAGCCTCAGCCAGAGAGCGATGCCGATCCTGAGGTACTGCACGGGCTACGTCTCCACCATCATAGACAGGCCCTGTGCCTGCGGTGACGCCTTGACAAGAAGGCTAAAGATACACTCCACCCTCGCCACCGACGAGGATCTACTCAACCAGCCCTTAGTATTTCGTCCATTTTAGCAAGTGTGGCCATGGCGATCTTCTTGGTGGAGAGGTTGCCGTAGGCCAGCCCCTTCCTCGTCAGCCTCAGGCAATCCCCGTCCCAGGCTAAGAGCCCGGTCATCCTGACCAGTCCGACCAGTCCTCTCAGTTTGAAGTCCTCCCCCACCAGCCTCTTCAAGATGTCTTTGTGAACCTTCCCGTGGTAGAGGTGCCGGGCAAGCCTCACGGTCGGGGAGTCCCTCACCTCCGAGGTGGCATGCAGAGGTAGCTTCCCCTCCGTCAACGTCGCGATATAATCCTCGGTGGACGGCGCATTCAGCGTGAAACGGTTATTTATCATCCCCCAGGCGCGCGGACCCAGTCCGATGAAGCACTCGTGCTCGTATGGCCCCTCGTACGCCTCCGGTTTGAGTGAGAAGCTCCAGATCGCCCTCACCTTGTACGATGCCCCCTCCATATAGTCAACGATCGCTGAGTAGAGTTCCTGCTCGCGCTCCTCGTCCTTACGATCCTGCACCATCCACTTCCCCGTCTTCGCTCCCGTGGAGCAACCCTTCCCCAGACCTGTGTAGGGCAATATCATCAGCGGGTAAGTTGACACCCCGTGCACCCCCATCCGGGTGGCCGTCTCCAGATCTTCGATCATCATCTCCTTGGTCTGGTTGCTGAGCGCGAACATCAGGTCGATATTAACGTAGCTGAAGCCGTAGTCCATGACCCTCCTCAGGGTTTTGACCACCTCCTCGCGTCCACCCTTCCTCCCCATCCTCGACAACAATCCATCGTTGAAGGTCTGCACGCCCACGCTTATCTGTTCCACGCCGTTGTCAACCATGGACCTGAGCACCTCGTCGATCAAGTCGGAGGGGTAAGCCTCCAGTGCTATATCCCCGTGGAACGGGAAGTGCTCGTTCACGAACCCCTTTATCTCCCCAAACTCCTTGTAGAGGAGGGTCGGCGTCCCCCCGCTCAGGTATACCCGCTCGACCACTGGTCTGCTTCCGTTCCCTCTCTCAAAGTGATCGGAATAGAACCTCAGCTCGTCCTTAAGCCCGTCCACGAATACCCTCTTGTAAGACTCTGTGAAGACCTCGCCCGGGAAGGCGCAGAAGGCGCACCTCATTCTGCAGAAGGGTATCCTCAGGTTGAGCGCCATCCTCTCGACTCTGCCCGAGAACATCCCAGGATCGAAGCCCTTTGTGAACGTCACGCTGGAGGCGACCTTACTCGCGATCCTACCGGACACCCACCGCAGAATTCTCTCCTCCAAGCAGATCGCCCCACAATTATGATGAGTGCTGGATATGTGACGCCCTCTCCTGACTGAAGTCAGGAGCTTCCCGCTTCATTGCCTAGGGTTTGCCGCCATGCGTGTGCTATCACAGCTTACAGGCTGGCAGAGGCCCCAGACTCTCAGTGGGGTCATACGACCACGACACCTGCCATACGGCGCGGGCGTACCGTCGTTTCACTGTACACCGTCGGCTGGATCCTCAGAGGCAACCCACCGTCCGTGGGCCCAGGAGCGGTCCAACCTTTGTCAGTAATTTTCCTTATTCAACGATATTTAAGGTTTGCCCATTCATCCCCCAACTAAGGGGGTTTTCTGGGCGCCCTTTCTATAAGCTCTTTATGGCGAACAATAAATAATAGGGCACTCTAGTTAAGGATAAGGTGTTCCATCTTGCAAGATCCCCCTGCCGTTCATGGTGGAGCCGACAGTTCGGCTAAGACCGAACTCTCAGATCTTCAGAAGAGGATCAACGATCTGATAAAACCCAAGGGGCATCCGGCAGCCTTCAAGTTTTTCCATGATGAGACCGAATTGGACGAACGGATGATAGGCCATCTGGTAAGGACGCCGCTCGCCCTGTGCCAGGTCATGAAGCTCGTCAACACCTACGGCATACCGAAGCTTATGGTAAAGGAGAACCGCCAGGGCTGCTCCATGGGCGAGCACTCCCTTGGCTTTTCTAGGATCCCGGACGAGCTTTGCGTGGCGTGGCGTCTCATCTTCGGTCTGGAGCCGCAGGACTTTGAGAAGATCGCGAGGGACATACTCAGCCTTCCACTTGGCGAGTACGCCGCGGTCCTCTTCGCGCCGCTCCGCTCCTTCGACGAGTTCTCGGCCGAGCCAGACGGCGTCATCTTCAACGTGAACGGCACCCAGGCCCTGCTGCTTCTATGGGCGACCTATACGGGGACGATGGAGAAACCGGTCTGGAGCTACAACGGCAATGCCTCATGCGAGATCGTCGCGGCGCTGAAGCTTGGCAAAAGCCCCTGGTTCGTCATGCCCTGCCTGGGGGCGCGGTCGCTCGCGTCGACGCAGGACGACGAACTCTGGTTCGGTCTTAGCCTGAAGCACCTCCGGCTCGCAGAGCGGTCGCTCGCGAGGTTCTCCATGAGCTACCCTCCCGCCGTGGAGCAGGGCCTCTTCGTACCGCCCCTCTCGGAGCACATGATAACAAAGCTTATCTCGAAAACAGAATAAAGCTAGCGGGTGGTTCCAATGTCCGTCAAACTCATAGTGCTCGGGGGTCACTTCGGCAGCGGTAAGACGACGCTCCTGCTCAAGTTCTTGGCCCTCCTGATGAAGGACAAGTGGAGGGTAGGTGCGCTCCTCAACGATGTAGGTCCGGTCGACTTCAAGCTGGTCGCAGCAATGGCCGACTGCCCCGTCGAGGAGGTCTCAAGACTCTGTATGTGCATAAAGGAGAAGGACCTGAAGGCAGCCCTCCAAAGGCTTCTCGATTCCAAAGATGACGTCATACTAGTGGAGGAGATAGGCTTCGGCAACCCCCACAAATGCTGGAACACCCTCTCAAACCACATGTCGGTTTTAAACGGTCCCTTCGAGCTGAATCCCATCACCGTCCTCGTCGATGGCGAGCTTCTTATGAAGTCGTACCAAGGCTTTGTATCGACCCTGCCCCCCATAATGGAGCAGCAGCTCTCGGAGGCTGACGTCATAGTCGTCAACAAGACCGATCTAATCCCGGTCGACTCAAGAGCGACGATCGAAGGCATTCTCAGGGGAGTCAACGCCAGGGCAAGGATCTTCTTCATCTCCGCGGCTTTAGGGGAGGGTGTCGAGGGTCTACTCTCAGACTTGATGACGGCGAGGTGGTCCCCAAGGCCGCCGCAGACGGTGCCAGAGGTTAACCAACGCCGAACCGAGGAGTTCTCGAACATGCATTGGTCAGCCTACAGGGTGGAGTTTGAGCTGCCAAACGAGAGCACATTTCAGGACACGATGAGGAAGATCCTAACGCGGTCAGGGGAAGAGATGCTGAAGAGTGGGGGGCAGATTGTCCGCGTAAAGGCATACCTCGAGGCCCCTTCAAACAAGATTTACGCCTCGCTCACCCCTGATCTGAAGGTCGAGTTCTATCCAGACTCTGAGGCTCTAAGAATTAGGAGTGGAGTGCTCACGCTCAGCTTCGTCGTCAAGGGCATCAAGGGGGAGGAGGTATCCTCTGCCTTGAAGAAGGCGCTCTCCGAGATCGGCGGGAAATTTACTGTCAAGCGGGTATGACCAAATCAATGGACTGAAAAAGGTTTATTTTTTGTTTTGGGCGCACCATAGCTCCCTGAAGGGCGCCCTCCCCTTGACATCACTGGCGTTGAATAGGCAGAACGGGACGAACCTCCCATCTGGCATCACCTCATGGATGCAGCAGTTCTTCAGCCTGCCGTAGTCTATGTTCCAGGCGTCCTGAAAGTGCATGGCAGAGATGGTCAGGGCATTCAGGGTAAGGTCCTTCACGAGCCCCATCCATGTCCCGCAGCCGCAGTCCTTGTCAGACATGGGCTGATCTCCATCCAAGAGCCCAGCCTCCTTTGCCAGTATGTTGCCCCAAGAGCCGTAGACGCCCTCCCTCACCGTCCTCGTGATGTCCAGGTCTGGAGCGAACTTTCCACTCATCTTGGTGAGTGAGACGAACCTCCCCTCGCTGACGAAGCCGAAGCACTTGGTGTCGCAGTGTACATCGGCGCATCCAGTGGGTATGAAGTCATCCGGCGTGATCTCCCCTCCCGTCTGCCTCTCTATCTCCCTGAGGAGGGCTGGTATCGTTATGTAATTCTCATCCTTGGGCTCCGCCGGAACCCTTCCGAAGTAGCTGATGGGCTGGAAGTGAACCCCCTTGATTATCCCTATATTCTTCTTCGCAAACTCTATTATCTTGCCGATCTGATCCACGTTCAAGCCAGGTATTATCTTGGGAACAAGCTCGATGGGCAAACCGGCGCGCTTGCAGTTTTCAATGGCCTTCAGCTTAATATCAAGCAGATCGACGCCGCAGATCTTCTTCCATACCTCCCTGTCAAAGGTATCAAATCCCAGGTAGACTGAGTCCACCCCTGCCTTCTTCATTACGCTGGCGTACCCCTCCTCCTTGGCGAGCCTCACGCCGTTGGTATTGAGCTGTATGAAGTCGATCTTCAGCCCCTTTGCCATGGCCACTATCTCTGGTAGATCGTTCCTTATGGTCGGCTCTCCGCCGCTTATCTGGACAACCGTGGGCTTCTTGACCTTCGTACTGACGGCCGTGAACATCCTCCTCAGAGTCTCCACGTCAAGATTGGTCGTCTTGAAACTATCAGAGCTGGCGAAGCAGTACGGACACTTAAGGTTGCAGCCATCCGTTACCTCCACAACCGTCAGGCACGTGGATTGAAGCTGCTGGGAGGGGTCCCACATCTTGGAGGGGGCGTCCTTCTCCCACTCCTTGAAGACTTGGGGGACCACCTTCGGGTGATCGTAGTGTTCGACCTCCGAGTAGTACCTTGCGTCGTCCCACACCGGTACCTTGAAGAGCCCGTGGTCCGGACACTCCTTTACCAAGAAGACTTGGCCGTTCTCGACGACCCTCTGCGCCTCGATGAGCGAGAGGCATACGGGGCACAGACTCTTGGTCTCACCAATTACCTCGCCCATAGTATACACTACCTAGGACAGTGTGTCAAAGAAATAATAAAAAAAGAGAGAAATAAGGCTATGCGCCTTTCTTCTTCTCCAGAAGCATCTGGGCGATGGCAATAGTCTTAATGGCCATGAACTCATCAATGAAGGCCGTGGGTGAGCTCGTGCATCCCCAAGCAGAAGCTGCCCTTACCACACCAATGTACTCCATGTCTGCGCGAACTCTGTACATCTGCTCGTTGGTCTTTGCGTAGACCCAGTCGGTCTTGTCCTCTGGCACGAAGTCGGTGATGGCCTTGAGAGCAACTTTGTAGGAGAAGGCAGTGGTTAACTCGCCGCTGTCCTTGTACTGGACCGCGAATGTTGCGGCGCCAATCCTCTTGACCGCCCAGTTCATCTTCTCTGCGGGGAGAACAGCCTTGTCCTTTGTCGACTCTCCGTAGTCGACCACCTCCTTGACGTTCGCCTCGGTGATTCCCCGTTCCTTGAGAAGGTTCGCAACTGTTGGAGTTATAACTACATTCACCATGTCTTGTGACCCCCTAGTACTTCCCCCACTCCCTAGCAGCCTTGACCATTGCGTAGATGTTAGTTGGCGGCGTGTATGCCGGAGCCTCGCAAGCGCAACCGTGTATGAAGCCTCTTGGAGAGTCCTTGCCCTCGAGGATCATCTTCTTGGAGACCTCGTAGACCTCCTTTGGAGTGCCTCTGTACATCAGCTTGGTGTCCACGGAGCTCATGATGGTTGCCATGTTGCCGTAGACCTTCTTTGCCTCTGTGACCGGGAACGACTCCTTGCCCATGTAGCCTATGTGCATAACGGTGAATGGGCTGAAGAACTCGTCCTTCCAGATCATGTAGTCCCTTGCGTGGTTGCCGCAGAGGTGGTACCACAGCTGTGGTCCTCCGCCACCCTTGAAGGCCTTCTTGACGTGCCTGACGTGGTAGTCCATGCCGAACTCCTTGACCTTGGCTGGCGGTAGCAGGTCTGAGTTCGCCAAGACGCCTCCGATTACCATCATGCAAAAGCCATACTTATTGGCTAGTGCGATTGCACCGTTGGTTGATGTCTCCATGACCGTCTCCATCAGCTTGTGGCATATCTTTGGTTGCTTAAGCGTCCAAAGCATGAACTTGTCGACACCTACCAGCTCAGCCGCCATGGCTGTGAGGCAGAACGTGAAGTGGATTGGCACGAACCAGTTCGGGAAGTACTGCTTGACGAAGTCGTATCCCTCGACGAACCCTGAGAACGTTGGACCCTTCGCAACCTCCGATACATCAGGAATGCGCAGTTTATCGGCGTCTTCTGGGTTCTTTACCGGCCTATCCCCAGTCACCACTGGCGGTAGGGTATCCTTGAATTCCAGTTTGCATCCCAACTCCCTTAGCCACACGTTCGAGTAGAACCAGTGGGTCACGGGGAGCAGGTCGTAGAATTCGTTCGCATATACGACGCTTGCCAATCCCAGCTTTGGTCTCTCGTAGAACTCTCTCAGAGTGTAACCGCTGATTATGGCTGCATGTGGCAGTAATATCGGGTCAACGTCCACACGATCATAGGGGACGCCCACGAATGGTCCCGCAAACCTCTTGGCGGCGTGACCATGCCAGTCCGTGTTTATGTCTGGGAAAAAGACTTCAGAAGGAGCGCTCAAGTCCTCCTACCTCCCCGCAAGTTTCTCGGCGACTTTTATGGCTGCGGTAGCATCCTTAGCCCAAGCGTCTGCTCCTATGGACTTGGCGAATTCCTCGCTGGTGGGTGCTCCACCTATGAGAACCTTTACCTTGTCCTTGATGCCAAGCGCCTTCAGCTCATCAACGACCCTCTTCATGTTTGGCATTGTGGTTGTCATCAGTGTGGAGATGGCGACTACCTGCGCCCCCTCGGTCGCTGCCTTGGCTGCCATGTCCTTGATCGGAACGTCCCTTCCCAGGTCGAATATCTTGAAGCCGCTCGCGTCGAGCATGATTCGCACCAGGTTCTTGCCGATGTCGTGGATGTCCCCCTCGACCACTCCGATGACTACTTTGGCTTGTGCAGCAGCCTTCTCCACCTTCAGGTGGGGCTTGAGAATATCGATTGCTGCATACATGGCCTCCGCCGACAGGAGAATCTCGGGCACATACATCTCGCCGGTCTCGTACTTGTTGCTGACCACCTTCATGCCCTCGGCACAGCCTCCCATGATTGCATCGTAGGCATCGATTCCAGTTCTTAGCGCTTCATTAGCTAGTCCCGCTGTCTTCTCTGCATCGCCTGCGACTGTCGCGTCTGCTAATCCTTTTAGAATTTCGGCTCTATCCATTTTCCTCACCTTATTTTTCCGTAAAAGGTTAGAAAATAAGAGCTATAAATAGGTAACTAAAATATTATAGTGCAAAATATTACATACAGTTAAATAACGTTCTTTTTGCTCACTTGACCATATGGTTGGTATATCCATCCATAATCTTTTTGGAGATAGAAGTCTGGCTGAAAGTAGCACAGACAGACGTCCCGGTCACAGTAGACTTTTCCGCCTTTAGCAGGTCACACGCCTCCCAGATCCAGCTGAATCCAAAGACTTAAGTTTAATAAGACCTGTTTAGTCATACTATCTCTGACGAATATTCTAGGAGAGTGGATAAAAACGTCCTGCGTAAGGCAACACGTAACCGAAGAAACACTCGCGATGCAAAAAACCATAAAATGTCCCAACTGCAACTTCGAATTCGCCTTGACCTACTCGAGAGCGTTTGCATGTCAGGGTTGCCCACTCTCCGTCACCGGGTGCGAGTATGCACGCTGTCCCCGTTGCGACTCAGAGTTCAAGATACATGATCTCAACATTACGCCGAATCGCGTGGCCACCAGACACCTGGACAAGCACGTGTCCAAGTTACTCTCCAGCTATTACGAAGAATTTGGCGAAAGCGCCAGACGGTGAAGTCTTTACTTCACTTTAAACCGTCTTTATTCGGCTAATGGCGATTATAGTCGGATCTAGGGCCCTCGAAGCCCGAATTAATGCGTAAATTAAACTATTATAGGGTTATTTATAATATATGAGATAACATCTCATGAGATACGATCTACTGCTCTTAGAAGCATTTTTCAAAAACTCATTTAATGAAAAAGTATATAATGACTGTGCTCTCAAGTTATCTCGAGGTTGAACCATGACTCCTAGAGACCGAGTTTTAGGCGCTCTAAGGGGCGAAAAGGTGGATCGAGTTCCTGCATCCTCAGTGACACAGGTGGGCATAGTCCAGGCCATGGAGCAGATAGGGGCAACTTGGCCTGCAGGCCACAGCGACCCTGAGCAGATGGTGAAGATAGGTGTATCATTGTACAAACTAGCAGGCCTTGAGACCGCGAGGATCCCCTTCTGCCTTACCGTTCAGGCTGAAGCCATGGGGTGCAAGGTGAACATAGGAACCATAGACAGACAGCCCTCCATCGCGGAGCACCCAACAACACCTCCGGACCAGTTCACAGTTCCGCCAGACTTCCTGAGCAGAGGCAGAATCCCCGCGGTGATAAAGGGCACGGAGTTGCTAAAGCAGTACCCGGATCTGCCGAAGATGGTTGGAATAGAGGGACCACTCACTCTGGCAGGTCACCTGGTGGGCATCGAGAAGCTTATGCTCATGACGATAAAGCAGCGCGACGCCGTGGTAAAGGTTGTGGATACCTGCACGAAGGCAAACATCGAGTTCACCAAGGCGATCCTCGACGCCGGAGCTGAGGTGTTCGTGGTCTCAGACCCGAGTGCCTCGCCCGAGCTCCTGAGTCCCAGGGACTTTGCGAGCATCGTCAAGCCAAAGCTAAGGGAACTGGCACACGTCGTCACCAATAAAGGCGCCATAGGCGTACTGCACATTTGCGGCGGCGTACTGAAGATCATAAAGGACATGGCCGAGACAGAGTTCGAGTCGTTGAGCATTGAGGAGAAGGCAGACGTGGCCACGGCCAAGGCGACCGTAGGTCCCAAACCAACACTAGTAGGCAACGTCTCTGCAGCCAGAACGCTCTTCTCTGGAACCCCAGACGCCGTAAAGGCAGAGGCCCAGAGAGCCATCGCTGCGGGCATAGACGTCTTAGGTCCAGGATGTGGCATCGCTCCGCGCTCCCCGCTGGACAACGTGAAAGCCCTCGTAAGCGCCGCAATGTAAAACCCCCTTCTTTTTTCCTTTTTTGACCAGTCTGCGGTTGGGCGAGATCTGACCAATAGTTCCACTCTTTTAGAACTTATCCGATTGGATAGTGTTTATCGGTCCGCTGGCCGCGTTCTGGCGTATATCCCTTTACCGTCCCCGTCATCACCTGTACGCTTGAGAGCGGTGTGTGGGGTACTAACCCGCACCCTGGCGCAACGATGTCTATGCCATCCTCGATTACCTGAAGCGTGATCTTCCTGATCAATTCAGGCTCCTTTAACCAAAGGTCTACCGGGCTGATGTTGCCTATCAGTGAAGCTCTGCCGTTGATGAGTTCTTTAGCCCTCAACATGCTGATCTTCTGATCTATACTGACTCCACTCAAGCCCGTTTCGATCATGAATGGCAATATGGACGTACAATCCCCACACATATGCAGTACCTTTGGCACCCTGCAAGCCTTGATCACCTTGGTTATTCTTGGTAAGGCATGTCTTCTATAGAGCGCCGGTCCTATGATCTCACCCGTTGCACTTGAATCAATAAAGGTTATTACGTCCGCTCCGGCATCCTCGAGCTCATTTACAAATTTTATTATAAAATCAGATGCAACATCATAGGTCTTACCAACATCTTCAGGTGCCTGCGCCAAAGATTTGAGGAACCGCTCCATCCCGTGGATTTTGGCAGTCAAAGAAGAAGGCCCCTGAACACCTACTACGATCGGCACCTCTGATGGGACCCTTTTCTTCAGCGCACTTACCGCATCTATAACAGTTCTAGTGCTCTTTGAAGAGGCTGGATCAGCATCCACCCTCAGTCTCTTTAAGTCAGAGAGGGGCTCAATTAAAGGGGTTCTGTCATGCCTACCCTCAAAATAATTTGCCTTGCATCCTAGGGCCTCAGCCTCAGAGTGGATGCCGAAGGGCACCCTTACGTTCTCAAAACCCGCCACCTCATAAGCATAAGCAGAGAGTCTTGCCATCTTCTCCGGATCTCTGTTGGCCTCGGGCCAGTAAGAACCGCTCATCTCCATCAGGTCGATAATGCCAGTCTGGGTTACAGATACGACAGGTCTCCGATCGATCCTTTTACGGCACAACGTTCCAAGGAAGCGATCCTTCGGCGTCAAGCTCTCACCACGTAATGCCTCACGAGCAGATAGAGAATTTATCTTCTCCTTGCTTTACCTTTTCTCGCGTACCTCTCCGCCTCGCGCCTCTTCGACCTGAGTCATGCTGAACCCATGCCTCTCCATAACCTCTCCGATGCTTTTCAAGGTCACGGATGCAACCTCGGTCTTACCCAAACCTATAATTATCGAGTTCACCACCAGATTGGCCACCCTCTCTGGCCTAGCGATATTGCCATCCACGTGCACTCCGTACTTCATGCCGACTGTATCCGCCCGTATGTATCCCGACTGAGCCTTTAGATACAGTTTTACGTGACCTATTGCTTTGGCGCCCTTGCGCATGCACGCTTCCGCGATCTCTTTGACGATCTCTCCGGTGACGCTCCTCAATGCTGTGGGATCGACTGCCCTTGGGGAAGTGATCCTAAAGGCCGCACCATATCCACCAATATTTATCGCCTCGTTCTCGTGCGGGATATCGTAGTGAACATCTTTTTCCATAAAGGGTTCCTCACTGAGCCTCGATCAACTCCATAATCATATGGATGAGATCATTCAGCCCGGCTCCTTTCAAGGCTGATATCCTTACCAGCTTTGCACCCGGATTTACGGCCTTCAGCCTCTCCTCGTACCCTCTTATGTGAGCTTCGTCAACGGCATCCACCTTGTTAATCGCTACTATATCTGCATCTGAAAGTTGCCTCATTACAAAAGTGCCTATGCCCTCGTCCGAGAGCTGCTCCTCCGCCCTCTCCGCGTCGAAGATCACGACCACCGGTCCAGCCTTGATCTCTTGACCCTTTGCCGTCTTGATTCCATCCTTTACCGAGGACGGGATCGACACGCCGGACGGCTCTATGAAGACTATGTCGGGGTTGAAGCCTTTGGATAGCTCCTCGAGCGTGATGGCCAGGTTGATAAGAAGCTCACAGCAGATACAACCCCCTCCTATGTCCTTGACCTTGAGACCAAACTCGTTTACCACCTTTGCGTCGACCGGCACATCGCCAATCTCGTTTACAATTATGGCCACCCTCTTCTTGAACTCCTCAGATAGTTGCCTCGAAAGGGAGATGAGGGTCGTGGTCTTACCACTTCCGAGGAAACCTGCTATTTGGACTACCCTCATGCTAAAACCCTCCTAAAATGACTTACGATCGCCCTCTGCCTTTTTTGTCTTTCGTCACCATGTCTGACGGATTGGTGTTGATGCCTTTCTACTGAAAGGGCAAAGTTAATGAATAATCACTCCATTATTAAGAAAGGCGGCTCCTATGAAACTCGCTTTAATAGGTAGCAAGCGTACAAAGTTCTCCAACCCCAAGGCTGTTGAACTTTTAGAAGAGTTTTTGGACAAGAATCTGAAGGAAAAGCCAGAGGAGGTTATCCTGGCTGGATGCCCCATGAACAGGGACTCTTGGGTAAGGGACTACCTCCTCAGCCGCCAGATAAAATTCGTAGAGTACGACCCTCCAGGTCCACTTGGGATGAACAGCCGCAATCAGAGGATAGCAGACGACTGCAACGAGATGTGGGCTTTCTGGTCCGGCGACACCGGCTCCAACACGCTGGCTATAGCTCGCATAGCCAAAAATTCGGGCAGGCCTGTAAGGCTGTTCGTTATCAAAGACAGCGTAGAAGAGCTAAAGGACATGCCTCAATGATCCACTTCTAAAATTCTTCGAAAATTTATTGCTGGCAATAAAATAAATAAATTTAAATCTCGCCCGCCCTCGAATTTATGAAAGGTGCCAAATTTTGGATAAACCCGCCTTCAAGTTCTTCAAGCAAAAGTCTAATGAGATCGATCTTAGCCCAGACGTCATAAAGGAGCGAAAGTCCCTGCTGAAGGAACCGGTCGAACCCGTCGACCTGGATAGGGCTATCACGATAAAGGACCTCGTCGAGTCATGGAAGAATGGAGGCATCCAGTCGCGGAGCATAGCGGAGTGCGCCGCCGTCTATGAAAATATGCTGGTGGACAAGGAAAGACCTACGGTGATGCTGGGCCTCTCCGGTGCGCTGATAGCCGGTGGGCTGAGGAAGGTCATCAGCGACATGATCTCCAAGGGGATAGTGGACGTTGTTGTATCCACGGGCGCGATCCTCTACCAGGACTATTACGCCGCGCAGGGCTTCAGGCACTACAAAGGTACGCCGAACGCAGACGATGAGCGACTGCACGACCTTTACATCGACCGCATCTACGACTCCTACGTGGATGAGATCGGCTTCGTGGAGTGCGACGACAGGATATCAGAGTTCTCTGCAAAGCTGGAGCCGAGGAACTACTCCACCCGTGAGTTCCTCTACCTGATGGGCTCGACGCTGAGGGACGAGAACTCCATACTCTTCAATGCCTACAGGTACGGCGTCCCTGTCTTCTGCCCTGCCATCGCCGACAGCTCAATAGGCATAGGTCTTGCGGGCTACTTCAGGTGGGCTACGAGGAAGGGGAAACCGACCTTCACCATAGATGTGATGAAGGACAACTATGAGATAGCGCAGATCGTTCTCAAGTCCAAGAAAACAGGGTCGATCTACATCGGCGGCGGAGTCCCCAAGAACTACATAAACGACGCTGCCGTAATGCTCGACTACACCAAGGGGCACTCTTACGCCTTCCAGATCACGGCCGATGCCCCCCACTGGGGAGGGCTGACCGGTAGCACCTTGGACGAGGCGAAGTCATGGTGGAAGGTCGCGAAGAAGGCGACCAGGGCCACAGCCTATGCCGAGGCCACGATAGCCCTGCCCCTCATAGTCGGCTACATCCTGCAGAAGGGCGTGCACAAAGGGAGATCGAGGCTCAAGTTCTCCTGGTCCAAGGATGGTAACCTCACCATCGCCCGTGGATAGCATTTTTAACTCCCCCCCTTCTGAGGGGGATCCTCTGCTCTCTCTGGCACTTCTTGTTATCATTATCTCTCTCTCTGGACCTATCATCCCCCAGAATACAACAGATCTGCTAATCTTGTTGGACGACGCCCCTGCTGTTAACGCCACCGTGATAGCGGGCGGCAACATCATTGGGGCGAGGGAGGGTCACGCGATCCTCCCCTCTGGCGGAAACCTCTCCCTCCAAGTGATCTTGGAAGGCAATACCCTAAACGCGGCGATCCGTCCATTGGATGGCTTTGCCGCCCTTCGTTTCTATCATGTAATTTTGAAGCTGCTAGACGCATCGGGCAATCGACTCGACAACCTCGAGGTCTACGTCAACGGCAGTAGGGCCGAGGATCCGCGCCGACTGATCGCCCCCTACGGGGAGTCCACTCTCGTGATACTACTCCAGGGGGCTGAGCCATATACCACAGAGATCAACGTGACCTCAAGCACCGCGATCACCGTAACCTTGCCCGTATCAGATCTAAACCTGCTGCTTACCTCGCAGATGGGAACACCCCTCGCAAACCAGTCCGCCGCCCTGACGAGCAACTCCTCGGGTGGCGACTATCCCTTTATGACGGACAGGAACGGGAGGGTCAGGGTCGAGGAGATCCCGCATGGGGTATACTTGGTCTCCTGTCATGGGGTGAGCCAGTTAATCCTGCACAACTCCTCGGCGACACACACTCTTAGGTTCGATCCTGCCTGCAACCTAACTGTCGATATAAAGAACCCATACATCCTCTTCCCCACCGAGGTCTCCGTCAAGGTGGTCGACAACAACGGCAGACCCTTGAGCAAGACCGAGGTCGTGATGGATTTTGGCAGGGAGAGGCATGTTAAGGTTACGGATGGGACCGGCTCCGCATCTTTCTACCTGCCCCCCTCAATCTCGCTGACGGACGAGTTCGATCTCACGGCACCGTCGATAAGCAAACATGTAACCATAAATCGCGACCCTCTGCCGATACTCTTGGTGCCAGCCGTTCTGGTCTTTCTCCTGCTCCTGAGGATCAAGTGGAGTCGACAAAATTAGACGGGCTATTACTCCAAGGTTGAACCATTCGGGTAGAACCGCGGGTCATCGATCCATGCTACCGGTTCTGTAACCCTCAGTGTCTAGGGTGACGTCCTCAAAGCCAAGCCTCTTCATCTCAACTTTTATCTTCTCCAGCGTGTTCCCCTTTAGAATCGCCGGGATCTCTTCCCTAGCAACCTCAATCTTGGCCGTACCATCATAGACCCTGACCCGCACAATCCTGAACCCCATCTTCCTGATAAAGTCCTCAGCAGCAGCCACCGCCTCTACCTCATCGCTCGTGATCCTATGTCCGCGTGGGAACCTCGTTGCCAAGCAGGGATTCGCTGGCTTGGTGTAATCGAGGCCGAGCATCTTGGAAAGCTCTCTTATCTGCGCCTTACCGATCTTCAGCTCTGCCAGCGGACTCCTAATCTCTTCCTCCTGCAAGGCTCTCAGCCCCGGCCTGTCCGCCCTCAGGTCGTCGTAGTTTGTGCCATCGACCACCGTATCAAATCCGGTCTCGCCCGCCAGCTCCTTCAAGTAGCTTATGATGTGCTTCTTGCAGATATAGCACCTGTCCGGTGGGTTGTTTCTTACCGAATCTGGCAGTCGCAGGTCGATCGCCCTGTGATTGATCCCCAACGATCTTGCGGCCCTCTTCGCCTCCGCGATCTCCCTCTTGCTCATAAATTCGGTTTTAACGGTCACCGCCATGGCCTTCTTCCCCATAGCCCTCTTAGCAACCGTGGCTACGAGCGTGCTGTCCAGACCGCCCGAGAAGGCAACGACGACGCCTCCCTTGTCCTTAAACCATCCCATCAGCTTTGTAAGCGCACTGTCCGCCCTCATGGATAATCCCTCAAACTGCCCTCTTCCTCAAGACCGACACCAGAGCTAAACCATGGGTCTTACCGTTATCTTCAGACCGAGCTTCTCCTCGATCCTCTGCAGCTTCTTCCGGCTCCTCTTCACCACGAGATTGAGCACCTGTGGCGGCACGCTTATGACGACCTCTCCATCGTTACTCCTTATCTCCACCTCATCCATGGAGACGTACCTGCCCAGCACCCTGCTTATCATGGAGTTGAGGATTGCACTCTTCGGTCTCTCCCTCTGCTTTACTGGCACCACGAAGGTCCTCTCCCCGAAGACGTAGATCTCGTACTCCACGTCTCCTGTTGCGTAGTTCCTGACGAGGACAACGGGGCGCGTAAGGTCCGGCTCAGTCAGTCCGTGGGGGATCTTCACGCTCGTCTCCAACTCGTATACCTTCTCCACATCCCCCCTGTTGATGAAGACCACGGTGTCGATGACGGACGGGATGACCCCGAGCTCCACCCTGCCGATGAACCTCTGGATGGCGTCTATGGGCGTAGTGGCGTGGATCACCCCCACCATGCCCACGCCGGAGAGCCTCAGATCTGTGAAGATCCTAAAGTCCTCGGTGTCCCTCATCTCATCGAAGAACGTGTAGTCCGGCCTGCTCAGGAGCAGGACGTCGTGGAGTTCCTCCGAGGAGGACCTGGTCTTGGAGTACTGCGTCGCGAGGGGCGGCAGGTGCAGGTCCCTGGGCGACTCTATCGTCTTCACTATCTTGTTCTCCCTGAGGTAGAACTTTGCCAGCGCTTGGGCGAAGGTCGTCTTCCCCATCCCAGGCGCCCCTGCTATGAGTATCCCCTCCGCCCTCTCCTTGAACCTGCTGATCAGCCTCTCCGTGACGCTGTAGTCCTCGATCTCCAGCTCCGCCACCTTCCTCGTTATTGTGACCTCGAGCCTGTCCGAGAACGGGGGGAAGGTGATTATGATCCTGCTGTCCTTCAGCATGACGATGTTTGAGCCCTCCCTCTTTATCTCAAGGAACCCCTCCCCCGACTCTGTCCTCTCCAGTATGTCTTGGACGATCTTGTCGAGCTCTGCCCTATCGATGGGCTCGCCGTGCAGATCCTGTAGGCGCCAGTCGCCTGGTTCGCCGATCTTCCCCCTGGGCACCACCCCCTCCTTCAGGTGGACGGACATGATCTCCTTGGTGAAGTATTTGCTGTAGAGGGGCGGCGTCAAGACCTTGGTCCTCCCCTGAGTCACCGGGATTCCTATGGCCTCCGCGGTCTTTGCCAAGTTCTCGTTTGAGGTCACAAGGTGGTAGTTTCCATCGTGGGCAAGCCGGAGGACCGCCTCGTCCGGATCCTCCACCCTCCTCTCCTCTCTCCTCAACTCTATCTCTACTCCGACCTGCTCCGAGATGCCTTTGAGCTTGCTCAGCTCCTCGAGCCCTATTATGTCCCCTGCCTCAGAGGCCCTTCTGATGGAGTTGACGACGACCTCCGAGAGTATGATCCTCTTGGTGATCTTCCCTCCACTAATCAGGTCTGCCATAAAACCCGACTTTATGGACGAGAGATCAGGAACTGCCTCTTCAACTGTCATCTCAAGAACCTTCATCGTTTACTCATTGACTAAAATATAAAAACGTGATGTAGAGATCCCGCAGTTCTTTGGTGTATCCTTAAAGATCCCTCCGTCACAGTTTCTTGACCATGAAGGGGGAGGATGGAACCATCCGGTACCCCCTCTGCCTGTAGTACCCCCTGACCCCCACCCCTGGCAGGACGACTATCCTACTAAGACCATATCCCTCCCTCACGACTTCCTCAGCCTTCTGCAGGAGCAGGGAGCCCCACCCGCGGTGCTGGTAGCCCGAAGCACCACTCTCGCCCACTGATATCTGCGGCCCGTAGATGTGCAGCTCTCTTATCACGCCAGAACTCTGAACCTCCCGCCTGTGTGCCTTCTCGGATGGGATCCTAAGGCGGAGGAACCCCACCAGCAGATCCCTCTCCCTGTCCTCAACGGAGATGAACTTCTCGGTCCCACCTCCCGCCTCGTAGGACTCAATTACGATCTCTGGTTTTAAACCGTCTATCTTGTCCCCTCTGATTTTGGCTAGGCCGACCTCTCTGCACCTAATGCACCTGCACTTGACGCCGAGCTCTCTGAGCCTCTCCTCCACAAGCTCTCTAAGGTTGCTCTTCTTCACTCCATCCCGTATTATATAGGCGGGAACGTCCCTTTGGATCCGTGCTACCCTAACCCACTTCGGGAAGTACCTGTGAGCATCTGCCAGAAGGTTCGTCGCATCCTCGGTGGATAGTGCCCTGTACTCGCCGCGCCTCCACATCTCATACAGACCTGTACCCTCGATCACTAGGGTCGGGTATATCTTCAGGTAGTCCGGTTTAAAGTCCTCCTCCTCAAAGATCCTCCTCAGATCCTCTAGATCCCTTTCCCTGTCACTGCCGGGCAGACTTGGCATCATGTGGTAGCCGACCTTCAGACCGCTGTCTCTCAGGATTCTGGTGGCCTCGATCACGTCACTCACGGCGTTCCCGCGTGCGACTCTACTCAATACAGAGTCGTCCAGCGCTTGCACCCCTATCTCCACCAGAGTGGCGCCAAGCCTGATCATCCTGTCCGTCTGGGGCACTTTGGCCCAGTCCGGTCTCGTCTCCATGGTTATCCCTATGCACCTGACCTTGCTGCTCCCGTTCCTCCTCTGGGCATCCTCGAGTGAGACCCACCTGTACGGACTGCATCTCGGATAGTCGTTCATCTCCTCAAGGCACCTCGTGACGAACCACTCCTGGTAGTCCAGATCCGTGGCTGGGAAGGTCCCGCCCATTATGATCAGCTGGACCTTCGACGGTCTGTGCCCTATTGTCTTGTACTGCTCAAGCCTGTACCTCACCTGCATGTAGGGATCAAATCCGGTCTGAACCCCCCTCATTAGGGCGGGCTCCTTCCCGAGGTAGCTCTGCGGGGTTCCGTCCTTCATCCCGCCCGGGCAGTAGATGCAGGGTCTCTCCTTAGGACACCTCCAGGGCTTTGTCATGACAGCAACCGTGTAGATGCCGGAAGCGGATCGCACCTCCTTCCCCCTGAGGAAGGCGGCTAGGTACTCCTCCTCTTCCCCCAGGTACTTGATTATCTCGTGATCCTTTAGGACCCTCCGTAGCCCCTCGTCGGCGGAGACTCTGTACTTGAGCCTCGTGAACTCCTTCTTGGTGGGATGCGACCTCTTCAGCTCCTCGATGACCCTTCGGGCTGCCCTCTCCTCAATCGAGTTGGTCGCGTGCTGGCTGGAGCTGCTTCCCGTACTTCTACCACCTCTTCTGAGCCACAACTACCCAATTCTCAGGGAGCACCCTCGATGAAATTCTCTCGCCGTAAGCCTTCAGAATCGATAGCCCTGGCGCCTCAACGGTTCCCTTCAGCTCTCCCAGCGTGAAGAGGTGGTAGAATCGCTGAGCGTCTTTGCCCCACGATACGCACACATCGCCGACCTCCCCGCCCCTCACTTTTCTCATTATAAGCTTGGGGGCTTGCCGTAGGAACCTACGCTGGAAGAGGACCCATGCTGTCACCAACACGGTCCCGCCATCTGCGGTGACCCTCGCCACTTCCCTCATCGCAGCCTCCCTGTTCTCCTTCTTGGCTACGTGGTGGATGGTGGCGATGAAGGCGACCCTTTCGAAAGAGGATGGCACGAACGGTAGGTACAGTGCATCGCACCTCACAGGGTGGACCCTCTCCATCATCTCTTTGTTAGTGTTCTTCCGCAGGACCTTGAGCATCTCCACCGAGGTGTCCGCTGCCACTACGACGGATGCCCCCCACTCAGTTATGCGCCTGGCGTTCCGACCAGTACCTGCGCCCAGATCTAAGACGCGCCTTCCCCTGCAGTCTCCGATCTCCTTGAGGCTCGGCCAGGGGGTCCGCCTAGTATGGTGAAATTCGTGGGCTATCCTGTCGAAGGCCTCCATTAACTCCCTCCTCTCGCCCTCGTCCAAGCCCTCCTTCTTGCCCCCGCCCATCCAAAATCCCCTCAGTTCTTTGATATGATGTGCCTCGCGATCTCGGCGAAACCCTTTCCGAATTCCTCCTTGGCTACGTAGTTGGCGATCTTCTTTATCCTAGGATCGCCGTTTGCTACGACGCCCTTGAACCCGCAGACGCGGAGCATCTCCAGGTCGGTTATGCTGTCGCCCACCCCCGCGACCTCGCTCGGTTGAAGTTTCAGCAGCTTCATCGTCTGCAGGAGACCCGCCCCCTTGTCGATCCTCTCGTCGAGGATGTGATACGCAAAGCCGCTGTCGATTAACTTCATGCCCTTGAACTTCTTCACGATGGTCCGCAGCTCCTTGATATCCCGAGACCATTGGATTGCCATGTCCACAAACCTGTACTTGTTCGACCAAGACTCCCTTATCTCGGAACCGTAGGCGTCCTTAAGCTCCTGTACAACCCTCCTTGCTGCCCCCTTCTCCCCGAGGATCCTCATCTTTGCTTTGTACTCCACCACCGCACCATTCTCTGATACGGTGGGACCAGTGCACCCCATATACCTCGCCAGTGCCTTCACGACGCAGAGGGCGTTCCCAGAGCAGAGGATGACCCTTATCTCCTTCGCCTCCAGCTCTCTTATGGCAGTAATTGCCTCTACGCAGATGTAATCTTCGCAGTCCGTAAGTGTGCCGTCAACGTCCGTGGCGACAGCCTTGATCATGAGTCCACCGCCGAAATATCGTTTCATCTATGGATGAACGTGGCAATAAACATTAGTCCGCACAACTTCAGCTATCCACGTTCTTTACAGATCGCATTGACGGCATACAGAGAGCTGCTCTGCAACCTCTAAGGTTTTAAATAAAAAGCTTTAAAAATATTGAACAATTATCCTTACACAGAGTTGAGATAAACCAGATGCCCCATCTGAAGGTATTTGGGGGCGGAAGAGAAATAGGTCGAACCTGCCTCCAGTTAGACATAAACCAGCACCACTTTCTCTTGGACTGCGGCATCGATCCGGCATCTCGTGGTCTTGA
>Ga0233423_10000254_pt1 | contig 30344 bp, 23 predicted proteins | sample Watercolumn_Mata_FD_180713 | JGI IMG/M metagenome (GOLD analysis project Ga0233423, IMG submission 180713) | Freshwater microbial communities from Lake Matano, South Sulawesi, Indonesia - Watercolumn_Matano_2014_112_MG | ecosystem: Environmental > Aquatic > Freshwater > Lake | place: Indonesia... | reverse complement strand
TGGGATTTCGAATACAACACCCGGCGTCCGCATCAGGGTCTCGGGGGAAGAACCCCTATGCAAGTTTATGTGTCTGAATACCGTCGTCATGCTTTTAGCCGTATGTTAACGTAAGGTGTCATTACAGCTACTGGCTACTGGCTACTGGCTACTAAAATAAGCCGTTCTCCCTGAAAGTCCAGCTATTATGGATTTACCAGCCCAAATCGCCACGCTGGGCCGCCTCTGCGGCATTTCCCCGGAATATTGGGACAACTTTGGAGTAAGGCGTCATACCTCCCTGGCCACCTATCAGGCCCTGCTCACGGCCATGGATATTCCCTGGGAGGACCCGGAGCAGCTTTCCCGGGAAATTGCCCACCGGCGTCTGCGGCCCTGGGCCGGGTTGGTTGATGGGTTAACCGTGGTTCTCGCCGACTCCGGGCCCCACCGGATCATTATCTCTCCCTGGACTCCCAATGCTGATCTGCCATCAATGCAAGTGTCCGGGAAGATAAAGGACGAGGAAGGCCAGGAATCGACCTGGGAAAGCGTCCTTCCGCTTTCTCCCCCTCTGGCTCGGAGGGCGGTGCAGGACCATCTTTGGGGGCCGGGTTTCCGCTCCCGCTTAGAACTGCCTCTGCCAAGCGGCCTGCAACCCGGTTATTATGAGCTGAATTTGGAGGTGAAGGCCGGGGATCGGGTGGAACGGGGAGGGACACGGCTGATCATGGCCCCAATCCGGGCTTATTTACCCCCGGCTTTGACACAGGGGGAAAGATTTTGGGGTTTAAACCTGCCCCTATACGCCCTGAAAAGCGAACGCAACTGGGGGATGGGGGATTTTACCGATCTCCGGGAGGTAATTGACTGGGCCGGGGATTTGGGGGCCGCGTTTGTGGGAGTAAATCCCCTCCATGCCCGTTTCCCCGGGGAGAAGCCCAACCCCAGCCCTTATTCCCCCAGCACCCGGATTTTCCGGGATATTTTATATCTGGACCTGGAAGACGTTCCCGAGTTTAAGGACTGCCAGGCCGCGCAAACCCTGGTGGCCACCCCGGAGACGCAGGCGCTGTTGGACCGTCTGCGGGCCGCGGACCTGGTGGATTATGCCGCGGTCTATCGCTTAAAAAGGCAGGTTTTGGGCCTACTCTACAAAAAATTCCAGGAGCGGCACGGCTCACCGGATAACCCCCTCACCCTCCGGGGCCAAGAATTTTCAGGTTTTGTCGCGGCCGGTAGCCTGCCTCTCCTCAGGTTCGGGCAATATAACGCGCTGGCCGATTATCTTGGGCAAGGAGACTGGCGGGTCTGGCCCCGGGAATATCAACGCCCGGAAAGCCAGGCAGTGGAAGGGTTCAGCCGCCAACACTTGGAGGAAGTTCACAGCCATCTCTATTTTCAATGGCTGGCCGCGGCGCAATTGCATGCGGTTCAAGCCGGGGCTCGAAAACATGGCCTGCCTTTCAGCCTTTACCAGGACTTGGCCCTGGGCGCTCACCCGGGCGGTGCGGAAACCTGGGCCCATCCCCATGTGTTCGCCCAGAGCGCGGACATGGGCGCGCCTGCCGACGCGTTCAACCCCGGGGGACAGAATTGGGGTCTGCCACCCCTGATTCCCGAGCGCCTCCGCCAGGATGGATACCGGCTGTTCATCGACACCTTACGGGCCAACCTGCCTCCTGACGGCCTGCTCCGCCTGGACCACGTCATGGGGCTCTTCCGTCTCTTCTGGATTCCCCAGGGCCGGGGCGCCGCAGAAGGAGCATACGTCCACTATCCGGCCCGGGAATTGCTGGGTATCCTGGCCCTGGAGAGCCACCGCCGCCGCACCCTGATCATCGGCGAAGACCTGGGGACCGTGCCCCACCGGGTTCGCCGGGAACTGGCCCGCAGGCATGTTCTGTCTTACCGGGTTTTTTACTTTGAGCGCACCCCTGAACATCAATTCAAAAATCCGGAAGATTATCCGGTGAACGCCGTGGCCGCGGTCACCACCCACGACCTTCCCACCTTGGCCGGGTATTGGCAGGGGGAAGACATCAAGCTTAAAAGCGCGCTGGGCCTCTACCCCCAGGCCCATCTGGCGGCTGAGGAAACCGCGGCCCGGGCCCGGGACCGGGAGCGGCTGTTGGAGGATTTGGGGCTGGCGGGAGCGAAGGTCGAAGATAAGGGAGAGAGCGGGGGATCAATCAGCTCCTGCCCGGAAGAAATGCGGTTCGGAGTCCTGGAATATATCGCCAGAAGCAAGGCTGCCTTGATGGAAGTCCGCCTGGAAGAGATTTTCGGGGTGTCCTACCAACAAAACCTCCCCGGCACCACGACGCAGTACCCTAACTGGCGGCGGAAATTGCCTTTAACCCTGAAAGAAATGCGGAAGAATCCAGCAGCCATGCGTTTGGCCGCGAGGCTGCGGCAATATCGAGGAGGGGCGGGAAAGTAATCAGTAATCGGTGATCAGTAATCAGTATTAGGGAAAGGTCTTGAATGTCACTACTGATCACTGATTACTGATTACTGCTTACTGATTACCTTGCTTTCCCAATAACTTTGAACTTTGAACCTTGAACTTGGAACTGAAGCAGAGGTGATTCATGCTTGAACCCACACTGATCTACAACCTATTTCCCCCCCTGGTGGGCCCCATTCCTCGCTGGGAGAAACACCTGGAGCGCATCGCGGCCCTGGGTTTCACTTGGATCTATCTCAATCCCCTTCATACTCCGGGGCTTTCCGGGAGCCTCTACGCAGTCAAGGATTACTTCGGCATCAACCCCCTCTTTTATCCCGAAAAGGGAAAGGACCCGGAAGCGGCCCTGGCGCATTTCCTCAAGGCCGCGGAACGCCTGGGCCTTAAGGTGATGCTGGATTTGGTGATCAACCACACGGCCATCGACTCCCCCCTGACTGAACAACACCCGGATTGGTACGCCAAGGATGAGCACGGGAAGATTAAGAATCCCGGGGCCATCGACCCCGCGGACGCCACTAAAGTGACCATCTGGGGCGACCTGGCGGAATTGCAGTATTGGCCGCCCCCGGACCCGGAGGGGCTGCTGCATTACTGGGATCAGGTCCTGGGCCACTATTTGAAACTCGGCTTCCTGGGATTTAGGGCGGATGCCGCATACAAGATTCCCGGGGATTTCTGGGCCCGTCTCATCGGCGAGGCCCGGAACCTGGAACCCGGGGCGCAGTTCTTCGCCGAAACCCTGGGCTGCCGCCTGGAGGAGTGCGGCCAACTCTCCTCCTCGGGCTTCGATTTTCTCTACAATAGCTCCAAGTGGTGGGATTTTCAGGCGGATTGGTGCCTGGAGCAGTACAATAGATTCCGGCATCTGGCCCCTTCCATCAGCTTTCCCGAAACCCACGACACCGACCGCCTGGCCGCGGAGACAGACGGTGCCATGGAAGTAGCCCGGCAGCGTTACCTTTTTGCCGCGTTTTTCTCCACCGGGTTGATGATTCCTCTAGGCTATGAATTCGGTTTCAAAAAACACCTCCATGTGGTGCGTTCCCGGCCCGAGGACTGGGAGCCCCCAACTTACGATCTGAGCAATTACATCAAGAGCGTTAACCGCATGAAAAAGGGTTGCCCGGTTCTCCTGGAAGAAGGGCCCATGGTGCGGGTTAATCCTCCGGGAGAACCGGTGGTCCTCCTCCTCAAGTCCCGGGAGAAGGGTCGGGGCCGGGTCCTGGCGGTGATCAACGCCAGCCGGGAGGACCAGACCGCGGCGGTCCCGAATCTATCCGAATTATTAGGGAAACCCAAACGGGCCTGGCAGGACCTTACTCCTGATATGGTTCCTTTGAAGCTCCAGGCCCTCAAGGAATTCCCCCTGGCTCCGGCCCGGATGCGGCTGTTTTATAATCCTGAGGCCCAGCCGTTGCCGGAGAAGTGAATAGTAATCAGTGATCAGTAATCGGTAATCAGTAAAAAATTCCCGATCGTGGTATCTTTTCCTGATCACTGATCACTGATTACTGACTACTGATTACTGGATTCTCAAAAGGAAACTATGTGACCCAAGCTCTGGCCGGATATAACGAACACGGCCTCTTCCTGGCCACGGACAGCCTGGCCACCCGCTTCGATGCCGCGGGCCATGCGGAAGTCTTTAATGTCCACAAGCTTTTTCCCCTGGGGCCCCGTTGTGCTATTCTGAGCGGCGGCGCAGGGGTGAGCGTGCCTCTGTCCCAGGGCCTGCGCCGCATGTTGCAGCGCCACCCCAGCCCCCTGACGCCGGAGGAGATTGCCCGGTTCGCCCTGGTTTTTTTGTCCCAGGGTTATGCCCGCCACCTGGAAAAGCACGGGCCGGAACCCGAAGGCTTCCGGCGTCTTTATTTCATCCTGGCGGGTCATGACCCGGAGAAGCCGGCCCCCGGATTTCAACTCTTTCTCCTGGGAAGCGAAGACAACGAGCTGCCTCTGCGTCTGATACCAACCGGCAATCTGGTGGTCATGCCCCGGAACTTAGGGATGGAAATGCGGCTCTCTAAGGCCCTGGCCGAAGGATTGACCCTGAACCGACTCCTGGAGATGAGCAAAGAATTTCTGGAAAAACAGGCGGAAATGAAGGAAGAAGTGGGACCGCCGTATTACTATGCGACCATTACGGCGGGAAGGTATCAGAATATAAGTATTTAGATTTAGTGGAGGAAGAACCTCGATAGTGAGCGGTGAGCGGTGAGCAGTGAGCAGTAAAACGACAAACATGCGGGGCTTTTTCTTTTACTGCTTGCTGCTTACTGCTCACTTCTCATAGTCCCCTCCCCCATATTCAAAAAAATGGACGCCACCACTCTCCTCCAACAACTCATCAACGGCCTCTCCCTGGGTAGCCTCTATGCGCTCATTGCCATCGGCTACACCATGGTCTACGGCATACTCCGGCTCATCAATTTCGCCCACGGGGACCTGCTGATGGTGGCGGCCTATATCGGCGTCATGGGCGTGGGGCTCTTCAGTTGGCCCTGGCCGGCGGCCTTTGGGTTGGCCGTGGGTTTGACCGGCCTGCTGGGGGTGCTGTTGGAGCGGGGCGCGTACCGGCCGCTGCGCCGCGCACCTCGCATTTCGTTGCTCATTTCGGCTATCGCCGCGTCCTTTCTCCTGGAGAACCTGGCCCTGGTAGTGGCCGGGGGCCGGCCCAAACCTTTCCCGGTACCGGCGCTCTTTACCGGGACCTTTGCCTGGGGCGGACTTTTCATCCCCCGCCTCAGCCTTATTATTCCCCTCATCACGGCCGCGCTGTTGGTGATCCTCTTTTGTATCGTCTATCGCACCAACATCGGCCGGGCCATGCGGGCCATCTCCTGGAGCCTGGAAATGCCGCTGCTCCTGGGGATCAACATCAACCGGGTCATAGCCTTCACCTTCTTAACCGGCTCCCTCCTGGCCGGAGCCGGGGGGCTGCTCTGGGCCATGAAGTACCCCCAAGTCAACCCTTTTATGGGCATCCTGCCGGGTCTCAAGGCCTTCATCGCCGCGGTCCTGGGGGGCATCGGCAACCTCACCGGCGCGGTGGTGGGCGGGCTTATACTGGGACTCTTAGAGATCCTCATCGTCGCCATCTTCCCGGCCTGGAGCGGTTACCGGGACGCTTTGGCCTTTATTCTGCTCATCATCCTCCTCCTGGCAAGGCCCACCGGCCTGCTGGGAGAGAGGTTGGGGGAAGAGAAGTTGTAGAGTTTTTGGGGGAGGGCCGGGACCGTAGGGGCGGGTTTTAAACCCGCCCCTACAGCGACTTTCCCACCAAACCATGTTTATGACTACAAAACACTGGCTCAATTTGGGGATGTTGGCGCTGCTGGCTCTCTTTTTATGGGGGGCGGGTCGATGGGCCGACGAATACCAGGTACGCCTGCTGAACAACGTGGCGGTCTTCATTACCCTGGCGGTGAGCTATAACCTGATCAACGGCGTTTGCGGCCAGTTCCATCTGGGGCCCAACGCGTTCATCACTTTGGGGGCTTACACCGCCGCGCTATTGACCATGACGCCGGGCGAGAAGGCGGTTAATTTTCTCATTACTCCCTTGTATTGGCCGCTCTCTCAAATCGCCCTGCCCTTCCCCTTGGCCCTGCTGGCCGGGGGGCTGGTGGCTGCGGCCTTCGGCTTTCTCACCGGGTTTCCGGTTTTCCGGGTGCGCGGCGATTACCTGGCCATCGTCACTTTGGGGTTCGGGGAGGTGGTGCGGGTGCTGGCCAACAATCTCCAGGGCCTGACTAACGGCCCTCTTGGCCTCAAAGGCCTCCATCCCTATACCGATCTTTGGTGGTCCTGGGGGGTGGCGGTGGCCACTGTGGCCTTTATCGCCGCGCTGGTCAACTCCGATTACGGCCGGGCCCTGAAGGCCATCCGGGACGACGAGACCGCGGCCCGGGCCATGGGCCTAGATACCTTCCGCCACTTGCTGTTGGCTTATATCCTGAGCGCCTTTTTCTTCGGCGTGGGGGGCGGGTTGCTGGCCCACCTGATCACTACCATCTCCCCCTCTTTGTTTACTTTTTTTCTCACTTTCAATCTCTTAATTATTATTGTCGTAGGTGGCCTGGGGTCCACCACCGGCGCGGTGGTCTCTGCGGTCTTTTTTACCCTGGCCGGAGAGTGGTTGCGGGTGGTGGAGGAGCCTCAGGTTCTCTTGGGGCTCAACATCCCCGGCATCCCCGGCATGCGCATGGTAATTTTTTCTTTCCTGCTTTTATTGGTGATTCTCTATTTCCGCCGGGGCCTGCTGGGGGGCCGGGAATTTACCTGGGATGGATTAAGACGCGTTTGGGGGCGGTTTTTCAAATACCATGCTTCTTGAGACCAGGAATTTAGGCAAGAGCTTCGGCGGCCTCCTGGCGGTGGACGATCTCCATCTACAGGTGCCGGAAGGCGCCCTTTATGGTCTCATCGGCCCCAACGGCGCGGGCAAGACCACGGTTTTCAACCTCCTGAGCGGTTTTGTGACCCCCACCATGGGGGAGATCTTTTTTAACGATGCCAGGATTACCGGCCTTCCCCCGGAGCAAATCACCCGCTTGGGCATCGCCCGCACCTTTCAAAACATCCGCCTTTTTGAAGATTTGAGTGTTCTAGACAACGTCCTGGTGGGCTGCCACTGCCGCCGCCGGGCCACATGGTGGCAAGCTGCATTACGTTTTCCTGGGTATCTTCAGGAAGAACGGCATTACGCGGGCCGGGGCCGGGCTCTGCTGGAAGAAGTGGGGTTGGGGGACGCGGCAGACGAAAAGGCCGGACAGCTACCTTACGGCCACCAACGCCGCCTGGAAATCACCCGGGCCTTGGCCACCGGCCCCCGGCTTTTATTGCTGGATGAACCCGCAGCTGGCCTCAATCCCCAGGAGACTCGGGAACTGATGGTCTTCCTTCGCTCCATCCACCGGGAGCACCATCTTGCCATTCTGGTCATCGAACATAACCTGCGCCTGGTTATGGGCTTATGCGAACAGATCACCGTCCTGGACCACGGCCTGACCCTGGCCGCGGGGCCGCCCGCAGAAATTCGCAGCAATCCCGCGGTGATCAAGGCTTATTTAGGCTGAAGGCCGAAGATGCAGAGCAAGCACCCTTACCTGCTCTTAAATAAAGGTAATACAGGGGGCGGCTGTTCCACATTCTCCCCCTTTAATCCTGTACTATTAATCGCCTAGACAAAAAACATTCCGGGCATTTCCCCCATCCCTAGAAATATGATAGAGTTTTAAGCCGAACCACCACTTAGCTCAGGAGAACAAGGATTGATGTTGCCTCCCCTTACCCTCACCGACGCCTTTAAGCACTACACTTACGATCAGGATAAAGTTCTCACCCCGGAGGAAACCATCGCCCGGGTCCGGGAGCGCCTGGCTCGGCTGGACCTGGAGATTCTGAAGGAAACCCTGCGCATCGACTCCGGCCGCCTGGATATTCCCGTGTTTATCAGCCTCTTGGGGGTTGACGCGCGGCGGGTGGTCCCCACCCAGAAACAGATGGGCAAAGGCGCTACCCCGGTGCAGTCCGAAGCCAGCGCCCTGATGGAGCTGGTGGAGCGTTTCAGTTTTTTTTCTTTTGTGGAGGAGGGCCCTCTGCATTATGCAACCTCTCGTGAACTCCAGGGGCAGGCCCTGGATTTTGCTTACCTGGCCCGCTCCCTCTTTGACTCCTCAAAGGAAATAGCCGCGGCCGGGCAAATCTATCAGGATTGGCCCCTTTTCTTCGCCCCGGCCACCAATCTGACCACCGGCCAGGCGGTTTATCTGCCCTTTCATTGGTTTTATCTAATCGAAGAATATAACGGCCCGGCCGCGGGCAACTGCCTGGAGGAGGCCATCCTCCAGGCCCTGTGCGAAGTGGTGGAGCGGCATGTGGGTTCGGTCATCAGCCACGAACGCCGGCCCACCCCGGCCATTGACCCGGAATCGGTCCAGGACCCCGCGGCCCGGGAGCTGCTGGAGAAATTCCAGAAGAACGGCATCAAAGTTTATCTCCGGGATTTTTCCATGGATACCGGCATCCCCACGGTCGCGGCCTTAGCTTACGATCCTGCCACCTTCCCGGAGGAAAGCGAAATAGTCTTTGCCGCGGGCACCACCACGGACCCGGAAAAATCCCTAATTCGGGCTTTAACCGAAGTGGCCCAATTGGCTGGGGACTTCCACCGCCGCACCAGCTACCGGCCCACGCTCCCCAAATATGAAACCCTGGAGGAAGCGGCCTATCTGATGGCCCCGGGGCCCATGCAGCCCTTGTCCAGCCTGCCGAATCTGGCTAACCCCAATCTGAAAGAGGAGATTCAGGGTTGCCTGGCGGCGTTGCAGCGCCTGTCCTTAGAGGTCCTGGTGGTGGACGTCACCCATCCCCAAATCGGCATCCCCGCGGTTTATGTCCTCATTCCCGGCACCCACTTTCTGGACCGCACCCGCAATACCAATGTCATTTTCCATCTCGCCAAAACGGCTTCTCTCTATGCCCCTCCCCCGATAGCCCTGGCGGCCCTGGAAAAACTTAATGCCGCTTTTCCGGAACGTTTTGAGGTGAATTTCTTCCTGGGTCTGACCCTGGAGAACTTGGGACAGGCGGCAGAGGCCTTGGAATATTTGGAAAATTCTCTAAAATTTAATCCCCCGGTCCACGAAATCCCCAGCATCCACGTGCATCTGGGGGCCTGCTACAAAGACCTGGAAGACTATCCCGCGGCGGTCACCGCGTTTAAAGCCGCGCTGGAACTGGATCCCTCCCTCCAGGAAGCCCACCACCTCCTGGGCTTCTGCTATTTCAAGCTGCAAGAGTACCAGCAGGCCGTGGCCTGCTTCGAAAAGGCCATTGAGATCGACCACGGTTCCGCCATCGACTACGCCAACCTGGGCATCAACCTCTCCCGCCTGGGCCACCGCCAGGAAGCCGCGTTCGTCCTCCGGCAGGCCCTGGAGTTGGACCCCACTTTGGACTTCGCGCGCAACGCGTTGGTGAAATTGGGGGGGTAAAGATTTTAGGGGAGGGTGCCAGGGGTCACAGACCCCTGCCCCCTCCCCCAACACCTTACAATATGGTTTTTTTGGTTAAAAAGCCGGTGTATGAAGGACATTCCCCACCTTTCCACCCCATTCCTATCGATTTTTAAAACGAAATATTTGTAGGGGCGGGTTTAAAACCCGCCCCTACCAGCTGCGCCAATTCTGTTGACATTTCCGGCAAAAAGAGTAAATAAACACAAATTGGCCTGATAATTCTGGCCGAACGCCGAGTTCTCCGGCTCCCAGCCGGAGAAGCGGGGGACCCAATCTTGGGGGCGAATCCGCGCAAAGCGGTAGGGCATGAAACCTCCTGTCCGAGCCCGGCAGCTAACCCCGTAGGCAGAAGGAGGAGAAATGCCGAAGAGCGCTAACTTCGCGCCCCCGCCGCACCCTTGGGGGGCCCCCTCCAAACATATTAACTCTGCATACTTTCCCTTTTTACCAGTAAACCGACCAGCCGTTGGCCCCACTTTCATTCCCAGCGCCATCCCCACCCGGCCTCCTCTGCCGGAATCACATTCCCCTTGAACCCCACTATCTTGCTATAACTTGCAGGCTCCGCCTGTCCCGATGCCTAGACTTCTATCTCTAAACATTGTGTTTTTCTGGCGAAACATCCCCACTTGTGATGAGGACTAACCTAAAGTGAAGACCATCGTCCTGATTGCCCTTAATGCGGGCTTAATTCTTTTCTTCATCTATCTACTCCGGCAAAAGGGGCTGCTCACCTATTCCCATCAAGGCCGGGTGTGGCTCACCTTCCTGGCGGTAGGCATCATCACCTTGATGGATGAATTTACTTCCATCTTTTACGCGCCCGCGGAAGCTTTCCGCTTCATCGGCTCCAGCGCCATAGTGTTCATCGCCATCACCAGCCTGCTGATCCGCTTCCTGAGCACCCGCCTCACGGAGATCGCCGAAATTTTGGAGCAGCACGGCCTCATCGGCGGCGGCGTCTATTCCTTCTCCTACCTGGTGCTGGGCCCCACGGTCTCCTTCATCGCCGTCTCCTCCATCATGGTAGATTATATCCTCACCGCCTGCATCTCCGCGGTGAGCGCGGTGTCCAATGCCACCTCCTTCTTTCCCGTCTCCGGTCTTGCCTTGATGGTGGTGGCCCTGGTCATCATCTGGGCGGTGGCGGGCCTGAATATCCTGGGCATCCGGGAAAATGCCCGCTTCACTTTCCTGATCTTCATTGCTGCGGCGTTCATTATGGTGAACCTCATCGCCTCCGGCCTCCTTGCTCTGGACATGAAATCCCTGGAACAGATACACTCGTCTTTCAAGGATACCGGCAGCAAATTAGCCACTGGCAGCTGGACTAAAGACTACGGTAATTTCATCTCCAGCGTGGCCTTCTGCATCCTGGCCTACTCCGGGGTGGAATCGGTGCTTCAGACCGCGGGCTTCGTCCGCAGTTGGCGGGAAATTCGCCAGGCTTACCTCTTCCTGGCCCTCACCGTAGGCATCGTCACCCCCCTAATGGCCGCCCTGGCCTTGTCTGCACCCATCGATTTCAAAGCTCACGAGGGAGACCTCATCACCTACTACGCCACCATGCTTAACGGCGTGCCTTTCGGGGTGGCGGTGGCGGTCCTGGCCAGTTTCACCCTGATGATGGCGGTGAATACCGCGTTCGTGGCCTCCAGCGAATTGATGGAACGGGTGGCCCACCGCTACGGCTTCCTCTGGCTCATCGCCACTAATAGAAGGCATTCCCTGTACCGCATCCACCTCCTGAGCGCCGTGTTTTTCTCCTGCATCATTCTTATCACCTCCGGCAGCCAGTCGCTGCTGGCGGACATGTACGCCTTGGGACTCATCGCCAGCTTCTGCATCAACATGGGCGCCCTCATCATCTACCGCTATTTCATGGGCACCAAAGGGGTCAAATATTACACCAGCCGCTGGGGGACCTTGGTTTTATGGATCATCCTGATCAGTTGCTTTCTCTTTCTGGCCTATGATAAACATCACGCCACCCTTCTCTGGGCTTCGGTCACCGCCATAGTGCTGTTGGGAGGGTTCCTGGTAGCCAGAAAGCGGGCCCCGGAGATCAAAGAGATCGCCCAAGCGGACTCGGAAATGGAGATGATTCTTTCCCTGGCGGAAGCCGACGCTCCGGACCTCCATCTTTTTTTCCGGCGCTCCGAAGAGCCGGAACATGCCGCGGTGCGAAAAAACGAGGTCTATATCACCTTCTACTCACCCCGGGCGGGTATCCCGATTAAGACCGCGGCTAACCACTTCCGCTTTCCCCTCACCAAGATCACCCTCTACCAACGCATCGTCAGTCTGCTGAAAGTGGTGGAATACGAATTCGGCGACCGCCAGGTGAAGGTACACCTGGGCTGGCCCATGTCTTCCTGGTGGGACCGGATGGCCGTGGGCGTGATGGTCTTTAACCTCATGCGACTACCCCGGCTATTCCCTAAATTCGAGTTCGACATCCGCTACCGGCGGCCTGTTTAGGGGCCAGGGATCAGGGGTCAGGGATTAGGGGATAGTAAAAATGTGGTGGTAATTGCAGATTTTTAACTGGGAATTGGGAACTGGGAACTGGGAACTATCTTCAACCGTTGCCTACGGATTTCAAAAAGCACCACCGCGCCCGCGGCGGCTGCGTTCAGAGAGCCCACCTCCGCCCTCGCCATGGGAATGGCCACCAGCAAGTCGCACTGCTGCCGCACCCGGGGCCGCAAGCCCTTGTCTTCACTGCCGATAACCAGAGCCAGGGGGCCGGTTAAGTCCGCGTCATAAAGGCTTTTTTCCGCCCGGGAATCCGTGCCCACAATGGTCAGGCCGGTTTCTTTCAATCGCTTCAGACAATCCGCCAGGTTGGTCACCCTAAAGATCGGTAAAAATTCCAGGGCCCCGGCCGCGGCCTTAAGGACCGCGGGCGTCACCCCCGCGGCCCGCTCCTTGGGGATGATGAGGCCGTGGGCCCCCGAGGCATAAGCGCTGCGGCTCAGGTTACCCAGGTTCATGGGGTCGGTGAGGCCGTCCGCGGCCACCAGCAAGGGCGGCTCCGAGAGATTGGAGGCCAGGTCCAGGAGTTCGCTTTCGGACTTATAGGTGTATGTAGCCCGGCGGGCCAGGATACCCTGGTGGTGAGTAGTGCCCGCGAGGCGGTCCAGGGCAGGTCGCTCCAGTTCCCGGACGCGCACGCCTGCGGCCCGGGCCCGGCGGCGCACTTCTCCCAGCCAATGCCCTTGTGTGCCCTGGGCGATGACCACCTCTTCCAGGAGGCAGTCAGCTTGGCGCAACGCAGCCAGGACCGGATGGCGGCCATAGATGATTTGGGTCATAAAAAGCCCGCTATCACTTTTCTCCCACTCAGGGTATAATCAACCAGGAATACTAGCCGGATACAATTCCATGGATACCGCACTCTCGCAATTTTATCAACATCTTCAGGCTGAAGAAAAACTGGCAGCGCCGGTCTTGGAAGCCTATGCCGGCGACCTCCGGGATTTCCGCATCTTTGTCCACGGCCTGGGCCGGTCTTCCTGGGGCGCGGTAACCCTGGAAGATCTTCAACGTTATTTTAAAGACTTGGAAGAAAAAAGGCTGCCGGTGCGCAGCCTGGACCGGCGTCTTGGGGCCTTGCGGCATTTTTTCCAATTTTTGCTCCAGAAACAATTGATCGCCCACAACCCTTTGGAGCAATTCGATGTCCCCGCTGCGCCCCAGACCCCTTCCCAGGTATTGACCAAGCCGGAAATCAAGGCCCTGCTCTCGGAATTAATCCAGGCCGGGCCCGATTACCTGGACGAACTCCTGGAGCAGTTCTATCATCACCTGGCCGCGGAGCGGGGCCTGGCGGCTTTGACCCTCGAATCTTACGCCCATGATCTCCAGGACTTCCGGGAATACCTCTTTACCCTGGCCCGGACTTCCTGGGAAGAAGTCTCCCTGGACGACCTCCAGAATTATCTGGCCGCGTTGGAAGCCAGAGGCCTGTCCGCGCGCAGCCGGGCCCGCAGGCTCTCTGCGTTGCGCCAGTTCTTCCGCTTCCTCCTGCGGGAGGAGAAGCTTTCCGCCAACCCCGTGGAATTGCTGGACTCCCCCCGCCTGCCCTTGAAACTTCCCAAGGTCCTGGGGGAACAGGAAGTGGCCGCGCTGCTCTCCGCCACCGACCCGGCCACGCCCTGGGGCCAACGGGACAGCGCGCTCCTGGAAGTCCTGTATGCCACCGGCCTGCGGGTTTCGGAACTGGTGGGCCTCACCCTGAAGCAGGTGGATCTGCGCCGGGGCGTCGTGCGGGTCCGGGGCAAGGGCAGCAAAGAGCGGGTGGTGCCCCTGGTTGCCCAGGCCGTGGAGAAACTGAACCTCTACCTCTCCCAGGGCCGGCTCAAGATGCTGGGGGGCAGGGAAAGCCCCTTTCTCTTCCTCAACCGCCGGGGGACGCCGTTGTCCCGCCAGGGTTTCTGGAAAATTCTGAAACAATATGCCCTGAAGGCAGGGGTCCGGGATTTGAGCCCCCACACCCTGCGCCATTCCTTTGCCACCCATCTCCTTTCCCGGGGGGCCAATCTTCGGGTATTACAACTGCTGTTGGGCCACGCGGACCTGGCCACCACCCAGATTTATACCCACCTGGACGCGGCCCGTCTCCGGGAGGTCCATAAGAAGGCCCATCCCCGGCCATGACCCGGCAAAACTCCGCTCCCCCCCGCACTCTGGAGGTGATCACCACCCACCTGAACGCGGACTTCGACGCCCTGGCCTCCATGGTGGCCGCCAAGAAACTCTACCCCCAGGCCCTCCTGGTTTTTTCCGGCGCCCAAGAGAGCAGTTTGCGGGATTTTTTTGTGCGTTCCAGCTTTTATTTCCTGGATTTCACCCGCATGAAGCAGGCCCCGCCGGAGGAAATCAAACGCCTAATTCTGGTGGACACCCGCCAGGCCTCCCGTATCGGCCGGTACGCGGAAGCCGCGGCTTCCGGCGAGGTGGAGATTCACATTTACGACCACCACCCGGATTCTCCGGACGATGTCCACGGCAGTATAGAAATCGTGGAACCCCTGGGCTCCACCACTGCCATCCTCACCCGGCTCATCCGGGAAAAGAGCCTGGAGCTTACTCCCCAGGAGGCCACCATCATGGCCTTAGGGATCTTTGAGGATACCGGCTCCTTCACCTTTTCCTCCACCACTCCCAAAGACTTCGAAGCCGCGGCCTATCTTCTGGAGCAAGGCGCGGACCTCAACGTGGTGGCCGGGATTCTCTCCCGGGAAATGTCCGCAGAGCAGGTGTCGCTGCTCAACAATCTTCTGGAACACACCAGTCATTTTCATGTGAACGGCATCGAAGTGGTCTTGGCCCACAGCACCGCCCAGGAGTACGTCCCCGACTTTGCGGTGGTGGCGCACCGCTTCATGGATATGAACAATATCCAGGTGCTCTTCGCCCTGGCCCAGATGGAGGACCGGGTTTACGTAGTGGGCCGCAGCCGGGTGCCGGAAGTGAACGTGGCCGACGTCCTCGCCGATCTGGGGGGCGGAGGCCATAGTTACGCCGCGGCCGCGGCCATCAAGGGCACTCCTCTGACCCAGGTAGAGGAACAGATTCGCCACCTGATCCAGACCAAGGTGCAACCCCAGCGCCGGGCCCGGGAGATCATGTCCTTCCCGGTGAAATGGGTTTCCCCGGAAGTGCCCTTGGAAGAAGCGGAACTCCTGCTCAACCGTTATAGCATCAACGCCCTGCCGGTGCTCGCGGCAGGCAAACTCCTGGGCCTGATTTCCCGGCAAACCATTGAGAAAGGCATTTACCACGGTCTGCGCCATCACCCCGCCCGGGACTACATGACCACGGAGATCGCCACCGTCTCCCCGGACGCCACCCTCGCGGAAATCCGGGAAAAACTGGTGATCAACAAACAGCGGCTGCTGCCGGTGGTGGAAGAAGACCAAGTCATCGGCGTCATCAGTCGCACCGACCTCCTGCACCTGCTCATCGCCGCGGAGGAAGAAACCCAGTGGACCCAGCCCCTGCGCACTAAAAATATCCAGAGCCTGATGCGGGAACGGCTGCCTAAAAAGATTCTGGAAATCCTGCAGCAGGTGGGCCAGGTAGCCGAGGAATTGGGCTTTACCGCCTATACCGTGGGCGGTTTCGTCCGGGATTTGTTCCTGAGATACGATAACCTGGACATCGACATTGTTATCGAGGGAGACGCCATCGTCTTTGCCCGCCGCTTCGCCGGCCGTTACGGGGCCCGCTCCCGGGAATTTCACAAATTCAAGACCGCGGTGATCATCTTCCCGGACGGCTTCAAGATCGACGTGGCCACCGCGCGCACCGAGTATTACGAAGCTCCCGGCGCCCTGCCGGTGGTGGAATACAGTTCCATCAAGATGGACCTCTACCGCCGGGATTTCACCATCAACACTCTGTCGGTGAAGCTCAATCCCCGGGATTTCGGCACCCTGATGGACTTCTTCGGGGCCCATCGGGACCTGAAAGAAAAGGTGATCAGCGTCCTCCACAACCTGAGCTTCGTGGAAGACCCCACCCGGGTCTTCCGGGCCATCCGCTTTGAGCAGCGCTTCAAATTCCGGGTCAGCAAACTCACCGCCAACCTCATCGCCAACGCGGTGAAAAACAACTTCTTCGACCGGCTATCCGGGGCCCGCCTCTTCGGGGAATTGAAGCTGATTCTCCAGGAGGCCAACCCGCTGCCCGCGATTGCACGGCTGGCGGAGTTCAATCTCCTTACTCCCATCCATCCCCGGCTGCGCTATGACGAAGGCACCAAGGGCATGCTGGAGCGGGTCCAGGGAGTGCTGTCCTGGTTCGATCTGTTGTATCTGGAAGAAAAGTTCGACCGCTGGCTGGTTTATTTCCTGGGATTGGTGGAGCCTTTAGCTCCGGAAGAACTGGAGGAGATGGTGCAACGGTTCAAAATCTCCCCCAAAAAGGCCTTGGCCATTACCCGGGGCAAGGAAGCCGCGGATAAGACCCTGATGCAGCTCTACAGGTTGAAGGAAACGGACCGGGTGCAGATTTACCGTTTGCTCAATCCCTTGGGCACCGAGTATCTCCTGTATATGCTGGCCAAAACCAAGCAGGAAGCCTCCAAGAAGGCCATTTCCCTGTACTTCACTCACCTGAAGCACCTGAAGCCGGAACTCCGGGGCCGGGACCTGCTGGCCCTGGGCTTCGCGCCCGGCCCCCTCATCAAAGAAATGCTGGAGAGCCTGCACGAGGCCCGCCTCACCGAAGAAGTTAAAACCCGCAGGGAAGAATTGAAACTAATCCGGCGGTCGTTTGGGCCGTAAGACATTTTTCTCGCAAAGGCGCAGAGGACGCAAAGAAAAGACGCAAGAAGTTATTAAAATTAAAACTCTTGCGTCTTTTCTTAGCGCTCTTGGCGTCTTTGCGAGAGGCTTTTTTATTAATGCTTCCGCACGTTTTCCTGGATAAAGCCGATGATGTCCTTGGTGTCCGTGCCGGGGCCGAAGATGGCGGCGATGCCCGCGGCTTTGAGCGCCGGGACGTCTTCGTCGGGAATGATGCCGCCTCCCATCACCAAAACGTCCTGGATGCCTTTCTCCTTGACCAGCTCCATCACCCGGGGGAAGAGATAATTGTGGGCCCCGGAGAGCACGCTCATGGCAATGACGTCCGCGTCCTCCTGGAGGGCCGCGGCCACGATCTGCTCCGGGGTCTGCCTTAAGCCCGTATAAATCACTTCCATACCGCTATCCCTAAGGGCCGCGCAAATGACCTTGATGCCCCGGTCATGACCGTCCAAACCCGGCTTGGCAGCCAATACTCTGATCTTCCTCATCTTGTTCTCCTTTTTATCAGTAAGCTGTAGGCTGTAAACAGTGAGCAGTAAAAACAAAGCCTCTCTCTTTCACTGCTTACTGCTCACTGCTTACTGCTCACTAAACCAACGCCGGGGCTTCGTATTCGCCGAACACGGCTCTCAAAGTGTCGCAGATTTCTCCCAGGGTGGCCAGGGCCTTGACCGCGGTTAGAATGGGCGGCATAAGGTTGGCGTCCCCGGCCGCGGCCTGTTTCAGTTCCGCCAGGGCCTTTTGTACTGCGGCGTTATCCCGGGTGCTCTTCAACTCTTTCAGGCGAGCCACCTGGCGGTCGCCCACCGCGGGGTCCACTTTCAGGAGGTCCTGGAGCTTTTCTTCCTTCACCTGGAATTTATTGAGACCCACCACCACCCGGGAGCCGGCTTCGATCTCCCGCTGGTATTGGTAGGCCGCGGCCCCGATCTCTTTCTGGACAAAACCCTTCTCGATGGCCGCGACCGCGCCGCCCAGGCGGTCGATCTGGTCGATATATTCCTGGGCCTTGGCCTCCACCTGGTCGGTGAGGTTCTCCACGTAATAAGATCCGGCCAACGGGTCCACGGTGTCGGCCACCGCGGTCTCGTAGGCGATGACCTGCTGGGTCCTGAGCGCCACCTGCACTGCGTTTTCCGAAGGCAGGGCCAGGGCCTCGTCATAGGAATTGGTGTGCAGGGACTGGGTGCCTCCCAGGACCGCGGCCAGGGCCTCGAACGCGGTGCGCATGATGTTGTTCAAAGGCTGTTGCGCAGTTAAGCTGCACCCCGCGGTCTGGGTATGGAAGCGGAGCATCAGGGAGCGGGGGTCCTGGGCCCCGAAGCGCTCTTTCATGATCTTGGCCCAGAGGCGCCGGGCCGCCCGGAACTTGGCCACTTCCTCCAGGAAATCCTGGTGGGAGTTGAAGAAGAAGGAAAGCCGGGGGCCGAATTCGTCCACCTTCAGCCCCGCCTTGATGGCCGCCTCCACGTAAGCGATGCCGTTGGCCAGGGTGAAGGCCACTTCCTGGACCGCGGTGGAGCCCGCCTCCCGGATATGGTAGCCGCTGATGCTGATGGTGTTCCACTGGGGCACGTCCGAGGTACAGTACGCGAAGATGTCGGTGATCAGCCGCATGCTCGGCCGGGGCGGGAAGATGTAAGTGCCCCGGGAGGAGTATTCCTTCAAAATGTCGTTTTGCACCGTGCCCCGGAGTTTGTCGAAGGTCACGCCCTGTTTTTCCGCCACCGCCAGATACATGGCCAGGAGCACCGCGCAAGGCGAATTGATGGTCATGGAAGTGGACACCTGCTCCAGGGGGATGCCCTGGAAGAGCCGCTCCATGTCCCAGAGGGAGTCGATGGAGACCCCCACCTTGCCCACCTCCCCCTGGGCCAGGGGGTGGTCGGAGTCGAAACCGATCTGGGTGGGCAGGTCAAAAGCCACGGAAAGCCCGGTCTGACCGGATTTCAAGAGGAAGTGGTAGCGTTCGTTGGTCTCTTCCGCGCTTCCGAAGCCCGCGTACTGGCGCATGGTCCAATAGCGGCCACGGTAGGCCGTGGGCTGCACCGCCCGGGTGTAAGGGTACTGCCCGGGGAGGCCCAGTTGCTTCATGTAATCGAAACCCTCCATATCCAGAGGAGTATAGACCCGTTTCACCGGAATGCCGGAGGTATTGATGAATTCCTTTTTCCGCTCCGGGATCTTCTGCAGGACCTTAGCCACTTTCTCATCGTACTTGGCTACGGCTTCTTTCAGGGAAGCCATCTTCTGGGGATCACACATAAAAGGGCACCTCGTTTGGGGTCATAAGAATCGGGTTGAGACGGAGCCAGGAGACAATGCTCCCCGGCCTTGCCAACCAATAATTTGAAAAGGGATTTCTCTGGAGCATATTTAACCACAGCGGGAAGGGGTGAAAATCAAAGAATTTCTGATTTTCTTGTCAAAAATTCTCTTACGCCCCGCTTTATGCCAAGTTGCCGCAAAACAGGTAATCTTGAAATCACCCCGTTGTAGGGGCGGGGTTCCCCCGCCCGCCATTCTCCGCAGCATCGCTCCATGGGCGGGGAGACCCCGCCCCTACGTCCCTCACCGCTTTAGCGTCCGCCCAAGATACTCCAGAGCAGCCCGGAGGTCAAGGTGGAAGCGAGCAAAGCCGCCTGGCTGGAAGCCAGGGCATGGTAAAACAAATTATTATGGGGATCATCCCGGCGGCCCATGATCTGCACCATCTGGGCGGCATCCGGTATCAGCCCCAGGGCTGCGGCCCCAATCAAGGGATTGATCTTTTGGCTGGCAAACAGGTTGTGCACCTTGATGGCCGCAATCACCACCCCGGTGGCCAAAATCAGAGCCGCCAGCCCCAGGATAATGATTTTTATAAAAGTCAGGGAAAAAATCAGGGTCGCATGACACTGGCTGCCCACCGCCAGCCCCAAAAGCACCGCCAGAATGTCCGCCAGCCGGTTGGACAGGGTCCGGGCCAGGCGGTCGGCCACCCCCGCTTCTTTCAGGATGTTGCCCAGAAAAAACATTCCTGTGAGCAACGCCGCCCAGGGCACCAAAATCAGGGTCAAAACCAGGCCCGCGGCCGCAAAGAGCAGGCTCTCCCGGCGGCTCACCTTGCGGCTGGGAGGCAGGCGCAACATGCGCTCTTGTTTGGTGATCAAAAGTTCCACCAGGTACGGCTGCAGCAGAAAATAAATGCCGGTGAGGATAAAGGCCGCCAGAGCCACCGGGCCGGTTAACTCCGGCGCGATCTTGGCCACCAAAAAAGTGGCGGCCAAACCGTCCCCGCCGCCCACCAGAGCCGCGCTCCCGGCCTGGGACAGGGGCAGGCCAAAGCCCCATCCCAGAATCAAGACAATCAAAAAAGCAATGGGAGTAAGCAGCCCCAGGATCAGGAGCCTGGGTTGGGCGATAAGATAGGTCAAATTCGCGCCTGCGCCCCAGCCCAGGAAAATCAAAGCTGGATAGAGGCCGGAGATTAGCCCTCCTTGGAGAGTCAGGAAGAAAGGGGCCAGGGACACGGCCAAGGCCGGAATGGGAACATTGGCAAAGAGGAGGCCCGCAGCCAGAGGGACCAGAAAAACCGGGTGCAGCCGGAAGACCACGGCCACATAGATCAATCCCAAGGCCAGGACGGCCATCAGGACCCAAAGCCCCAGTTGGATAAGGGTAATCTCCCCCGGCATCAACTAGACCGCCCCAATTACGCGGAAATAACTACCAAAACCTCGCCCACGGACACGTTGTCGCCCTTGCTTACCCGCACCTCTCTGACCGTGCCGGCGACAGTAGCCTGGAGGTCGTTTTCCATCTTCATGGCCTCCAGCTTCACCACCGTATCCCCGATTTGCACCTGATCCCCTACCGTTACCAGGACCTCGAGGATGGAGCCGGGCATGGGGGCCGTGACCGCGCCCGGTTCCCCGGCAGCCGCGGGCTTCTCCGGCGGCGGCGAGGGCCGGGCCGGAGCCGCGGGCCGGGGCGGCGTCACCTTGGGCGGAGGAGGCGGGGCCGGAGCAGGGACCGCGGTCCCCGGGGTCAGGGGTTGATATTTGACCTCATAGGTCCGGCCGTTGACCAGCACCCGGGCCTGCTCACCCTGGACCCCCAGGACTTCCACCTCAAAAGTCTTATCGCCGATGGTCAGCCGATAACGCCCCATAAAAGACCGTTTTCCGTTTTCCGTTTTCCGTTTTCCGTTAACCTGGTGCTATCTTTTTTGCATGTTGATCCGGGCCTGCATGGCTTGCCAGCGGCCGGACAAGGCCCAGGGGGAGCCTCCGGGCAAGGCGGCCTCCATCTGGCGTGCCGGTCTATGCTCTTGTTGATAAAGGCTCAGGGCCAGGGCAATGGCCGCGGCCACCAGAGGGTCATCCGGAACAGATCCGATTCTGTTGGCCAAAGGCTCCCGGGGCGGCAGCACCGGAGAGGGCCGGTCCCACTCGGGCGCGGAAACCGGCTCCGTCTGCTCAAAAGCGCCGGGCCCCAATTCCCCCATACCCCATCTGCCCTCAAAACCGGCCTCGCCTAATTTTAAGAGACGGGGGAAATAGAGAGCGCTCAGGGCCAGCAATCCGCCCAGAATGAGGATGGCGACTACCCCCAAGACGCCGGAGCCTAGCATTTCCAGAGCCATGATTTAGCCTATTTAGTGAGCATGGTAGCGCCAGGGTAATCCACTGGTCAGAAATCAGCTTAACCTTGCATTTCCATACTGATCACTGATTACTGATTACTGATTACTGATCACTTTCTGGCCCCTGGCCCCTGGCCCCTGATCCCTGGCCCCTGTCCCTAAATCTCCCCTTCCTGCTCCATCTTGGCCAGGGCTTCGAAGCGGATATCCATGCCCAGGACCCCCTGGATTTCATCGTTTTCATTGCGCACCGGCACGCTCACGGTGATGCACAGCGCGCTGGTGAACCGGGAGGTATAGAAGTCCGACACGAAAACCTTACCGGATTTGATGGGTTCGATGAACCAGTTGCGGTTGGAGAGGTCCTCATCCAGTTTCATGTCTTCATACTTGGCCCGATCCACGATATGGGTGATGTTCCGGGTGATTTTCCGGCCATCCAGGTTGGTGACGTACATGAACTGGATAAAGGGGTTGAGGTCCAACACCTGCTGCAGCACCGGCTCCATCTGCGCGGGCTCCATGGTGCGTATTTCCTCCCGCTCCGCCAGGTCTTCGGCCAGGTGGGCCGCGAGTTGATAGGCCTTCTCCTTGAGGCGGTCGAATTCCGAAACAAAGAGTTCGGGCAGATACTTCCGCGCCAGACTTTCCATTTCCTCATTGGAGATGGAAGTGCAGCGCCCTGCCTCGTACCACTCCATGATGCGCTTGTGGATCTTGGAGACGCCAGGGTGGCCTTTGTCCACCTGTTTGTCCCCTTCGAGCGCCAGCCGGGCGTTGATCCAGTGAACAATGCCCGCCTTCCCGGATTTGTCGGTGATGGTGATGGTAATGGGCCTCTTCAAGATGCGGCCCGTATCAAACGCGTTATAGATCTCTTCGTTTTTCAGCAAGCCGTCCGCATGAATCCCGGCGCTGGTGGCGTTGAAGTTTTTGCCCACAAAGGGATAGTTGGGGGGAATATGATAATGCAGCTCCTTCTCGAAATACTGGGCGATATCGGTGATCACCGTGGTGTCGATACCGTCCATGGAGCCCCTGAGTGAGATGTACTCCATAATTAGCCCTTCGATGGGCGCGTTGCCGGTGCGCTCCCCGAAACCCAAAAGCGTGCCGTTCACCGCACCGCAGCCGTAGAGCCAGGCGGTGACGCCGTTGACGAACACCTTGTGGAAATCGTTGTGGCCGTGCCATTCCAGGAGATATCCGGGGACACCGCCGTCTTCGATCATGGCCCGCACCAGCTTGGGCACGCTCCGGGGCAAGGCCGCTCCGGGATAAGGCACCCCGTAGCCCATGGTGTCGCAGAGGCGCACCTTGATGTCAATGCCGGTCTCCTGCCGGAGCTTCATCAACTCCAGGGCCAAAGGCACGCAAAAGCCGTAGATATCGGCCCGGGTCACGTCCTCGAAATGGCAGCGGGGCGCAATCCCTAGATCCAGGGCCGCCTTGACGATGCCCAGGTAGTCATCCATGGCCTTGCGCCGGTTCCACTTGAGTTTCAGGAAAATGTGGTAATCAGAAACCGAAGTGAGAATGCCGGTTTCCTTCAGATCCATCTCCTTCACCAGATTCAGGTCCGCGGCCACGGCCCGGATCCACCCGGTAATTTCCGGATAGAGATAACCCCGCTCCCGGCAGCGCTCCACGGCTTCCTTGTCCTTGGCGCTGTACAGGAAGAATTCGCTCTGGCGGATGATGCCTTTGGGCCCGGAGAGTTTGTGGAGCATATCGAAGATTTCCACGATCTGCCGCACGGTGTAAGGCGGCCGGGCCTGCTGCCCGTCCCGGAAGGTGGTGTCGGTGATCACCATCTCCTCCGGGGGCTGAGGGATGACGAATTTATAATCAAAATCGATGCGGGCCACTTCCGTGTAAGGGAAAATCTGCCGCATCAAATTGGGTTCTTCCACTTCCTGCAGCCGGTGCTGCCAGATGAAAGAATGCTCATGATCCAATAAACGACGTTCTCTGTTCCAACGAGCCATAGCCTGCCCTTTTTTAGCTGTCAGCTGACAGCGGTCAGCTTTCAGCTTTAAGTTGTTTATAGTTAAAGGCCAGTGGATGCTGGTTCCCCTGCCCTGGCCTAATCAAGCATTAAGTAATCCTGCCGTCCGTCAACCGTCAAAACCAAAATCCCCCTAAATCCCCCTAAATCCCCCTTTAGAAAAGGGGGACTTAAAAGACTCGTCTTTACCCCCCTTTTCTAAAGGGGGGTAGGGGGGATTTTTCCCCGCCGGGAGTGAAACAAACCTACCTAACCCACCTTTCATTGGCTTTTAGCTGACCGCTGACAGCTGATAGCTTCTATCTATTTTTCCAACCTTAATCCCAATTCCAGCAACTGCTCCAGTTCCACCCGCGACGGCGCCTGCGTCACCGGGCACGCGGATTTCTGGGTCTTGGGGAAGGCGATGACTTCCCGGATGGATTTGGCCCCGCAGAGGATGGCCACCAACCGGTCGAACCCGAAGGCCACGCCGCCGTGGGGCGGCGCGCCGTAGTCCAGGGCCTCCAGCAGGAAACCGAATTTTTCTTCGGCTTCCGCCTGACCCATCCCCAAAACCTGGAAAAGCTGCTCCTGCAAGTCCCGGCGCCAGTTGCGGATGCTGCCGCCGCCGATCTCCTGACCGTTCAAGACCAGGTCGTAGGCCCGGGCCCGGACCTGCCCCCGGGTGCTTTCATCTGCCAATAAATGTATATCCTCTTCCTTGGGCGCGGTAAAGGGGTGATGCACCGCGACGAAACGCCCTTCGTCCCGGTCGTATTCCAGGAGGGGAAAATCGGTGACCCAGACCATACTAAAGGTGTCATGGGGGATCAAGTTTTCCCGCTGCCCCAGGTGGACCCGGAGCTGCCCCAAGGCGGTGTTGGCCACTTGCGGGATATCGGCGATGAACAGCAACAGGTCCCCTTCTTTTGCCTCTAGACGGTCATTCAAGGCTGTTTTCAATCCCACCGGGAAAAATTTGGCTATCGGCGACTGCCACTCCGGCGTCAGCTTCACCCAGGCCAGCCCCCGGGCCCCATAAACCCCGACCAGGCCGGTGAGATCGTCCAGTTCTTTCCGAGAGAGTTTGGACAACCCTGGGCCGTTCATGGCCTTGACGATGCCGCCCTGGTCCACCACTTCCCGGAACTGGCGGAACTCGGATTCCTTAATCAGGTCCGTGACCTCTTTCAGCTCCAACCCGAACCGCGGGTCCGGCCGGTCCAGCCCGAAGCGGTCCATGCATTCCTGGTGTGTCAGGCGGGGAAAGGGCGGCTTCAGTTTCACGTCCAGCATTTCTTTAAAAAGCGCCACCATCAGGCCTTCCACCACCTGCATGACGTCTTCTTCGGTGACGAAGGCCATCTCCAGGTCGATCTGAGTGAACTCGGGTTGGCGGTCGGCCCGCAAATCCTCATCCCGGAAACAGCGGCAGAGTTGATAATAGCGGTTCAATCCGGCCATCATCAGCAGTTGCTTAAAAAGCTGGGGCGACTGGGGCAGAGCGAAAAAATGGCCCGGCAGCACCCGGCTGGGCACCAGATAGTCCCGGGCCCCCTCCGGCGTGCTCTTGGTGAGAATGGGAGTCTCCACCTCGATGAAACCCTGGCCGTTCAGGAACTGGCGGGCCACCTGCGCGGCCCGGTGGCGGAAGAGGATGTTCTTCATCACGCTGGGGCGCCGCAGGTCCAGGTAGCGGTACCGCAGCCGCAGGGCCTCAGAGATGTCCACCCGGTAGTCTTCCAACTGGAAAGGCGGGGTCTTGGAAGCGTTGAGAATGCGCAGTTCTTCCACCAGGACCTCGATCTCGCCGGTGTTCAACTGGGGGTTGATCATGTCCGCAGGCCTTAAGTTTACCACTCCTCGGATGGCGATAACCCATTCGTCCCGGAGCACTCCCGCCTTGTTATGGACGTCCGGGTTGGCCTCCGGGTTGAAGACCACTTGGGTGAGGCCGTCCCGGTCCCGGAGGTCGACGAAAATGAGGCCCCCATGGTCCCGGCGGCGCTGCACCCAACCCATGAGGATCACTTCCGCGCCCGCGTCGGCTCCCCGCAATTCCCCACAGGAATGAGTGCGCTTTTTTAAACCTGCTAATGAATCGAACACGTTGATGTCCTTCCCTTGAGGGGGGCCAGTGATCAGTGATCAGTAATCAGTGATCAGTTTCCTTCAAAAATACCCACTGATCACTGATTACTGATTACTAAAAAATTTTTCCCCTCCCCTAATAATCCTTTACAATCCTGCCAAAACCATGGGCAGGAGGGACAGGGACACTTCCTGCTGATCACCGGTGGCCATGCGGCGCAAGGTGGCTTTGCCCGTTTCCAGTTCCCGGTCCCCCAGGATCACGGTGTAAGTCGCGCCCAGGCGGTCCGCCAGGGACATCTGGGCTTTAAGAGACCGCTCTGCGAAATCCATCTCTGCGGCAATGCCCTCCTGCCGCAGGGTTTGCATCAGGGAAAAGGCCTTATCCCGAGCCTCGGAGCCCAACGCGGCCAGAAAGACCTTTTTACCGTCGCCCTGGCCCAGGTTCTCCGGCAGCACTTCCAGGAGCCGGTCTTCGCCGATGGCAAAGCCGATGGCCGGGAGGTCCGGCCCTCCTAGTTCCTGGGCTAGGCCATTGTAGCGGCCGCCCCCGGCCACCGCGTCCTGGGCCCCCAACCCCACGGCCACCACCTCGAACGCGGTGCGGGTGTAATAATCTAGACCCCGGACCAGCCGGGGATCCTCCACGTAGGTCACCCCGAAGCGGCCCAGCAGTCCCAGCACCCGGTTGAAATGCCCGGCGCAATCCGCGTCGAGATAATCCCGGAGCACCGGGGCATCCTGCAAGATCTCCCGGCAGTGCGCGGACTTGCAATCCAGGACCCGCAAGGGATTGGTGTTACGCCTCCGCTGGCAGTCTTCGCACAACCCCACTTTATTAAGCAAAAAGAGGCCCAGGCCCGCCTTGAACTTCTTCTGGCAGTCGGGGCAGCCCAGGGAATTGACCAGCAGACGGGAGGCCCCTAATTGCACCTTTCTCAAAATCTCCATAAGGAGCAGAATGACTTCCGCGTCCAGCTCCGGCGCATCGCTTCCCAGGGCCTCGCAGTTGATCTGGTGAAACTGGCGGTAGCGCCCCTTCTGGGGCCGCTCGTAGCGGAACATGGGCCCCAGGGTATATAATTTTTTGACCCCCGCGGCCTTATCCAGGCCGTTTTCCAGCACCGCCCGGAGCACCGACGCGGTGGCCTCGGGCCTGAGCGTCAGGAAATCCCCGTGGCGATCCGGGAAGGTGTACATCTCCTTGGAGACGATGTCCGTGTCCGCGCCGATGGAGCGGGAGAAGAGCTCGGTGCGCTCGATCAAAGGCAGCCGCAGTTCCCGGTAGCCGTACAGGGCAAAGGCCTCCCGGGCCGCGTTTTCCACGGCCTGCCAGCGTCCCGTCTCCGGCGGCAAAATATCCCGCATGCCCCGGATGGCTTTGATTTTCCCCGCCATGTCCAAACCCTAATTTAAAAAAATAAAAATAACCTTTAAGTTCAGGGTATGTCAAGGTGATTTCCGCCTCGACAACCACCGCCCCCTACCTCTCCAATTTCCCCTTGACAACCCGTCCCCGCCCCGATAAATTAACCAAAATAAAAACTCCCCAGGCAATCCGGAACCCGGTGCGAATCCGGGGCGGTCCCGCCGCTGTAATCGGGGACGGATGAGAGTAAAAGGCGAAAAGCCGGCCACTGCCGGGTAATAAAAAACCCGGTGGGAAGGCTGACTCTCTCCGGTCGATCCGAGAGCCAGAAGACCTGCCTGGCGGAAGGTAAGGCTACTCCTGATGGTAAAGGGAGTTCCATCGTACCGATGGGACTGCCTTTTTTTTTTACCTCACGCAAAGGCGCAAAGACACAAAGAAAGACGCAAACATAAAATTTAATAACATATATGTACCTTGGCGACTTTGCCCCTTGGCGGCTTTGCGTGAGATTCTTTTTCTTAGCACCCGGTTTTTAACTGGAAACTGGCAACTGGCCACTGGCCCCTGCATTTAACAGCTTTCCCCCCGGCGGCGTCGATTTTCATCCGCCAGCCGGTAAACCACGGAGGAAGGAGGACGATATATGGCCAAAGACAAGAGTAGCAAGAAACCCATCAGCATCCGTTATACCTGCGCGCCCGACGGCGACCAGGTGGGTCTGTCCCACTACCTGATGGCGGACGCCAAAAAGAAGTAGGACATGTCCCAGGCAATTTCACCTTTGTGGGGTCCGTCCCAGGCTGGGGTCAACGCCGGGGCCGGGCCCCATTTCGACGTACTCGAGGTGGGCCACCCGGATTACGTGGCCCTGATCAACGCGGACACCGCTTTTTGGGTGCTCTCCCCCCGGGCCGAGGCCCTGGATTACCTGTTGAGCGGGGAACTCCCTAAAACATATCTGGAAAAAGAGAAGAAGCTGGCCGGGGACCTGGAGACCGTGCGCTTCAAGCTCCTTACTTCCGCGGTCTATTTCAACCCCACGGAACGCTGCAACCTGGACTGCGGCTACTGCTACCTCCCCCGGGAGGCCCGGCGGACCGGCCAGGACATGGACCCGGCCCGGTTGCTAGAGGCCCTGGATAAACTGCAAGACTTCTTCGTCAGCACTTTGCCCGAAGGGGCCCGGCCCCAACTGGTCTTCCACGGCAGCGAACCCTTACTGGCCAAAGACGCGGTCTTTAAGGGCATCGAGCAGTACGGCGATTACTTCCGCTTCGGCGTGCAGACCAATACGGTTTTGCTGGATAAGGAAGCCATAGAGTTCCTTAAGGCCCACGGCGCGGGCATCGGCATTTCTCTGGACGGCCCCACCCCGGAAGTGGCGGACCGCACCCGGCGCACCTGGGGCGGCAGCGGCGTCTTCGCCCAAACCGTCAAGGTCCTGGAGGAATTGGTGGGCTACCCCGGCCTCAACATCATCACCACCGTCACCAAGGAAAACGTGCGGTCGCTCCCGGAGCTGGTGGACTTTTACCATGACCGGGGAGTGACCAACGCCCTCTTCAACCCGGTGCGGGGAACCCAGTTGGGCGGCCGCAACCTGATGCCGGACCAGACCGAGCTGGCCCACTATTTCTTTGCCGCGCTGGACCGCACATTTGAATTATACGAAAAAACCGGGAGGAAGCTGGTTATCGGCAACTTCGCCAACCTCCTCCTGGGGCTGGTGGCCCCGGGAGCGCGGCGGCTGATGTGCGACATCTCCCCCTGCGGCGGCGGCCGCTGCTTCTTTGCGGTGGGCGCAAGCGGCGAAGTGGCCCCGTGCAGCGAATTCCTGGGCCTGCCGGAATTCCATGGCGGCAACCTGTTTACGGACTCCATCAAAGACCTGCTGGCCACCCCCGCGTTTAAGCAGGTGACCACCCGCATGACCGAGAACCTGGAACCCTGCAAACGCTGCGCGGTGCGCCACTTCTGCGGCGCGCCCTGCCCCGCGGAGGTTTACGCGTTCAACGGCAGCCTGGACGCGCCCGCGCCCCTGTGCGACTTCTACGCGGCCCAGGCCCGCTACGCCTTCAAGGTCATCGCTGACGGCCGCCTGGACGCCCTCCTCTGGGATGGCTGGAAGGACGGTTTGGAAGAAATTGTGGTGATGTAAGATCCAACGTGTAGGGGCGGGTTTGAAACCCGCCCCTACAGCCTTCGGCCCCTACAATTTTTTCCCTTTCTTGCAACCGCCCCCGCTCCTTGTTACAATCCCGCCTGGAGTTTAAGTTCTTGAAAAAGTCCCTGCGCCTGATTTTTGCCATCATTAAATGGGCAGTCATTACCCTGGTGGCCGTGGAAGTCATGAGCTTCCTGGTCCTCACCCTGGGCAATCTCTTTATTTACGGGAGCGTCTGGGAGGGCAGCCGGGTCAACTACGACGGCTACACCCTGTTCCAGGAAGGCCCCCGGCCCACCGCCAACAACCCGCCGAAGGCGACGGATTCCCAGAACCGCCGCATCATCTGGATGTTCGGCGGCTCCACCATGCGGGGGAGCACCAACGATGACATCAAGACCATCCCCAGTTTCCTGGCGGGCATCCTCAACCGGGAGGGGAAACCTCTGTCTTTCACGGTCTTTAATTTCGGGGAGAACTCCTTCAACTCCCTGCTGGAGACCAAGTATCTCCAAAAATTATTAATCGAAAATCCAAACCGCCCTGATCTGATCATTTTTTATGACGGGGCCAACGAATGCGCCTATTTTTCCCAAAACCGCACGCCTTACGCCCACCACGGCTACCAGCGGTTGAAAGCCCTGATCGAGAGCCACCGGCGCAGCCTCTACGGCCTCTTTAAGACCATCAATGCCGCGGTTTACGCCTCCTTCACCCGGGAAATGTACGACAAGCTGCGGCAAACCGTGATCCCTATCCAGGCTGACTCTGCGGAACTGAAAAATTTCGTGGATTTAGCGGAGCAGAGATACGACTACGTCAATGAGCAGGCCAGATTTTACGGGGCCAAGTTCCTGCTCTTCTGGCAGCCAATATTATGGGTGGAGAGTTGCGAGGTGGCGCCCCAGGTTCGGCAGATCGAGGAGAATTATGCGATTAATAAATTACGTTTCGCGGCGGTGCGCCAGAATTTCCAGGTGACTTACCAGGCCCTGGCTGACCGCCTCCGTAACAAGCCGTATTTCATTGATTTTCAGAACATCCTATGTTCCCGCGCCACACCGGTTTACAAGCATGACGGAGTGCATTTGCACGATGACGGCAGGATGATGGTGGCCCAACAGATGAGCCGGGTTTTACAGGAGAGAGGGGGCGAAAGGGAGAGGACTCGATAGAAAGTTTCAGAGAAGAAGCAGGAAGTACCAAGTATCTCCTTACGGCCTAAGTTATCAATTTTTTTATCTATATGCGGGTTGGGGAGGGGGGTGTGGGGGGAGGGGCAGGGACCTCAAGTCCCTGGCCCCTCC
>Ga0233423_10000253_pt1 | contig 30348 bp, 43 predicted proteins | sample Watercolumn_Mata_FD_180713 | JGI IMG/M metagenome (GOLD analysis project Ga0233423, IMG submission 180713) | Freshwater microbial communities from Lake Matano, South Sulawesi, Indonesia - Watercolumn_Matano_2014_112_MG | ecosystem: Environmental > Aquatic > Freshwater > Lake | place: Indonesia... | reverse complement strand
TTTTGCCTGTAACATCGTCGGTTTGGTATCCTGTTCGAATTCAGGGCTGTCTTGATCAAATTTCAGTTTGCAACGGTTCCGGCAAAGCGTACCCATTTCGGTCATCAGACTCGAAAAACTGTGCACTGCCACACCTTCACTGTTCCGCCCTGTTATAAGCAAAGCGGAAGTTTGTGAAATTGATTAGAAAAAGAAAAAAAGAGAGAAAGTCTTTTGTGGTGCGGGTTTGCGGGTGTTTTTTTGTCTATTACGGTTTTCACGAAGCATCCGGTTTTCTTCTGGATTTTTCCGTTTTTTGCAGATGGTTGGTGAAATTTTCGCCTCAAACTTCCGGCGTTTTTCCGGTTACCGGTACTCGCGGGTGAGCTTGATGATGACGCCGAGCGGCTTTTGCGGCGCGTCCGGCGTCCAGGCGATGATTCCCGGAGCGTCGCCGACTTTTGCCAGCACGTAATCCCCTTCTCGCGGCTCCACGCTCTTGTCTATAATAATATGGTCGCCCTCGGCAATGCACGAGCCATCAGGCGTCATTCTGCTTCCGATCACGTCCATCATCATCCGGTTGCCGTCGTAAACCGCATTGTACGGCGTTTTTCCCTCCTCGACCACCTGTTTTACATCCGTTCGACGCCCGTTTTCCGGCTGTTCTCCCCGCATCATTTGACCACGGCCAGTTCTTGCCCAATCAGGGTCTAATCCGAAGTCAATCAACTTGATTATTACCCGACTTGGATCAGATTTTCCTTCTAAATATCGGTTGATATTCTGCGGATGCACGCCACACGCCTCAGCCATCACAGTCTTTGACCACTGCTTTGCTTCTCGAAACGCCTGTAGTCGATTGGCTATGTCGGCGTATTTAATCAATTTGAGTGATTTTGTGATTGATTTTTATAATCAACTTGATTATATTAGTATTGTTTTGGTTATGTATTAAGATAAAAAATAACCGAAAATGGAAAAAGCGGATAAAAATCTCACCCCATTCAAAGCGCTTTTGCGGTCGATGGAAACAAAAAAGGGGAAGTATTTCGGGATTTATGCCGAGGTTGCCAGGCGAGTCGGGAAGGTTCAGCCAGTCGTCTACACAAATGTTGCGTACTCAGAGGCGTTTAACCGCGATAAGGAGGTATTTCTCCAAGTCAAGGCTGAGCGTGATGAAAGGGCAAAAGTTATTGAAGAGGCAACCGCAAAAGCAAGCTGACCATGCGTCCGGTTAGTAAAAAGAGTGCGAACCTAAGCGCGAACTTAAGTGCGAACCATAAAAAAACGGTTCGCACTTCGCAAAAGTCTTTTTGTGACAATGGGTTAGCAGAAAAAGAGGTTTGGCTGTCTGTCCAAGAGAGTGCGAACCTCAGATGCGTTTCTGTTAGAGCGATTCAAAAGGCTTGCTCGGCGAAAAAATACACCACCAGAACAGTTACAGGAATTGGTGGTCAGCGCCTCGAAATCGCTCTCTCATCACTCCCGGAAACGGCTCAGATGAAGTATCGAAAATCGAAGCTTTCGGCGCTCGATTCTATCGAAAATCTGCCGGTTTTGCACTCCGATCCGCTTGATCTTTCGGAGCTTCAAGCGCTCTATCTCGAAGCGCCGATCTACAACAAGCGCAAGTTCGACAAGTACTATCCCTTCTTTTTCGCCGTCGGTTATTTCGAGTCGCGCAGCCTCCCGACCGGGACGAAGCTCCGCAAGATGATTGCCGAGTGGAACTCAGCCTCCGAGCACGCGAAGCTCTCGGTGAAAACGGTCTATGAGATGCGCCGAGCGCTCGAAACCGATGGCTATTCGGCGTTTTTCGGGAATTATGGGCAGAATCGCGGCCAGCATCGAGCGATTTCGTCGCTTCCAGATGGCATCCGCGAGCACCTTTTCGCGACGTTCCGCCGAAACTGGCTCCAGCCGAAAGGCCCGACTCAGCAGGAATGCTACGAGATGGTGCGCGAAGAGGCCAAACACCGGGGGTACTCAGAAGACCTTTTGCCGTCATGCGCCACGTTTACCAGGGCAATTCAAGATCAACTCGAACGAGAATTCGGTGTCTCAGGCCCCGGAGCGGTCTATTATGCCCGATTTGGACAGGCCGCCTTTGACCGGAAGTACGGGAACCACGCCGACCGCGACATGAGCGGCGTTCCGGCTGGCGCGTGCTGGGTTTTTGATCATATGCAACTTGATTTGGCGGTTCGCGTCCCTGATGGTGGCGGTTTCGCGGTGCGTCGATTCTGGGTGACCGCGGTCGCCGATATGCGGTCATGGAAAGTACTCTACTACTCCCTCAATATGCGCGAACCGAGCACCGAGGACATCAAGCTGGTCTATATAGCTGCGGTGATGATCTACGGCGTCCCGGATACGGTGTACCTAGACAACGGCAAGGATTTCCGGTCGAAAGACTTCAGCGGTCAGATCCGTAAAATCCGCGTTCAATACAGCGAGCTGTATCTCGGCTCAATTCTTGGCATGACCGGCGTCAGGCGTCCACTTTTTGCTATCCCGTACAATGCAAAAACGAAAATCATCGAGAGAATTTTCAAAAAGTGGCATGAGCGGTTTGAAAAGGTCTTGCACGTCGGATATACCGGATCGACATCGGTTGATCGCGTGGAGGAGCTGGCCGCGGTCATTAAAAGCGGGAACGTGCTCCACTACGAGGATATGGCGATGCTGCTCGACGCTTACGTGTCCGTGATGAACAGCAGGAAGATGCGCCACAAGGAGGCAGACATCGATGATATGAGTCCTGACGAGATTTTCGAGAAGTTCGGAGAGGAGCGCCAACAGGTCGATCCGGAGGTGATTTACCGCATCGCCGGAGAGATGAGCAAGCCGCGCCTGATTGCGAAAAACGGATTCGAGGACGCGGTCGTCTCGAAGGTTATCGGCTACAAAGCGATGTACTGGGCCGACTGGATGTATGCCTGGCAGGGTAACGGACGCAGGGTGTACAGCCGCCGCGACACCGAAAACCCGCGCTTGGCGTGGTTCTTCAGCTCTGAAACGCACGAGTATCTTGGCGCGGCGTCGATGGACTACTTCCGAACGAACGGCCTTGCCGAGTCTGACGAGGAGCGCGCCCGCGTTGCCGATGTGATCGGAAAGACGCGCGAGCAGGGCAAGATGATCCGTGCGGCCATCAAGACAGACGGCGGGGCGTCTGGCCTCGACATCCTGATGCGCAAGGGACTCGGCAGCAAGCAGCTCGAAAACGGATCGATGCGCGTGCCCGCCGAGCGAAAGTGCACCGGCACGGATGACGTGAATGATTTCGACACCTCGTTCGACTTTTCTGGTGGCGATATGCCAGAGGAGGAGCAGGATTTCGACCCGGATGCTTTTTGAACAACTGAAAAACAGGAGCGGAAATGGCGTTCTTCAGGCTTTTCACTGCGGCGGAGGTTGAGTGCCCCTTCTGCCGAATACACTACATCATTGACACTCATTACCGTATCCACCGCTGCCCGTTTTGCAAAGAGCAGATTGTACTAAACACTGGATCGATTGACTGGAAATGCAATCACAAAAAGGAGGCTCGCGATGCTTAAAAGCTTGATTCGTTTATGGCGGCGGTTTCGCTGCTGCTGGTCTGGTTGACCGGCGTGATCTCTTTCGTTGGCCTCCCGCCGAACGTTGTGAGGGAGCTGGCGTGCTGGCAGGACAGGATTTTCTCGACGTTCGCGGCGGTGCTGCGATAAAAAAAACCTGCCTGGAGGGGGCAACCTCCGGCAGGCTCTTGTAACCATCAAAAGAACACATCAATGACACAAGTTAACAAAGAATCGCCAAACGCGAAAGCGACGCCGAACACGGCGCGGTTGCAGGCGGCGGTGCAGGAAATCAGGACAGGCGAAAGGCTCGGTCTGCGCCCGCTGGCGGAGATGATCCGTAAGGCTGCCGGGCGCGAATCTCTGGCGCACTCCGCGCTGGGCGACTGGCTGAACGGCACGTACACCGGCGAGTGGGGGCCAATCGAGGAGGCTGTGCAGGCATGGCTCGACAGCCGCGCCGAGGCCGTCGAGCTTGAAGAAAAACGGTCGTCGCTGGCAGTACCGCAGAAACGCCGCTTCGAGCGGTTCGCACAGACGGTTATGGCGCAGACGATCAACCGGGCCATCAGCACCGCCCACGCGCGCGGCGATCTCAATATTGTGGTGGCGCGGCCCGGCATGGGCAAGTCACGCTGCACGAGGGAGTACAAGGCCCGCTATTCGTCGCTGATCTACCTCCGCGCGATGGAGGGCATGACCACGCGGGACGCGGTGCGCGAGCTAGCGAGCCTTGTCGGGGCGCGGACGACTGGGTCGAACGTAGCCATTGCCGAAGACATTAAGCTCAAGGTCGGCGCGCGGCGCATGGCCTTCATTTTTGACGAGGTGGAGTTCCTGCCGATGCGCTTTGTGGGCCTGATTCGCGGTATCCGCGAAGACCTCGACGACGAGCTGGGCCTCGTGCTGATCGGGACGCCGGAGTTTTTGCAGCGCTTGCGCAGCGGCGTGAGGGAGTACGCCTACATCTGGAGCCGAGTCGATGCGGTGATGGAGGTCGTTCTGAGCGACGCGCAGAAGCGGCACGACTTTTCAGCGCTGATTTCGGCGCAGATCGGGAGCGCTCCGGATGACTTGGTCGAGGAGTTCGTGAAGACCTTCGATTCCGAGTTCCGCAAGGGCGGAAAGTTCTTCCACGGCCTGCTTCAGCGCAGCATCGAGACCAGCCAGCCGATCAGCGCGGAGCTTTTCCGCACCATCGTGGCTGAAAAGAAGCGAAAGGGGGTGATGCGATGAGCAGAGAGATATGCAGGGATTGCCGGAAGTTGACGGCGAGTCCGGTGACAATGATGGTGTCTTGGGATTATGGTGTGATCGTTGGGGAGAACGAGACGGTATGCCAGGAGTGCTGTGGCAAGCGGTACGATGCTGCCCGCTCGGCGTGGGAGCGTGAGAACGGAGCAGCTCCAATACCGAAAAACGCAAGGAAATCGAGGCGAGTCCGTAGATATGGGATCAGGGCGGAAAAACTCAAAGCGATGAGCTTCCCAAAAGATGTCGTCGATTTGGCCCTTGTCGCTGCGGGACGCTGCTGTTGCATCTGCCACAAGTTCTGTGGCGTCAGGATCGAGACGCATCACATTCGGCCTGTTTCCAAGGGGGGAGACGACAGCTTTGAGAACTGCATTCCCCTCTGTTTTGATTGCCACGCGGAGGTTGAACACTACAACGATCAGCATCCAAGAGGACGTAAGTTTTCCGAGAGCGAGCTTCGGAAGCATCGTGATACATGGTTCTCGAAAGTCGAAGAGATGAATACGCTCACGGCGCCGGTGACGATGCTGGACGGGTATGGGCCGCATGTGGTCTGCCCAAAATGCGGGAAGCAGATACACTTTGTCCGCACGGAGCGAGGGAACAAGATGCCTTGTGAGCTTGAGCTGAAGCAGGGAGATGGGCGGATGACGCTGATCGACCACAACGGGGTGATGCACCGAAAGGCGTCGGCAAAGGTGCATGGCTATGAGCCGCACTTTGGGCACTGCGATACTGGATCGCGCCGCCCGGACGGGAGCAGGACTGTAGTCATCAAAAACGAACATAACCGAAGGAGGGGGATATGATCTCTTGTGATGAGAATTGCACTTGCTGCCAGTATGCCGACACAGACAAGTGCCCGTTTGCGCTTGCAGGCGACGCGGATCAGGCGCTGGATGAGGTGTTTCTCCTGCAGATGGAGGAGGATATCGTCAAGGCTGCCGAGGCGGCGGGCGAGCCTGCTGCGAAATGGAAACAATGGGTATCGAATAGTCCCCAGTCCCAGGTGCAAGCGATAATAGGCGAGGGGTTGCAGCGGCACTTTTCGTTGCTGCTCAGGTCTCCGCTGCTTGTTAATGATGGCGCGCTGAAGGTTGGTGACGGGTATCAGCATCTGGTAGCCATCGCCGTCCATGCGATGATGCTTGCTGCGGCGGTGCGGCACGAAGTCGCCCGCGTTGAGGATGAGCACACGTTATCACGCTGCGGGATAGCTGAATCGATGGGAGGTGTGTCATGATCGATCATGTGGTTGGGGTTGCGCTTGCTGTGACCCTCGGTGCGGCGTTTGCCGCGTGGTACTGTGTTGGAGTTCTCGGCTTAAAAAACAACAAAGGAGGGAGCGATGAGGCTGAATGATCGGTTGACGCAGACAGTCCGCGACCTGGTGGACGAAGTCCTGTTCCGGTTCCCGGTGGATTGCAAGGAGGCTCAGCGCCTGATTGCTGATGCGTTGGTGCGTCAGCAGACGGTGGAGCTGGTGGTTCGGATTATCGATACAACGCTGCTCGATGATGGGCAGGATACTAAGCGGAGGGCGTCATGAGTGAGGAGATAAAGGTGCTGATCAGGCGGATGAATCTGGTCGCTGTGCGGCTGGATTCGATCGTGCCAGAGGGGGACGGGTTTGTCCGGGAGATTCGTTGGCTGGTCGATGAGCTGCTGGTAATCGCAGGCAGGACGATGTATTCTGTCGTTGTCGAGGATATGAAGGAGGGCCGGTTATGGTGAACATGGATATGATCTATGGGTTACTGGCCGCTATTGCGGTTGGGTTTGTGGCGGTATTGTGGCTGATCGGGCCGGTGCTGGCGGAAGTCTGGGGACTGATGATGCTGCCGATCGGGGACGCCATGCAGTGGGTCGCCTGCCGGTTGCAGGAGGTGGCTCGCCGGTTGTGGATGGCGGGACGGTGGCTTGAGCAACAGGGCAAAATCTACAGGAGGGTATCATGAGGGTTGTATCAATGGCGGCGGCGGAGCCGGGTGAGTCTGTTGGGTCGGTGCAGTTGCGTGCGGTGGTTGCGCAACTGAATGCGGCGCTCGATGAGGTGGCGGAGGCGGTGAAGGTGGTGCTGCAGTATGCCCGCATGGGGCTGAAAAGCAGCGATATCAGGATGGTGAAACTGGTGTTTTACACGGATAAGGAGGGATCGAGACATGGGAAAGCGTAAGCCGAAGGGGTTACTTACAAAGAAGGTTGAGTTCCGCGATGTGGCGCCTGTGCGTCGTGATGACCGGAAGGTGACGCTGTTTGAGCCGGAGTTTTTGCCGCGAGGGGTGACCTATTCGGAAAAGTATCAGTGTTACCGGGCTTACCTGCACATCGGTCAAAAGCAGGTCGCTCATGGGCTTTATGACACCAAAAACGAGGCGATCGCAGCGAGGAAGCAGTTTGAAATGCAGCATCATAACGAAAGGGGCCCCTCTGTTGTGATGTCTGAGATCGCGGGAAAGCCGGGGTATCAGGGCAAAACGCACCTCGCGCCGAAGACCCAAGAGCGCCGTGCAGCAGTTGATCGGCTCAGGTGGATGCTGCGTGATGCGGCGATGGTGATCGAGCAAGGGAAAACGGAACGCCGGACGATTATCATGGGATCACATCGCCGTATGCTTGGGCGGCTGCTTGGTGGGGTGATGGCGCAGCTCGAGTATCTGACGAACACCGGCGAGGTGCTCTTGGCGGACATGCAGCCCGCCATGCGCGATGAAGCGCGGCGGCTGCTTGGCGGTTTAGATTGATGCTTTGCGGGATGCTCGCCACATCCTGGTAGTAAGTTGACTGGTTGGCTACCGTGTCTGATGGACTGCTTGTACATAAGCTGGTGATTCTCCCCGACCAAAGGCCCGGCAGCTTCCGGGCGGAACAGGGGAGTTAATTTTGGATCGATGCGTGGTGATGGATACTGAAAGATCACGAGATATTCCGGCGTGTTGCCGTGAGTGCAAATACTATGAATGGGATTATGATGAGTACCGCGACAAAATCTACCGGTTTTGTCTGCTTGGCCTGTGGTTTCCGGTGCAAAAAAAGACGTGCAAAAGACAGCGACCATGAGCAGTTATTCTGAAATACATGTGCTGAAAAGCCGGGCGGGGATGGATGAGGGGGCGTATCGGGCTTTTCTGTCCGGGTGGGGCGTGGAGTCGAGCAAAGAGTTGTCGCCGGCGCAGTATCGCGAGGCGGTGGCGCGGTTGCGCGAGCTGGCCGGGCAGCCTGCGGTGCGGTCGCGGTCGCGGTGGACGAAGGAGCCGTATTGCAGGCTTGATGGCCGGGCGGCGGAGTGGGCGACGTGCTCGCAGCTCTACATGCTTTTTGATGGGCTCTGGCTGAATGTTACCAGGCAGACGACGCGGGCGAAGGCGATCACGGCGTTCGAGGAGTGGCTGCACAAGCGCTTCGAGATTGCGCGGATTGAGTGGATCACGAAGGAGGAAGTTGGCAAGATCAAGCTCGCGCTGGAGGCGATGGCGCGGCAGGAGGCTGGGAAAAAGAGGTGATTTTGTACATTGGTTTTACAGGATTTTCCAACTCAAAATCAGGGAGGGGATGATGAACGCAGCGCACAGGCGTTATTTTCAGTTTAAGCGCGAGATGCAGCGCCTGGAGAGTGGCGAGATGACGGCTGAGGAGGCGAAGACTATCGCGAAAGCGAGGATGCAGCGCCTCTCTGAGAGCGTGTGTATCATTGGTCGTTTGGTGCATTTGTTTTGTTCGGAGAGTGAGACTTGTGCTTCAGCCGCGCAGGGATTTTCAATAACTCTCAACAGGAGGGGAGATGACTATCGATAAGGCTATCGCGGTGCTTGATAAATCGCACGGCTATTATGATTTATCTTATGGAGGTTTTTGCGTCATCGATAGTAGCAACATCACGCCCGATGAGCTTGATGCTCTTGCGGTGCTTATCGCAAATCGTGTTACGTATCCGGTGGTTGATAATGGAGGGGATGATGGGCATCATTGATTAAGCTGGTGTGCGCACAGCCACCGAAAAAATATCAAATGCTGGATAGTCTCGAATTCCGCGAGATATTTTTTGTCCGGAAAGTTGGGTCGGAAGTTGTTATAGCTGACGCAGATAGTGGAAATTTTAGGATGTCCCTGTCGCTTGAACAGCTCCTTCTGCTTAGCGAAGAGCTGCGAGACCTTGCGCAAAGCGGGGTTGATCGGTAGTGGCTCTGGTATCACAACACAAAAAAACAGGAGGGGATGATGGCGGCAACGTATAAAACGCCTTGGTGGGTGTGGGGGTTGATGGGCGTCGCGGGCGTGATTGCGGTGGCGAACATCGAGAAACCGAAAGATGAACCGCAGGCGGTGCAGGCTATCGCGGTGTATGATCAGGACAACTCGATTGATGCATTGTTTATGATGCAGCGTTTTGTGAAAGGGCGGCTCAAGTCGCCGTCTTCGGCGGAGTTTCCGAACCCCTACGACCGTGATGAGCGCGGAACGATTGTCCGGAAGGAGGGACAACGCTATTTTATCACCTCGTGGGTCGAGGCGCTGAACCCGTTCGGGGTGAGAATCAGGACGCAGTACGCGGGGAGAGTTTTGCAGGTTGACCGGGGAAACTGGCAGTTGATCGAGCTGGAGTTCATCCGCTGATTTTAGATCGTCCAAGAACTGTAAAAAGCCCGGTTAATCGCCGGGCTTTTTGCTTTTACGCTGGGAGTCGGAGGTGTTGCTTGCGCTTGGTTTTCCCGGAGAGCCTGCCCTGGACGACGCGGATGTGCGTGCCGGTGGCGCGGGCGATTTCGCGGGTGCTCAGGCCTTGCAGGTCAAGCTCGGCAATGCGATCGGTGAGCGGGTCGATTTCCGGGCGATAGACCGGGATGTAGGTGGGGAGCTTATCAAAAGCTCGCCAGAAATCGAGCGCGGCCTCGTGGCTGATGTGCGCGGCGATCCATTGCAGCGCCTCGCCGGGGAGGGCTTGCAGGGGGTTTGATGTAAAGAGGTCGAGCTGGTCGAGTGATTGTTCGCGGTATTTCGGGATATACAGATTCGGTTCGCCGGAAAACCGCTCCCAGAAGGCCATCGCCTTCGTTTTCCCGTGGTGTTTTGCGATCCAACTCAGAAACTCGTTTTCGGTCGCGATTCTGGGCATATCCGTTTGGTCTGATGCTTGGATATGGTACAATTAAAGTAAATGCGGCGACTTTTCCAAAACAGGCTACTTCGGTAGGCGCTCGATGACTATCTCCTTGACCTCCTGCTCGGTCTCCGGCCACTGCGAAAGGTCGTTCGGCAAGACGGGGCGCATCGGGAGTTTACCGGATCGCCCGTCCGGCCACTGGTGATACTTGAGATGTGCCGCGCTGGTGAGGTAGAGCGCGCCGCTTTTGACGTCGTAATCGAGGCTCTGGCGGAGCTGGCCGGTGGCGACCATCGGCGCTGACGCCTTTTTGTAGCGTTTCAGCTTGGCCGCGATGGTGCTGGCTTTGAGCGGTGCCCATTTCGGCTTTCCGCCCTCGCCGAAGTGCCGCACGGAGTCGCTGACGAGCACCTGGCCGACTTCGCGGAGCGTGGCCGGGTCTTTGAGGGCGCGCTGGACGCGCTTCGGGTAGTCCTCGACATACTTGACGGCTTCGCGCAGGCCGCGAAAGGTGAGGTGGATGAAGTCCGGTGTGGCGCTCATGATGCTTGCCGTTTGGCGTTGGCCTCGGCGGCGGCGAGGCGGATGGTTTCGAGGTGATAGTCGCGGACGGCGGCCCACTTTGCGTCCGGCGTGGCGTCGGTGCCGATGCGCAGGCGGATCGCTTTTTGCACGGGCGGCGGGATCATGCGCCACGCCTCGATTTTCCCGGACTGCGGGAGATCGTCGAAAAAGTCGAGGGCGATGGCCTCCATGATCTCCGCATCGGTCAGAGGCGTGATTTTGACAGCGAGATAGGCCGATGCCTGCGCTTTTTCTGGCTTAATGTCCGCAAGCACGCGGTTGACGATGGTGTTGGCTTCCGGCAGGTTCGGTAGCGGCTGCCAAGCGTGGCCGGTGCCGAGTGGAAAGCTGGTCTTTTTGACCGTCCGCGTCCACTCCTCCAGCTCACCGGCGGTGATGCGAAGGCTTTTGAGCAGGTCGAAAATCTCGTCAGCTGGATTGACTGGCTTTTTCCCTGATTGCGTGACATGCAGATAATAGCGCCCGAAGCTATCCTCGACCTCGCGGATCGCCGCGCCGATCTCCTCGGTGGTCGCCACGCGGATGAGCTTGCGAGCCTCCTCGGTGGCCTGCGCCACGCGGGCAGCGGTCTGCGGCTTTCTGTGCAGGAGCATCTGCATCTGCTCCTCATGCTGCCGGAGCACCATCAGGCGCGAGGAGATGATTGTTGTGCGCGGCGTCGGCGTGTCGCGGCGGGTGTAGAGTTTGGGGGTCATGGGGTTTTATTTAGTCGCGTGGAGGATGTTACGGGTTTTGTTATACCTAAGCAGTTGCGTTGCCGCGTTTTATTTGTTTGACGGTTGTTTGATTGTTAAAAAGGGAGATCGTCCTTTTGGATATCATTCGTCGGCTCTGGCGCAAGGCTCCAGCCTTTTTTGGTCAGCTTACGCGCGAGGTCGTCGCGGAAGCAGTACGTCGTGCCGCGCGAGCAGAAGATCAGGGCATAACCATCGTCGGGCCGATGTGCCGCGATAGGGATCGAAAGCCGACCGGTATCGGGAAGGTGTGGCGTGTACATAGTTTATCCCTCGTCATTTGCCGCATGGTGCGGGGTTGTTGGGGTGGACGTAGCCGTCGCAGCCACCGGGGAAAAGTTTGCACTCGCCGCAGGTTTTTGGCGCGGTGAAGATGTCGCGCAGGCAGTCGGCGCAGACAAAAAGCACTTCGCTGGTACCGGTGATCTTGCATAGCGTCAGATGTGTGGCGCGGTTGCTGTCAGCTTCGACGGTGCCGCAAAGATCGCAGTGTCTCATGGCGTTGTTCCTCCTGTTTGGTTTGTTGGCGTTATCGGTTCAGGTTTCGATTTCAGCAGCTCCGCGAGCTTATCGGTGATCATCGCGACGCGGTCGGGGCTGAGGGTTTTGAGCTGCTCGGTCAGGTAGTCCTCAAAGCTCTTGATCTTGTTGCCGAGGAACTCGGCGTTCCCGAGGTTGGCGCGCATCTCCGGCGTGATCTTGCTCGGCCCGGTGATGCCGAGGCGCTTGGCGCGTCGGGCGCTGACCGAAATCGCGCGGCATCGGCACCGGAAGCCGAGCGGCGGGTAAAACTCCCGGTTCGTCGCCGGGAAGATTTTGCCGTCGAGCACGCGGTGGCTGTCGCGAACACGCTCGTCGTGCGCCGTGCTGTACTCCCAGTACGGAAAGCTGTCTGCCATTTCGGCCTGCTTGGCATAGCTCCCGGCCCCGTATGCCATGCTCGTTTCGGTGCGGAAGATCGTCTCGGCATGGAAGTTCGACAGCTTGGTGTAGCCGAGGCGGTCGAAGGTCTTGTCGAGCGTCTTTTTCCACTTCTGGAAGCCTATGCCCTGCGCCAGCGTGTCCGTGAGGCTTGCGCTCACTTCGTCGGCAAGCTCCTGATCGGTGATGAGCGCTGAAACGAAACCTTTGAATTTGTGGAACTTGGCGGCGTCCGCGTTGCCCCAGCTTGTCGGAATTTTCAGCTCCGGATCGGCGGCGAATCCCTGACTCGCCTCCTCGCGCTCGATGTCCGCCATCTCTGCGGCTTTGTCGGCGTAGCCTTTGCGCCACTCGGCGTTCAAGGCCTGTTCAAGGGTCGTGCTCCAGGCGTCGATAAAATCCGGATCGGGGGCGGCGGCGAGCAGCTCTTCAGCGCTCGCCGTCAGGGCTTTTTTTTTGCGGCCTCCACTGCGTTGAGTAGCCCGTCAAGCCCTTCCCCGTAGCCGCTTGACGTGGCCGCAAAGCCCGTGCCGGTCGCGTTGGTGACGGGTTGCTTCGGGATAAAGTCGTCCTTTTCGTAGCCGCGCCGAAGCAGGAGCTGCTCGGAGATGGTGAAGTCGCCAGCCGTCGCGTAGATTTGATCGATCTCTGCCTGCTCTTTGGTCGTCTCAGCAGGCTTGGTGAGCACAAAGCGGATCACCTCCGCGTCGCTGCCGGGCAAGGTGTTGACCTCGCTGATCCAGCGCAGGATCGTGTTGAAGCCGTGCTCGACGAGCGATTTACCGACCGCGAGCGCGTCGTCGCGGATGTCCGCGCCGGTCTGCGAGCTGGCACGCGCGCCCGAAGCGTCGTTCTTGTCGAGGAGTTCGGTTCCGAGATAAAGTTTGTTGATCTTGCCGACGACGAGCTTCTCAAAGGCGATGTAGGTGTCGCTCGATGAGCTGCGGCCTTTGTTCTCAACGAACTCGATCTGCGTCCCCTCCTTGAAAACGGCGGCGGCACGGTTGCGCAGCACCATCAAGGCGGAAAGCGTCGCATCCTGGAATTTCTGGTCGGCGCTCGACGGCACCTTTCCAATGATGAAGTCGTGGCCGAAGCGCTCGATGAAGCGCAGGAGCCACTCGAAATTCGAGTACAACCCCATGACGTACCAGTAGAGCGTGTCGAGCAGGCCGACGCCGTAGGGGTTGAGGTAGCTCGCCTCGTGCTGAATGAGCAGGAAGCTGCGCGGGTACTCGCTCTCCGGGTCGTCGCCACCGCAAAGTACTCCATCGGCGACGCCCTGCTTGCGCAGGCGGAGCCGGTTGCCCTGGTCGAAAAAGAACCATTCGCGCGGCTTTTCCTCAATTCGGATCGGCAGTATCCATTTATCCACCTTGCCCCACACCACTTCGAGCACGGCGTACCCGTACTCCCGCGCCGAGACGATGCCGCCGATGATGCGCGGCAGGTCGAGCGTGTTGAGCACGCCTTGCAGAAACTCGGCGCGCGCGCCCTGCGTGGTGCTCTGGCTCAGGTCGGGGATCAGCGCAGCGATGCCCGACTTGTAGTTCAGCGACGCGGCGGCCACGTCCGGCTGGCGGCGCACCTGGTCGAAAGCGGTGATTGCCTTCGAGATGGTCGTGAGCGTTTTGCTCGGATTGGTGAGCTGCGCCGTGGCATTCATCAGCCCCTCGACGAGCTGCCTCGTGGCGATTTCGCTCGCGCCCGGAAGCGTGGAGAGGATCGGGTTCCCGTTTTTATCGAGGATCATTGGCGGTACTGGCTAAAGCTGTTGATGATGTCGCCCGCGAGGCTGCCGAGCGCGGAGAGCAAGCCGCTCGGCTGCTCCTGCGGGAGCGGTCGATTCGTCTGCTCGATGATGTCGTCCATGCTCCCTGTCGCGCCTTCTGCGGCGTGGACAGCGAGCGCGATGGCAGTGTAAAAGTCGCCGTGACTGTTCTCGTCGGTTTCGTTCTTTCCGGCGACATACCTGATGTTCCCGGCGTCGGTTTTCTCTTTGCGGATCGAGTGGAAGTCGTCGCGGATCGTGTCGTCTGCAGGGTAGCGGAGCATCTTGTCGAGCATCAGCCGCAGCACGGCATAGGCGAAAATCTCTTTGAGCTTGAGGCTCGCGTCAATGCGCTCGACGGCGTAGGAGCCGTGGCGCTCTTGCAGGCGCTCCGAGGTCTCGCGACCGATGCCGCGATTATCGATGCACGTCCGGCGGTGCTTCGGAAGCTTGATCCACTCGCTCACGCAGTCCTGCTGCACCTGGAAGCGCATCCCGTCAAGCGCCACGATGGCGCGGACGAAGCGGATTCCTGCGAGATTTTCGAGCAGGCAGATGACGGTGTAGTTGACATCGCGGCCCACGTCCTCGCCGATGTATAGCTCTCCGACGGCGTGCTGGTGGGCGTGCTGCGCGACCTTGCGGAAGTACGCGAGCGCCTCCTGCTCTTCGCCGCTGCCTTTGAACTTCTTGACGCCATCGAACGGGAACCACAGGGCGTCGTCGTACTCGCACTGCACGATCTGGTCGTAGATGAAGAAGCTGCCTTCCTCATCCTCCGGGATGCACATGTACTCCTGATTCCAACGCCGGATACCCTCCTCCTGCTCTTTCTGGCGCAACCACTCAGCCCGCTCTTCGGCGCTGAACGGCTTTTTATAAATCTTTTCGAGCATTCCCTCATCGACCGCCCGAGTGATCGGGATAGTATGGAGGTTCCAGTCGTCGCCGAGCAAGCCCTTTTTGTACTTGATGATGAGCTTGTTGAACTCGGAGGTTTTACCTTTGTGCGTCGAGCAGATCGTGATCGGCTGACGCCACATGCGGCTCGGCAAGAGCGCGTCGAGCACGTCCGCCTGCTGCTTGTGCAGAGCGAACTCGTCGGCGATTTTATACCCGCGCCATCCGCGCCAGGCGTCCGGGTTGCTCGAAAGCGCAGTCACTTCGCGCCGGTTCGGGAATTTGACGTGGTAGGTGCTGACGGCCTCTTTTTCGCCCGTCTCGGCGTTTTCGGTGACGGTCTCGTCCTCGTATATCGCGTCCGGGACGCTTTTGATGAGGCGGAAGAGCTTGGCCCATGCCGCTGTGTCCTGGATAAACTGCTTGGCGAGGAGCTTGGTCTTGGTTCCGACAAACGTGTCCCAGCGTCCCTCAATTCCGGTGATTTCGCGCGCTTTCTCTGCGAGCGCCCACGAAATACCCTCCTGCCTGCCTTTTTGGATCAGGTCGGCGATGTGACGGTCTTGAATGACGTCGAGCTGAAACGGGAGAAAGATTTTCTCCATCGGCAGCTTCGTGTACTGCGAGAACTCGTCGGGATGTCGGGATTCGGTTGGCATCAGCGGAGCAGGCCAAGTTGCGCGAGGGTCTTCGCGATTTCGTCGCTGGCGGCCTCAAGGCGCTCGGCGGCGGCGGTTTTATCCGGGTCGCTACCCGATGGCGCGGCGGCCTCTTCGTACTCCTGCAAGCGGACGAGGCCGGGTGCGACGCTTTTCACGAAGTTCAGCAGGGCCGGGTTCGGTTCGCCGTCTTCGTCGAGCACCTTGATGATGCGGTCGAGGAGCTTGTCCATGACCTTATGCAGCTTCTCGCTGCTCTTGGCCTGTATCTCCTCGATGTTCTCGCGCTGTTCGGCCCACTTGCCGTCCTTCGCCCACTCGCGGAGCTGACGCTCACTGACCGGGGTTCCGGCTTGCTTAAAGTGGGTCTCCATCTGCTCGAAGGTGTGGCGCTCCATAAAAAGCTGCCGAGCGACCGGATATAATTGGTCTCGCTTGGCCATTATCCGTAAAGGCTTTCGTGGAGGGCGTCAGCGTCATTTTGCGCCTGCTTCGCCTCGGTCACGATGGCGTGGTAGTCCTGCGCCGCTTGAAGGAGTGCGGCTGTATCGACGCTAAAGGGGTCGGTCAGGCCGCCCGCGTTACGGATTTCGATCAGCGTCCGCTGGCCCTGCGCTTGCGCCCGGAGCGTGCGGATTTTCTGGCTCAACTTTTCGAGTTCGTCCTTTGCGACGGCACGTGCTTCCTTGCTCATGAGGCTTTTGCTTTTGCGGTGTTGCAGTTGATGTGGTTGCGGCAGCGGTCTTCGAGGATTTTTGAGAGCTTGTCGAAGATTGCCGTCTGGTTTCGGTCGCTCGTTTTTTGCCGCTCGATTACGGCTCGCATAAGGTCGGTCTGGTCGCGGTTGTCTTCGAGCGCGGCGCTGAGGAGCTGCATGTCTTTGTCTCGGGATGAGGAGACCTGGGCAATCATATCCTTGTAAACGGTCGAGGTATGCAGCTCTCTGGCCGTCCACTTCTCGTTTTCGCCCCTGATGTAGGCTGTCCATTTCTCTTGTTCGCCCGCCATATAGGACTTGCCAAGCCAGAAGAGCACGGCGCAGACCACAAGCAGGCTGAAGAGCACAATGGCGAAAATGCCGAGGATGCTGGTGATATCAATAGCGGTCTTGAAAAAGCCGGGGTCTTTGGTAACAGTCGTAACGACGGCGGTCAAGTCTGGCATTACTGCGGGGGTTTGGTTGCGAGTCAAGCGCCGTGGTGCGCCTTTCATTTCCGAAAGTTAATTGCTCTACAACTCACTGTAAAACGAATGGTTATCGCCGAACCAGATTCATTTACGGGGCCGGAAATACGGTGTTATCATACTGGCATATCGAAGGGCAAAGTGCCCGATTTGACCAAGCTTTGAACACAGATTTTCCAGTATGCCGAAGCCGCCGTTTGACCGGTTCAAGATTTTCAAGACCGGTGCCACAAAAAACAAGCATGTGCCCGTCGTCAGCGATGAGCTGATCGAGCGCGTCTTTTCTGCGACAAAGGACAAGTCGCCGAAAGAGATACCGCTGGTGCTCGGCGTCGGTGGCCGCCATCCAAGCGATAACCTGCCGCTCATCGGCTACGCCGACCGCGATAGCCTCGAACTGAGCGAGACACCCGGACAGCCGAAAACGCTGTCGATCAAACCCCTCCGCTTCGCGGAGGACCTCAAGTCCGCGATGAAGAATCAGGGGGTGGACAAGGTGTCCATCCTTTTGCCGCCCGGCGAAGACTTTATCGAGCACATCGCTTTTCTCTCGAACCCCGCCGTGGAGCTGGGGACGGCCTTCGGCGCGGACGATGAGCAGGGTATCGCTTTCGGCTTCGACGAGCTTGGCAAGCCGCTCGAACGGGCGTTCGGTTCCGAGTTCCGCTGGGAAGTCGGCTGGCGCTTCCGTCAGCTCGGCGACTGGCTGCAAACCCTGCGCGACAATTTGATTGCCGACAAGGGCGTCGAGGAAGCTAATAAACGGATGCCGCAGTACCAGATCGACAATCTCAAGAGCGATCTTCCCGAAGACCAACCAGTGCCGACCGGTGACGTACAGCTCGCAACCGGATTTTCTGAACAAAACCATGATGAGATGAAACCAGATGAACTTGCAGCCTTGCAGGCGAGAGCCGCGCGGGCAGATGAGCTGGAGAGTGAAAACGCCACGCTCAAGACCGACAAAGAGGCGCTCGCCAGAAAGCTTTCCGACCAGCAAGCCGAAGAGCTGGCCCGCGAGGTCAAAGCCTTCTGCGATGCCAACGCGACGCGCCTCGGTAAAGAGCGCGACATCTTCGAGGGTATCCTGCTCGACCTGTACACCGCCAAGCCGCGCGCTTTCAGCGCTGCCGACGGCACCACGCAGGAGCGCTCCAGCTACAACGAGATCAAGCGCATTATCGCCGCCCTGCCCGAAAAAGTGGCGCTCGGAGAAGTCGCCGTCAAAGGCAAAGGCTTCGGCGCGACGGAGGGCGCGACAGAGGGTGAGACTGACTTGGCGACTGAGACTCTGGTGGCTCAGTATGTCGCAGTGCGCAAATAAAATTATACCAACACTTTCCGGAGATTCTTATGCTTTTAAACAAGGCGTCTGCCAGCGATGAGCTGACGACAATGGTCGTTGCAGAGCTGTTCAAATACTGCCCCGCGCTGTCTTACCTCCACTTTTTCAAGGAGCCTGGAAACGGCACGACCGAGCCGTATGGCGCTGATGTTGATGGGACTTTCGAAAACCGCGCACTCGGGTCTGCGTTTGGTAGCGCAACGCTTGCTCCGGCATACGGCACCTTTACCCTCAAGATTATTGGCAAGACGATACAGCTTGACGTCGCTTATGAGGATCGCTATTTCGGCAATGTGGCGGCTGCGGCGGCAGGGATCGCAAGCGAGTTCAGTCGCCAGTTGAAAAGCTGGGCTGAAAACGCAGGCCGGAACCTGATGTACAAGATCCTCAACGACACCTCCGCAACTGCCAACCAGTTCAACGGAATCAGGAAAATTATCGCCGACCAGGTCACGGCCGGTGACTCGACGCGGGTGATTTCGTCCGGGACAAACGGTCATCAGATCGTCCTCGGTAGCGACAACGCGGCTACGCTCAGCCAACAGAAGTTTATCGAGTATCTCGATCAGTTAATCGATTCGGTCGATGGTGGTGCTGATTACATCCTGATGGATAACGCGCTTTTGACTCGATTGAGTTCTGTGGCAAAAGGGTTGTGCACCGTGTCTCTCAACGATTGGGGCGCAAAGGTCGGTGACTACAATGGGACTCCAATAGTTCCGACCAGCCGGAACTATGACGGCACCCGCATTATCCCGTTCACCGAGACGGTCGGTACCTCTACGGACTGCACGAGCGTGTTCGCTGTGAGGTCCCGCGAGAAGGCGGGTTTGACCTGTATGACCACAAATTCTGGTCTGTTCGTGTACCCGATGAAGCAGGTGGGTAATTTTTACCAGGTGATGCCTCAGTTGCAGATGGATATGGCAGCGCTCTCGAAGCGTTGCGTCGCTCAGCTCAAGGGTATCCGTATCTGATGCAGTACACCGATCAGGCCTATCTGGAGGGGGGGCTTCCCCCCTCAGGAAAACGCCCACAATCGACGATCAGGATGGCGAGACGGGCAAAGGGACGCGATAAGGGGAGTTAGGTGGTTTTGTACAGGTTTTTTACAGGTTTGAACACTATCGAGGGCGCGGCATCCAATGGCTAATTTGATCTACACCACGGTTGACGACTTCTTGGCGATGATGTCCGGGCAGGCTTTGACTGAGCTGACGGACGATTTCCGCACGGGTGAGATCGATACCGATGTGCTCGCCAAGGCTGAGGCGCAAGCTATCGCTGAGGTCGAGCGGTACGCGGCGCAGTACTACACCCTGCCGCTCGCGTCGGTTCCATCGGTCAAGGCGCTGGTGCTCCCGCTGACCAAGTATTGGCTGTATGCCCGGCGCGGCACTGTCCGCGATGATGTGCGAGAGATGTACAAGGCAACGATGCGTAGCCTCGAAAAGCTCACCGCCGAAAGCCTCGGTTTGCCGGGCATCGAGCGGGCCGCCGGTGACAATGCCGGAGTGTCGGTATCGAGCGAGGATGAGCGCTTCGGAAGCAATTTTATGAATCTTGACTTATGACGGGTTTGCCAGTAATCGGCGGAATAGTTGATAGCATCGGCGACATCGTCAGCCGGTTCAAAAGCTCGGACGAGGATCGTCTGCAAAAGGCGGCGCTCGAAATGGAGCCTCTGCTGACGCAACTCAGGACGAACCTTGCTGAGGCGCAGCACCCGAGTTCGTTCGTGGCTGGCGCTCGACCTGCCGCTATCTGGGTATGCGTTATCGGCCTTTTCTGGCAGGTGGTGCTCTATCCGATAGTGACGTGGGTGTGGGCGTTTTTGCACATGCAGGGCGCACTACCGCCGTCGCTCAACATCGAGGTGCTCAATACAATGCTTTTCGCACTGCTCGGTATCGGCGGCATGAGGAGTTTCGACAAGGTGAAAGGAACGGATACAAAACAGATGTCGCGATGAACAAAACTTTTAAGCAGTTATTAATGGCTGCGCTGATCACGCCTTGGATAATAGCGATTTTGTCGTTGCTTTCCGGCTGTTCTGCTATGCGTATTGAAAAGCCAATGACGGGGCGCGACCGGCTGGCTTACGCCATAGCTGGCAATTCCAGCGCGAGAATTAAGGCAGGTGGGTCGGTTAAAGCTGGAACGATCGGCATGGACACGGGTAAAACTGTGTTGATGGCGACGGATAAAGCGCGCCTGTTGCTCGACCTTGCCGGGGCTGACCTCGGGGTACCTGTGGGGCGCCCTGCCGGGGCGGCTGGCGTGCCTCGCTCCATGGCGGGGACGGATATAATTGATACGATTGTTACTGAGACGATAAGCGCCACGGAGGCGCTCCTGCCGGTGCGGACGGTCTCGACGATGATCTCGGCAGCGCACGCCTCCGGGGAAGACCTCACCGATGAGGCGATGCTTGCGGTGTACGGCATGGATGACGATGCTCGTGCGGGCCTTATCAAGACGCTGGAGAGCAAGTAAGCCAGTATGAGCCTCATTACCGACATCTCCGATGCGCTGATTGCGCGGCTTTCTGCCCCGGTTGCTGGTGCTGACGACCTCGTCGTCGTCCGCAAGCGGGGCGGCGTTGATACGCCGGTGCCGCTGCCGGTCGAGGCGTACCCGTCGAAGGTGACTGAGACTGAGATCAACCGCCTCTCCAGCGAGGGCGCGGTGCTTGTGCGCTACATGGGTCAGAAGCGCCAGCAGGTTCGCCGGGGGCGTGGCCGCGCGGCGTTCCTCCTCGAAACGGACGCCGCCCTGGACCTGGACTTCGAGGCGCTCGAGGCCCAGGCCGAGGCGGCTGCCGAGGAGCCGTCGCCGGAAGAGCGGCCTAAATACATCACCAACTACATCGGCTCGAAGCAGAAGCTGGTCGACTGGATTTGGAAACACACGCCGGAGGGGGTGGAATCCGCGGCCGACGCCTTCTCTGGTTCGGCGGTCGTGGCCTACATGTACAAGACCAAGGGCCTGCGGGTCCTGGCCAACGACCGGCTGCGCTACTGCCACCACGCGGCCCGGGCGATCATCGAGAACGACAAGGTGCGTCTCTCCGATGAGGACCTGGAGGCGCTGCTCGCGGACAACGCGAAGGCCGGAACCTTCGTCCGGGACAACTTCAAGGGCATCTTCTTCGCCAAGGGCGTCCACGGCCTGATCGACACGATCCGGTCGAACATCGACAAACTCTCGGGTTTCAAGAAAGACATCGCTCTCTTCGCCCTGGGCAAGACCTGCATGTCCGGCAACAAGGGCGGCTTCGGGCATTTCTCGTCGTCGACCCGCTACGGCAAGCGCGAGGACACCCCGGAGGAATTCAAGGAGCGGCTGCGCAAGAACGTGGCCCGCATCAACGCCCTCGTTTTCGACAACGGCAAGGCGTGCAAGGCATCCCGCAAGGACATCAACGACTTCCTGCCGGAGGCCAAGGCCGACCTCGCCTATTTCGATCCGCCTTACGCCACGAAGTTTTCGACCACCAATTACGAGAAATCCTACCACTTCGTGGAAGGACTGATGACCTATTGGGAGGGGCTGACCCTTGTCGAAGACTCCAAGACCAAACACTACGAGACCGACCACAAGACCGTGACCCGCGCCAACGCCGCGGAGTTCTTCGAGTCCTTCCTCGGCAATGCCAAGCACTTCCCGCACTGGCTCATTTCCTACCGGGACCATGCCTATCCGAACGAATCGGAAATGCGACGGATCATCGCCTCCCTGGGACGGGATTCGTCGATGCGCTCCCACGATCACCATTACGCCATCACATCCCGGCACGGCGAGGCGGCCCACGCCAAGGAACGTCTGTTCATCTGCCGCAGAGCCGAGGGCGCGGAGCGGTCCGCCAAGGCGTCCACAGAGGACAGCCTGCGGGCAGAAGCCGTCTGGGAGGAAACCGAGAATGAGGTCCGCTACCGCGTCCGGAACCCGGACGAGTTCGAACTTTCCGGCTGTTCTGCTATGCGTATTGAAAAGCCAATGACGGGGCGCGACCGGCTGGCTTACGCCATAGCTGGCAATTCCAGCGCGAGAATTAAGGCAGGTGGGTCGGTTAAAGCTGGAACGATCGGCATGGACACGGGTAAAACTGTGTTGATGGCGACGGATAAAGCGCGCCTGTTGCTCGACCTTGCCGGGGCTGACCTCGGGGTACCTGTGGGGCGCCCTGCCGGGGCGGCTGGCGTGCCTCGCTCCATGGCGGGGACGGATATAATTGATACGATTGTTACTGAGACGATAAGCGCCACGGAGGCGCTCCTGCCGGTGCGGACGGTCTCGACGATGATCTCGGCAGCGCACGCCTCCGGGGAAGACCTCACCGATGAGGCGATGCTTGCGGTGTACGGCATGGATGACGATGCTCGTGCGGGCCTTATCAAGACGCTGGAGAGCAAGTAAGCCAGTATGAGCCTCATTACCGACATCTCCGATGCGCTGATTGCGCGGCTTTCTGCCCCGGTTGCTGGTGCTGACGACCTCGTCGTCGTCCGCAAGCGGGGCGGCGTTGATACGCCGGTGCCGCTGCCGGTCGAGGCGTACCCGTCGAAGGTGACTGAGACTGAGATCAACCGCCTCTCCAGCGAGGGCGCGGTGCTTGTGCGCTACATGGGTCAGAAGCGCCAGCAGGTTCGCCGGGGGCGTGGCCGCGCGGTCGAGGATTCGCGGATGCTCTTTGAGGTACTGGTGCTCTCCCGCGAGCTGTACCCCGCTTCGCAGGCGACGGGCGTCTATGAGACGCTCAGTATCGCCGCAGACCATCTCCGGTTTTTCACCCCTGCCGGCGCGGTTGGTATGTGCGAGCTTGGCGAGGAGACACTCCTCAGTGAGTTCGGCGAGGAGGTTTGGCAGTACGGTCTGCTTGTCACCGTCCCGGTTCAGCGCTGGACGTATCTCCCGCTTCCAGTTGCCGACGAAACGCACGTCCGCGAGCAACTCTTGACGGCGGTGTCTGACCTTCTCCAGATCTATGAGGTCTTTGTTGGCGTCGGGTCGGAGCTGGCGCTGATCGCGGACGAAATGCCGGAAATCGTTTTTTCCCTGGGCGACGAGGGGCTTTCTCCAGACGACGACAGCCTCGGTGCGACAATGCGCGTCGCGACGCTGACGGTCAAGATCGCCACGCGCGACGACCACGCACCCGAAGCCAGCTCGCTTCTGGCGGAGGTCGAAAGGCGGCTCTTCGTCGATGGAATCGCTGATGGATTGATCTTTGGCGGCCTCGCTCGTTCGTTGACCGTCGGGCCGGTATCGAGCCGGTACGTGACCGGCGGAGTGATTGATTACACAGAAACCGTGGCGACCTACGAAGTCGCCTATAAATGCAAGGATGGCTATGCCGAAAACGCAATCTGACCGCTCGGACGGGATGTCCGAACTTGTCGCCACCGCCGAGGTAGTGGAGGAAAAGTATATCACCTTGATCCACCCTGGGACAGGTGAAGAGCTACCTACCGTCGAATGGGTGGCGAAGGAACTGCTGAGACAGGGGTGGAAACGCAAATCAGAAATCGAAAAGGAGATGAAATAATGGCAGTACAGACAACAAATGTCGCCGCCCTCTATTTTGGGACGACGAACTACGTTAAGGGGATTACGTCTCTGATTGAAGACGATCCGGAAAACGTACCGAGATACTCGGACGCGTTATCGGATTCAGCTCCGGTCTTGCTCACCGTTGGCCCGCCTCAGTCGGGTCGGGCAATGACCCTTGAAGTGGAGATTGACAGCACCGATACAAACGGGCAGGTTGCGCTTGATACTGCAAAGACGTCTAAGGCGAAAATCACCGGGGCCATCTATTACCCCTACGGAAAGGTCACGGGGAACCCTCAAAAGACCGGGGATATCTACGTGTTGACGTCGGGGTCTACGGGAAGCACCGGGAACACGTCAAAGGCCCGTAAAAAGCAGTATAAGCTGCTCTGGGCGGCGGAACCAACGCCCGGGACGGTGCCTTGATACACCAAAAAGGCGCGGCTCACACCGGAACCGCGCCTTTTTTTGCATTCGTTTAACAACCATTTAACGTCAGTAAATCAATGGCAAATTCTCCTTTTTTTGATCAGCTCAAGGCGAGTGTTTCGGTCTCTCCGAAGCGCTCCTTCAAACTTCCCGACGCGCTCGGCGGGAGAACGGTCTTTTTCAAGACGACCAGCGTCGCCGATCAGGAGCACGCGATCGGGATTGTTGGGCCAAACGCTTCGGCTCTGCGTTCCTGCATCGCCCTATTTGTCACCAAGTCGCTTGGTAAAGATGGTCGTCGGCTGTTCGGGCCCGACCCCGAAAGCGAGAATGAGGCTGTCGAGGAGATGGTCGGCTGGCCATGCGCAGATTTCTTCGTCAGGCTCTCGAACGAGATGGCCACGTCGCCCTACACGGTCGATGATGCAAAAAACGCCTCTCCGGAGACCTTGCCCTCCGGTTCTGGTTCTTCCTCGCACGCGAGTTAGGGCACGGGAGCGTCGCGGCGGCGCGGCAGGCTATCGATCACGACGAGTACCTCCACTGGTGGGCTGACTACTCGGATCGATGGGAGTGGCAGGAGTGGAATCTGATGTATGAGGACGCCGATTTGTACGACACGGTGATCCGCAGAAAGTATAACCTCGGAGAAAAACCGAAATGAGTAGTGGCGGCAAGGATTTACTGGTGCAGGTGCTCTTTAAGGGCGACGCCTCGGCGTTGCCTGTGCGCCAGTTCGCCGGTGATCTGAACGCCGTCGAAGAGGCCGGGGGCCGCGTCAACACCACGCTCGCGGGCATCGGCCCGGTAGCGACGGCGGCGCTGGCCACGGCGGGTGTAGCTGCGGCCACGGCCCTCGGTGCGGCGCTGCTGGATGCGGCGGACGCGGCGGCGAAGGCTGAACGCAAGGTGCTCGAAATCGGCACGCTCATGGGTGGCCTGTCCAAAGGGCAGGTGCGCGACATGAGCGACGAGCTTGGCCGCCTGGCTATAACGACCGGACAGTCGTTTGACTCGCTTGCCAAAGCCAAGTATGACATCGTATCGTCTGGCTTTGCCGACGCGGCTCAATCTGCGATGGTGCTTGATGCGGCGTCGCGGTTGGCTGTCGGTGGAGTGGCTGATGTTGGCGAGACGGGCAAGGTCGTCACGGCGATCCTCAACGCTTACGGGAAAAGCGCCGGTGACGCGGCGTCGGTGAGCGATGATCTCTTTACCATCGTCGGAAAGGGCGTAACGACTATTCCAGAGCTGGCTCAGCATCTTGGACAGCTTACGGCGGTGGCGGCTCCAGCGGGGGTGTCCCTCGATGAGGTCGGCGCGTCGGTGGCAACGCTAACCCTGCAAGGGCAGTCTACCGCCATCGCGGTGACGTCGGTCAGTGCGGCGATTATGGAGCTGTCCAAACCATCGACTGATCTTGCCAGGGCGCTTGCTGCTGCGGGCATATCGAGCGATAACCTGATCAAGTCCGGCCACGGCTTGACGGGCGCTTTGCAGCTCCTCGAACAGGCGTCCGAGCGCACTGGCCAACCGATCAACCGGCTGATACAGCGCGAAGAGGCGCTGCGGGCGATCATGCCGCTGCTCTCGACTGGAGCACAGACCTACGCTGCTGACCTTGCCGCAATGGCCGACAACGCGGGCGCGGCGGATGAGGCGTTCCGGCAGATGGGCGGATCCGCCGACCGGCTTAAAGGTCAGACCGCGCAGGCGTTCGAGATGGCAAAGCAGAAGGTTGGAGAGGCCATCATCGAGACTGAAGCGTACAAAGATGTCCTGTCGGGTGTCAAGGGTCTTTTTATCGGTATAGCGGAAGATGCTGATGCGGCTGGCGTAGCGATGGTCAACGCCGCAAACGACTCGGAGCGGCGGTGGATTCAGGTCGGGCAGTCGATTCAGCAGGCTTTCGGGTGGGCTGTAAAACTTTGGGACCTGGCAGATAAGGGCGATAAATGGTTGGAGTCGCTTGATAAAGAAAACAGCTGGAATAAGCTGCTCCAAAAGATTGACGCACAGCAAACACCTCGGCGCACCGTTGAGCAGCTTTACGGTCTTGTCGATAATCCGCGCATGTCGGACTATTACGACGGAAACGCTCATAAAGATAATTCGGCGGCGGTCTTGAAATCGACGGAGGCGCATACGGCGCACTCAGCGGCGGTCGGACGCGCTTCAAAGCAGACTGATGAACTTTCCGCTGCGGCTCAGAGCGAAGCGTTGGAGCTGGCGAAGGCGGTCGAGTGGTACGCGAAGTACACGGAAGAGTTCCCTGGACAAATCCAGCTTATGAAAGAGGAGGCCGAAGGGCGCAAGGCAATAAACTCGCTTCTCAAGGCTGGTGCCATCGATATGACTCAGTATCTCGCCGTCGAGAAGAAGATGTATGAGACTTATGCCTTTGAAGAGGCTCAGTCTCAGTTCTTAAACGTGGGAGTTCAACAGGCGGGCGATGCGACGGGCCTCAATGCAACGAAGACCGTCAACAAGCTCGGTGATGCCGCTGAGGCTTTGACTTCAGCGGGGAACATTCTCGGCGGTCGGATTGGTGGCGCTTTTTCCAGCGTCGGCAACGGACTATCGATGCTTAGTGTTGACACGTCACAGATGACTCCCGACCAGATCGTCGCAAATCAGATTGGCGGGTACGCGGCCATTGTGTCGGGCGTCGGGCAGGCGGTCGGCGGATCGGTCGGCAACGCAATTTCGAGCGCAGCGTCTATGGCTGCGGCGGGTGCAACGATCGCAGGCCCGTGGGGTGCGGTGATCGGTGGGGTGGTAGGTCTTACAACTTCGATCCTTGGTGGCGATAAGCAGGGCAAGGCGCAGCATGATAGTGCTCGCCGATCCGGGTATGACCAGATGGTGCAGTCTGCACTCTCTGGAGGTACGGAGTCGCTGAGGCTTTTGCAGGGGGCTGGATGGACTTATGACGCTACGGTTGGGTACACTGGCATGGGAGCCATCGCGGGCAAACCAGCAGGGGCGCGCCTGCTTGGGGAACGTGCTGAGCAAGGCATGCAGGACCTGATGGATTACCTCGCTGTTATGGACACTGCGGGGCAGACCTTGTCGGAGTACATGACTCCGGCGACGCTCCGCGACATCCAGAGCGCAAAAACGCTACTGGAGTACACTATCGCTACTGTCGGCGATCTTGGTGGCGTGACGGAGGCGTACTGGGCGCAAGTGACTAAGACCGTGACGGGAGTGTCTGCTGACTCTATCGCTCAGACAATCCTCGATGCAATAGACAACAACTCGGCGGCGCAGGCTGGCGAGGCTCTCGTCGGCCAGTACGACGCGGCGATAAAGACGTCAATTCGCTCGATGGCGGTTTCGCAGTTTGTCAACGACGTGGCAATGGAGCTGCTGGCTCCGGTGCTGCAAGAGATGACTACGGCGATGCAGTCGGGAACCTTCACCGCGTCCTCGATGGCGGGCTACCTCGCGACGGCAACGAGTGTGATGGATCAGCTATCACCGATGATCACCGCGCTTGCGCAGTCTTTCGAAATGGCTGGCGTCTCTGGCTACACACCGACGCTTTTGGCGTCGTCGTACCGGTCACGTACCGATTACGCGCTCGCGCTTGCGGGGGTTCCCGGTTACGCCGATGGCGGCTCGATGGATTCGGGCTTCAAGATCGTCGGCGAGCGTGGTTGGGAACTGATGCACACTTCTCCGGGCCGCGTGATCTCTCATGATGACAGTAAGGCGATGCTCGATAACCGCCAGGTAGTCGCCCAGCTCGAAAAACTCCGGGAGGAGAATCGCATCATCGGAGAAACGCTTATCAAGCGAGTGCTCGACCTTGAAGCCCATTACGACAGGTGGGAAACCCGCGGACTAAAGACGGAGGCTGTCGTATGATTGCACAGTATAACGTCATTGAACCCATCGATGTGACGGATGCGATGCTTGTGTCATCCTCTGTTGCGGAGGATTCGACCGGTGCATGGGTGAGTGGACAAGCTTACACGGCAGGCAGTTTTGTTCACCGGGTAGGTACTCACAGCGTTTATGTTGCGAAGGTAGCTGTTACGAGTACGACGCCACCAGAGACTGACCCCGACCGGTGGGAAAATATCCGCCCGACCAACCGGTGGGCAATGTTTGACTACTCCAAATCAACCAAGACCACGGCGGTATCGTCGATGACGGTGGTTATGGCTTATGGTCGTATTATCGATACGGTCGCAGTATATGCGGCGACTGGATCGACGGTATCGATACAGATGACCGATCCTGTTGACGGGCAGGTATATGCGAACACGTTGACGATGGACGCATCGAATCCTCAATCATTCTTTGAGTGGTGCTTCGGGGGCCTCGCTCCGATCCCGAAAGTAATTTTTTCGGGGCTTCCGCCTTATGCTTTTGCGACAGTGACAGTCACAATTACCGGCAGTGAGGTGTCCGTTGGGGCTTTGGTGTCCGGACAGATGACAACGATCGGGGCGACCACGCGCGGGCTTGAGATCGAGCAGAAAGACTACTCAACAATCGAGACTGACGTTTACGGGGTGACAAGCCTTGTCGCCCGTGAGACGTCAAACGTCATGGATGCGAATATTGAGGTGCCAAGCGAGTTCGTAAACGCCCGATTCGCCCTTATGGAGAGGCTGACCGGGATACCGTGTCTGTGGATCGGGCTTGACGGGATGAACTTGCTGCCGTCCGTAATTCTTGGCTGGAAAGTCCAATTTAAGGCAGTTGTGGATTATTATCATTATTCTACGGTGAGATTAAAAGTGCAGGAGATCGCATGAGAGTAACAGGCCCCGCGGATATGTCGGCCTCTGACGTGCCACAAAACAGGATAGAGTCCAACTTCAACGCAAAGATGCAGGCATGGGCCAATAAGTGGCCAGCCTTCGCAACGTGGATGTGGAATGTCTGGCAGGACTGTTATGACAATGCGACGACGCTCCTTGACCTTGCGGAGATACGCGCCGATATGGTCACCTATTTGGCGGGCACATTTGCCAAACTTGCGACGATAGGGAACCATACCGGAGTTATCGTTTCGTCGTCGGCAACAGTGACACTCACTCATGCCGACGTAGGCAAACATGTGCATTTGGGCCTTGCCGGGGCTCAGACTGTGACGCTTCCAAATACTACCGACCTGCCAGCCGGCAGCACGGTGAACATCTCAAAAATAACCACTACGGGATCGGCGACGATCACGGGATACTCTGCAAATCAGATCGATAGCGGGAACGGTGTCGCGACAAGTCTGACGATTCGTGGGATGGAGGAGTGCGTTGCAGTATGGGGCGGATCATACTGGCTGCTTCGCGGGTCAATCCTTCAGCGGATCGCCGAGTCGGCGCTGGGGGGTGTCCAAAATGTCACGTCGTCCCGAAATTTCGGGACGACCTACACAAACACGACAAAGCGCCTTATGCTGCTCATTCTTGGGTGGTATGACACTGGCGCTGGGGTGGCAATGCTTACGTTAGTTGACTCTATAGGAACAAAAACGGTTTCCTATATCGATATAACTGGACAGGTTATAGGGTCGATTACGGTACCGATACAGCCAAATGGCTCTTGGAATATGTCCACGTCAGGCATCACGAAAAGTTATGTATGGGAGTACTACCTATGAGTATGGAATACTATTTGGATCAGCACGGCACCCCGTGGGCATTTGAGGCTACGACAGAGCAGGTTGTGGTCGATGAGATCGCGGACGCCAACGGAGTGACGTTGACGGCGATTACTGAGCAAGAGTATGTCTCAATTATCAACCCTCCGCCGTCGCTTTCTGATGTGATGGCGGGCAAAATCGCCGAACTCGAAGAAGCCTATTCCTCTGCAATGCAGACAAGCGTAGAGTTCATAACTGCAGCAGGAGTCACGGCAACATTTCAGGCTGACCGGACGAGCCAGGAACTGCTATTAAAGGCAACGACCGGGTTCGGGATTTACGGAGCGACCAATCCAGGCTTTTACTGGTTGGCAGAGGATAATACGAAAGTACCGTTCACGCTTGCTGACTTGAGCGGTCTGTATCTCGTCATGCTCATGCAGGGGGGCGCGGCATTCCAGCGTTTGCAAGATAAGAAGGATTTGGTACGCCGTGAAGGTGTGACGATTGCTGAAGTGCAAGCGGTGGTTTGGTGATGATGTATAGGTGTGTAATTACGCCACATTAGGCCGCCGTTTACCGCCGGTTTAAATGGCGTTAAATTTCACGAACTATCTGCAAAAATTTCACGAACTGTTTGCGCGGTTATATTCATTCCCCGCCAATCTCGTCCACCAGGTCCACAATTCTCCTTTTTCAGATTTCCAGATTTCAGATTTCCAGAAATCAGATTTTCAGGGTTTCAGGAGGGGACTGGGGCGAAGAAC
>Ga0233423_10000250_pt1 | contig 30481 bp, 32 predicted proteins | sample Watercolumn_Mata_FD_180713 | JGI IMG/M metagenome (GOLD analysis project Ga0233423, IMG submission 180713) | Freshwater microbial communities from Lake Matano, South Sulawesi, Indonesia - Watercolumn_Matano_2014_112_MG | ecosystem: Environmental > Aquatic > Freshwater > Lake | place: Indonesia... | reverse complement strand
TGATTAATCAGTGGCGAAGAGAATATAATCAGGTACGTCCTCATAGTGCCCTGCGATATCAGCCACCGGCACCAGAGGCTATTCTGACTGTGACTTAAGAAGTGGTATCACTACTGGGGGCAGGTCAGGTCACGGAACGCACGCGGGAAATCGGCATACGCAAAGCTATCGGTGCCAAGCGGCGTGATATTTTAGTTCAGTTCCTCATTGAAGCGGCGGCACTGAGTTTATCTGGCGGTTTAATTGGCTTGCTTTTTGCGGTAGGTGCATCAATGTTTATGCAAAATGTTCCTATGGGGGACTTGACTATTGAGGCTCAAATTTCAGTTGGCGTCGTTATACTGGCGCTTACTGTATCAATCGGAATTGGTGTGATTTCTGGTACCTACCCTGCATTCAGGGCTGCCCGGCTGGACCCCATAGAATCTCTACGGCATGAATAGCCATGTATCCGCAGATATCCTGTTCCCGCAATCCTTAAAATACCAATTAGAGATAGTCTTCAGTTTATAGCTGGAAAAATAAAAAGCTGGGTATGTTGAAAATGCCCAGCTTTCTATTTTCCGTTTTTTGAGGTATCTAGCTCTTGCCGATGCGGAACATTTTGGTACCGCACTTTGGACAAGCACCCTGTGTGGCTGGCTTGCCATTCTTCATTTTGATAGCCTTCGGATTGCTCATTTCCCTTTTAGTGCGGCATTTCATACAGTACGCTTGCATCTGTGTACCTCCTTTTATATTTTATGAACGATAGAATATACCTAAAAGTTTATATTGTCAATAGAATTTCTGTGAATTGCAAGGGTCTTTTAGCAAATTCGAGGCAAAAGTTCTCCGCTGAGCATGTCTACGATGCGGGATGCCCCTAGCCGGGTCCTCATTATCACCTTGCCTTTATGCTCAGTAGTTACCTCACCGATGATTGAGGCGTCAGCACCGTAGGTGTTTCGTTTCATCTTGACCAGGACTTTATCGGCATCGCTTGAAGCCACTATGGCTACCAGCTTGCCTTCGTTGGCGACATAAAGTGAGTCGAAGCCCAGAAGCTCGCAGGCAGCCCGGACTCCATCGCGTATCGGTATCTTTTCCTCTTCTATCTTTATACCCACCTTGGACTGCCTGGCAAGTTCGTTAAGCGTGGTGGCTAAGCCGCCTCTGGTTGGGTCGCGCATACAGTGGATTTGAGATGAGGTTTCCAGCATCTGCGAAACCAGTTTATTCAAGGGGGCGCAATCGCTTTGAACTGGCACTGAGAATTTGAGTCCTTCGCGCTGGCTCATCACTGCGATGCCGTGGTCGCCAATATTGCCGCTCAGGATGATTTTGTCGCCGACTTTAGCGTTGCCTCCGGATATATCCATGCCTTCAGGGACGATGCCTATGCCGGAGGTGTTGATGAATAGCTTGTCGGCACTGCCTCGGTTTACCACCTTGGTGTCGCCAGTCACTATCTTCACCTCAGCCTCTTCAGCGGCAGATTTTATCGAGCTGACCACCTTCTTTAATTCACCGAGAGTTAAGCCTTCTTCTATGATTAAGGACAGGCTCAGGTAAAGAGGCGTGGCACCGCTCATAGCCAAATCGTTGATTGTGCCGCAGACGGCTAGCTTACCGATATCGCCGCCGGGGAAGAATATGGGGCTGACCACATAGCTGTCGGTGGTGAAGGCAAGACGACCGCCGATGTCGAAAACTGCTGAATCGTCCAGCTTGGCTAATAGCGGATTAGCCAGTGGCGGCAGTAAATTTTTCTCTATAAGCTCGTGGCTGAGTCGGCTACCGCTGCCGTGAGCCAGCAAGATGGTTTCATCATTCATAATCAGTTCCATACTGATGGTAGGCGGCGCAAGAACCTTCTGAAGACACCATGCATGGACCTACCGGGTGCTCTGGGGAACAGACCTTGCGAAACAACTTGCAGTCGTTAGGTGTCTTTACGCCGCGTAGTATATCGCCGCAGATACAGCCCTTTGCCTCTCGGACTGGCTCCAAGGTTACCGAGAAAGCCTGCTCGGCATCAAAACGCTCAAATTTTCTCCTTAACTTTAGCCCGCTGGCTGGCACCACGCCTATGCCTCGCCAATCGGCACTGCCAACTTCGAAAACGCTGTCCATTAGCTCTAATGCTGTTTTATTACCTTCGGCTTTGACTCCGCGGCGATAGGCTATTTCGACCGTCGGCTTGCCGTTTTCGATTTGCTCCACCAGCATGGCTACGGACTGCAGAATGTCCAGCGGCTCGAAGCCGGAGACGACACAGGCAACACCATAGTCGCGAGGTATGAATTCGTAGGGACGGGAGCCGATTATGGCGCTAACATGTCCGGGGCAGACGATGCCGTCCAGCTTGAGCTCACCCAAATCGAGTATAGCTTTCATTATGGGAGGGCATAGCTTTGAAAGGCAGAGAACATAGAAGTTTTTGATTTCCTCCTTTTCAGCTAGGAGTATAGAGGCGGCGATGGTTGGTGCCGTGGTCTCGAAGCCTATGCCGATAAATATGACTGACTGTGTCTGGTTGTCTCTAGCGATTTGTAACGCATCCTGTGTGGAGTAGACGATGCGGATGTCAGTTTCCCCGGCTCTAGCCTGTTGAAGACTGGAATAGCTGCCGGGCACTTTTATCATATCGCCGAAGGTGGTGATGATGACATCTGGCAGGTGAGCCAGGGCAATTGCCCTGTCTATATCAGCGTTCGCCGTGACGCATACCGGGCAACCCGGACCGGAGAGCATCTCTACGGTGGGTGGCAGAAGCTGGCGGATACCGTTTCTCATAATAGAAACAGTATGCCCACCGCAGAACTCCATCAACCTGGTCGGTCTGGTAGATAGCTGCTTTATCCTGTTTACCAGCTTTTTTGCCAGTTCAACGTCACGGTACTCGTCAATGAACTTCATCCAGACTTGCCATTTCTTCCAGTATTTTCAATGTCTCTTGGGCTTCGGCTTCGTTGATGACGTTTATGGCGTAGCCGGTATGGAGCAGTACGTAGTCGCCGACCCTGGCTTCAGGGGTAAGCATGATACTGACGCGGCGTCTTACGCCGCCTATTTCCACCTCGGCTTCGTTACCGTCTACTGAAACTACTTGTACGGGAACAGCTAGACACATAGTTTTCCTTTCAACTGAAATTGGCGATTATGGCTTGACCTAAGGAGATGCCGCCGTCATTGCACGGCACCTGCTTGTGAGTTAATACCGAAAAGCTGGCTGATTCAAGCAAGGGTATGACTTTCCTGAGTAGCAGCCGGTTTTGGAAGACACCACCACTTAAGGCTATTTGATTTATTCCCGTTCTCTCGGCTATCAACTGGCACATTTCGCATATCATCTGGGAGACGGTGTTGTGAAACCTGGCTGATATTGTAGCTTTAGGCGTGCCTTGATACAAATCTTCGACTATGGCGGAGAACAGTTCTTTTAGCTGGATAATGTTTACTCCGTCACTCTCAATTACAGAATATGGATAGCCTTTGTTGCCGACTTTATCGAGAGCATCATAGGCTGCCATCTCAAGCTCAACAGCTGCCTGTCCCTCGTAGTCTATCTCGTCTCTTATTCCTATCAAGGCTGATATGGCATCGAAAAGCCGCCCCATGCTTGAAGTCAGCGGAGAATTAAGCCCGGTCTGGATTTGCTGCTTGATAAGTCCGATTTCAACGGCGTCGACTTTCTTTAAGAAAGCCATTTTGGTGCTTGTGGAACGCTCTTCGTTTTTTTTATCTGTCGCCCTGAGCGTAAGCGAAGGGTCTCTGAGATTCTTCGGTTGCCCCGATGCAACCAGGGCTCCCTCAGAATGACAAGTGAAGTTGTCGAATATTATCTTATCTCCAAGCAGCTTGAGAAGGTAGCCTATGGCAGTTCGGTATGGTCTTCTTATAGCGGCAGTTCCGCCGGGCAAAGGCAAGTATTCAAGGTGTCCCATTCTGTGGGAACCTTTGTAATCGGCGACCAGAAATTCGCCTCCCCAGATGCGTCCATCGCTGCCATAGCCTGTGCCGTCCAGAGCCACGCCGATGACCGGAGAATCGACTGCGTTGTCAACCATGCAGCTAACTATGTGGGCATGATGATGTTGAACAGGAACGAGCTTAAGATGGCTGAACTGACCGCCCAGCTCAAGCGCGTATTTGGTGGAAAGGTATTCTGGGTGCAGGTCATAGGCGATGGTTTCAGGCTCGATACGAAAGAGCTTTTTATACAGAGCCAGTGTGTTCTCGAAATGTTCTAATGTTTCCAGATTCTCCATATCGCCGATATGCTGACTGATGAAGGCATAGTTGTCTTTTGTTAAACAAAAAGTGTTCTTCTCCTCGGCGCCACAGCCGAGCACCTGCTTAGTTTTGAAATTCAGGTGGATAGGATAAGGGGCGTAGCTTCTCGCCCGTCGGGTAAGCTGAGCCACGCCTTTTTCTACGAAGGTCACACTGTCATCATATCTGGCATATATATCGCGGTTGTGTGCCAGAAAATAATCGGCAATGCCTGATAGCCGTCTGATGGCTTCATCGTTATCTTTGGCGATCGGCTCCTCGCTGATATTGCCGCTGGTCATTACCAATGGTAGCCCTACTTCCCTGAGCAAGAGATGATGCAGTGGAGTGTACGGCAGCATCACGCCGAGGTATTTCAGGTTTGGAGCTACCGCCTGACATACTGTGGACTCCGACTTCCATTGTAGTAGAACAATGGGGCTCTGTGGGGATGTAAGCAGTTTCTCCTCCGCCTCAGATACTAGGCAATGCCCTTTGATTTCCTTCATGTCTGCCACCATTATTGCCAGTGGTTTGAAGGGGCGTCTCTTTCTCTGGCGCAATACTTTAATTGCTTCATCGTTGGTAGCGTCGCAAGCCAGGAGGAAACCGCCCAGTCCTTTGATTGTCATTATTTTCCCTTCTTTGAGAAGCTGAGTGGCAGTAGCAATAACGTCGGAGGTTTCTATACGGTTTCCCTTGGCATCAAGCAGTTCCAGTCGCGGTCCGCACTTAGAGCAGGCGTTGGGCTGAGCGTGAAAGCGGCGGTCTAGAGGATTATCATACTCCGCTTGGCAATCGGGACACATTATAAAAGAGCGCATGGTAGTTTTTGGGCGGTCGTAAGGGACATCTTCTATGATGGTGAAGCGAGGTCCGCAGTTGGTGCAGTTGGTGAACGGGTAATGGTAGCGCCTGTTTTCGGGGTCGAATATTTCCTTGCGGCAAGCCTGACAGGTGGCTATATCAGGCGACACCGGTTGGTATTTACCTTCTTGGGCGATGCTGTGGCGGATTTCAAAGCTTGTGTAGTCTGCCGGCGGATGATAGGTAACGGAGATGCTTTCTATACAAGCCAGCGGTGGCGCATTATTTTGAAGCCCGGCTAGGAAACGCTTCAGGTCTTTGCTTTCTCCCTGGATTTCGATTTTGACATCCTCTGAGGTGTTGCAGACCCAGCCTTTCAGTTTGTATTTGCTGGCTAGCTGGTAAACGAAAGGTCTGAAGCCAACCCCTTGAACTACACCGCGAGCGCTGATTCGCGCTAATTCTAACGTACTAGCTTTAGCCATGGACAAACGAATTTTACTTCAGATAGGTGACTAGAGCAAATTTGAGCCCTCTTTTTTCAGAGACGGCTATGCTTGCTTGACAGCGATGATATCTGGTGCTACGATAGCCTCGTTATCCGAGGCATAATAGAATTATCGTATGAGCAGTCGAGGTATAATGGGTATCGCTATTATAGCTGACAGTATCGCCTGCATTCCGAAAGGGCAAGCTGAGGACTACAGTATTAGAATAATCCCGGTAAACATATTGTTTAACGGTCGGGTTTATCGGGATTTTATAGACCTGAGTTCGACTCAGGCTTATGAGTTTTTAGAAAAAGCTCCCGAATTCTGGAAAAGTTCTGCGGCTTCCCCTGAGGATTACCTTGAAGCCTACCGAGAACTCAGCCAGCATGCTCAGGGTATCCTTGTGGTCACCATATCTTCGAAATTGAGTATGTTCTACAATAGTGCCCAAGCTGCCAAGGAGATATTCAAGGAGGAATCGTCTCAAACTGATATCGAAGTCCTCGATAGCGAAACTGTGGCTGCTGCTGAAGGACTTATCGCTCTGGCAGCGGCTAGGACTGCTGCTGAGGGCAAGCCTTTTGATGAAGTCGTTGCCATAGTCAAGAAAGTTAAAGACCGGGTGAAATTAATTGGACTTCTGGAAACCATCCGCTATGTCTATAGAACCGGCAGGATGCCTAAAGTTGCCTCTGAAATAGGCTCCATGTTTTCTATTAAGCCCATTCTGACCGGCTCCAACGGGCGTATTAACTTTGCCGCTGCCGCCAGAACTAAACAGAGCGGGGTTGAAAAAATGCTCCAGATAATGAAAAATCACATCGGTAGTTCAGAGCCGGTTCACGTAGCGGTAATGCACGCTGATGCTTTAGAAGAAGCCCAAAAACTTAAGGAGAGAATAGCTGCCGAGTTCAATTGCGTTGAGATTTTTATTACTGATTTCAGCCCTATCATGGGTTATGCTACAGGTCGGGGAACACTCGCTCTAGCTTACTATAGAGATGACAGTTTTGCTCAATGAAGTTATAGCAGTAGTTCTTGGTTATCTAATAGGTTCCATTCCGTCAGCTTATATCATCGGGCGTTTGGTGGGGAGGATTGATGTGCGCAAGGAGGGCGACGGTCGGATAAGCGCAGCTGCCGTGCACAGGAAGCTGGGCGTTGTCCCGTTTGTATTGGTTGTCGTAATGGATGTGGGTGCAGGGGTGCTGGCTGTGTTGATTGCCGAGTTGCTTACCGAATCTCAATTACCTGTATTAATTGCCGGCTTTGCTGCAGTGGTCGGACATAACTGGTCTGTCTTTTTGAAATTCAGAGGTGGACTGGGTGCCACGACAATGTTTGGAGTGCTTGTTACCCTTGTCTGGTGGCAGTTTTTGGTAGTGGCAGCAGCCGTCTTCATTATATTCCTTATCATGAAGAGAAGGAGATCAGGGCTGATGACTGCAGTTTTGATTGTTGCGTTATCTATACTTCTTTTTGTCCAGAAAGCGCCTCTGATTCTGGTAATATACCCCTTCCTTCTAGTCGCGCTTATGCTCTTGAAGCGTTTTCAGATAAGCAAGACAGGGCCCCGATAGCTGCTGAAGGAGCATAATTTATAGACTGGTATCATGAAACCTGCGCCATGATTTGGCTTTAAGAGATGATGCTATTCTGAGGCGTATTTGCCGTTTTTGATGGCTTCGATTACTCCCTGTCTTGCGGCGAGATAAGCCAGGTGAATAGCATTTTTTATAGTTTTCGCCCGACTGCGTCCGTGAGTTATGATGACATTGCCATTCACCCCGAGCAAACATGCGCCGCCTACTTCTTTGTAGTCTAACTTTTTGATAGCGGAAACCATTTGCACGTACTGAGCCAGGGCGGCTCCGGCAAGTTGTCGGTCGAGCTCGGAAGCTTCCTGTAGCTCAAGTAAGTTCTGGATGACCTCCGAGTATCCTTCTATGGTTTTAACCAATACGTTACCGGTGAAGCCATCCATAACAATTATATCGGCTTTTCCTCTCAGTACATCGAAACCTTCTACATTGCCTATGAAGTTCAGATTGGTTTTCTTTAAGAGCTGGTGAGTCTCTTTGGCTAAGGTATTGCCCTTGATTTCCTCTGCGCCGTTGTTTAGTAGTGCAACCCGCGGTGAGTTTATGCCAAAGACCTGCTCCGCTAGAATGTTGGCTAGTTGGGCGAATTGCACCAGAAATATTGGTCGGCAGTTAGGATTAACCCCGACGTCAATGAGCAATGTTGGATTGGGCTGGGTGGGTTCGAACACCGCACAAAGTGCTACCCGCTCGATGCCTTTTACAATTCCTAGGCTTAAGAACGATGCCACGACTACAGCCCCGGTGCTACCTGCAGATACGAAACCGTCGGCAATGCCATCTTTTACCAGCCTGACTCCCACCGCTACTGACGAATCCGGTTTGTTCTGCACTGCTTGTATCAGCTCCTCGCTGTCCATGATAACCTGGCTGGCTTGGACGATGGTGATATTAGGCTTTCGCGTGGAACGCCTGAATAACATCTCGAGTATGGTTTTATTGCCCACGAGAGCGATATCTATAGGGAACTCTTTGACCGCCTCAACGGCGGCTTTAATCACCTCCCGTGGGGCATATTCACCGCCCATGGCATCTACGGCAATTAACATCTATTTGTTCACCTCGTCTATTAAGGAGGCTGTGAATCTCCAGTGCTCTACTAGATGGTTAAAGACTTTAGCGAGTCAACCATGTTTTGTCAAGGGCGGGCATGCCGAATTTTTGAAAAGCTAAGGGTTAAAGTCTATAATTCAAAGATTGAGTTTACGGAGGTATCCCAGCTAGTAACGGTGCATGAATTAGCTATAACGCAAAATATACTGGATATCGTCTTAAACGAGGCAAAATCGGCTCAGGCAAGTAAGGTCACCAAGATAAATTTAGTCATCGGTGAGCTTTCGGGAACCGTCAGCGATTGTGTGCAATTCTACTTTGATTTCCTTAAAAAAGGCAATGCCGCCGAGGAAGCTACCCTTCATTTTAAACTGGTACCGGCAGAGTTGCGGTGCCGAGATTGCCTGACTGCCTTTAAGCCAAAGGATTCAGCCTGGATTTGCCCGCATTGTAAAGGCACTAGCCTTGACGTGATTAGCGGACAAGAATGCTACGTGGAAAGTATAGAGGTCGAATAATGAAGACACCGGAGGTAATTGTTAGGGGAAAAGATAATGGGGAAGGTATGGTTATACACTACAAAACCAACAGAGGAACCGATGTCTTTGGACTTGCCATACCTAACATATATACACATACTGATTGGGACCTTGGACCTACCTGGTGCTATTTGATTGCTGGGCAGAAGACTACCCTTATTGACACCGGCAGGATTGGAAACTTTGAGATTTTTGGTTCTCTTCTAAAGTCGACTGGCAAAGGACTTTCGGATATTGATAGAATCGTTATTACTCATAGCCATGAAGACCACGATGGCAATGTGGCTGAAATAATATCTGCGACGCAGGCTGAATTGTGGGCACACACAATTTACCGTCACATGATTTCTTATCATCCTCATATAATGGATGGTGTCCCGCATCCTGAGCTGCCCGGGTCTTGTCGTCTCTGTAGAATGCCTGAGGTCTTCTATTCTGAGAACTGTCTTACATATCATAAGGCAAGGAGTTCTCTCAAAGTTGACTTTGCTATTAAGGGCGACCAGGAACTGACGGACGAAGACCTAAACTTCTTATTCACCCCCGGGCACAGTCCTGATGCCCTGTGCATCGTTTTAGAGGAGGAAGCTATATTTACCGGTGATACCTTATTGCCTGGCATTACCTCTCATCCCTCCTTGACGTATGCCTTTAAGGTCAATCATCGGATTTTGCCAGAAGAATATCGACAGAGAAACGATGTGTATGGTCTGATGAACTATATCAAGTCCTTAAGCAAGATAGCCCATCTTGCTGCTCGACCCCTTAAGGCTACCTTCCCCGCCCATCGCCTGTTTTATAATGGTCAGTTCAATCTACTTGACGGCTCTGAGCGGGCTAGGGAAGTCATCCAGTTCCATATAGACCGCTGCCGCGATATCCTTAGAATTATTGACGGCAAACTGGCTGGCATAGAGGATATCGTAGTCCAGCATTTCCCTTCCTCGCGGCTTTCTGGCATGGGGAAGGCATTGGCGGAAAATGAAATCAGGGCTCATCTCGAGATTATGATGGAGTGTGGCGACATTCGCTGGACTGGCGAAAATAAAAAGCTAATCCAGCACACCGGGTCGGGAAATTGTCTGGACATCATAGGCTTTTATTTACGTTAAGAATAGTCGAGCTACTAAGTCCACCTTCTTATCACGTGTACTGCTGTGGCTTTGAAGCTGGCGTGAACGTTCTTGCCGATATCCAGGTCAAGTTCTTCTGCTGACATCTTTGTTATCACACCGAGTACATCAAAGCCGCAGTCCACTTCGATTCTTACCAGCGGTCCCACTGAGGCTATTCTGGTTATTTTGCCCTGAAATACGTTTCTGGCACTGCTCCTGTCTTTTTTCTGTGTAAACGTTACGTCTTCGGGTCTGATGAGGGCGTAAACCGGTTCGCCGATTTCGCAATCTGAGACAGCCTGGATGGTGCTGTCATCCACCTTTATGTTCACCAGGTTGCCATCTTTACCTGCTATAACTCCCTTTAGGATGTTTTCCACACCAACGAACTGAGCTACCTCCATACTCTTAGGCATACAGAATATTTCGTTTGGGCTGCCTATTTGCAGTATCTCACCACCTATAAGTACTCCGATTTTGCTGGCAAGGCGTTGTCCCTGGGGCATATCGTGGGTAGCCATTATCACAGTTGCTCTTTGCTCCCGGATGATGTTGCTCAAGACTTTTTCTACCTGTGATGCCGAGACCGGGTCCAGATTGGCGGTAGGCTCGTCCAAGAATATTACCTCCGGCTGTGTAACTAAAGCTCGGGCAATAACTACCCGCTGTGTCTCGCCTCCGGAAAGCGTTTTGGCATTTCTGTTCCTGTATTCGGTCAGATTAACAAGTTCCAGGGCATTATCTACCTTCTTGCGGATAGTCTCGTTTCTCTGTCTCCTCCATCTGAGTCCACAAGCGATGTTATCGTAGACACTCATTGTGAACACCATTGGCTTCTGTTGCACGAAAGACATCCGGCGACGTGTCTCCAATCTGCTCTTTTTGGAGCGGGTCACATCCACGCCATCGAAATAAATTGTGCCTGAAGTGGGCACCTCAAGTAGGTCTAGCAGCCTGAGAAGTGTTGTTTTGCCGGCACCTGTGGGACCTATTAGACCAAAAGCCTCGCCTCTGGCAACATTCAGGCTTATGTCTTTTAAGACCTGATGACCATCGTACTTTTGTGCCAAACTTACGGTTTCCAGTAAAGCCATCTATTTCCACCTCTGCTGCAGTCTACTAAGAGCGAAATTGATGATTAGTGCCAGACTGATGAGTATTATTCCGAGTGCGATAGATAGCACGATATCACCCTTCGACGTTTCCAAGGATATAGCCGTAGTCATTACTCTGGTGTATCCACGTATGTTACCACCTACCATCAAAGCCAGACCGACTTCTGATATAGCTCTGCCGAATCCCATTATTAGAGCAGAGTAAATGGCATATCTGGCTTCTCTTATGACAGTGGTTATCGCCTGAAATTGGCTGGCACCGATGGCTACTGCGGTTTCATATGCGGCTTTGTCCACACCACTTAGAGCAGCTATCACCAGCCCCAGTATTATCGGAGATATAAGTATTACTTGACCTATTACCATGACTTGAGGTGTGAATAGAAGCTCCAGAAAGCCCAGTGGTCCAGACCGGGAGAAAACTAGAAATACGATTAAGCCAACCGCCACCGTGGGCACGCTATAAAAAGTCTGTATCAAATTTATAAGAGTCCTCTTGCCGCGGAAATTGTTGAAATGAATCAGACTGCCCAGGGGCAAGCAAATCAAGCTGGCGATAATGGTTGAAGAAACGGCGATAGCCAGCGTCCTGCCGGTGATTTCCAGCACTTCGGGGTCAAGCGTGACAATAAGTTCAATTGCTTTTAAAAACCCTTGCCATATTGCAGCCAATTTATGTTACCACCCTGCGTGATTCTAGAATTGATGTTGCCAGACAGCCGCTGCCTTTAGCTCTCCAAAATTATTGTGGAACCGGTGTTGAATACTCCTCAGGTGATGGGCAACCTTCTATCTTGCAGCCACCGTCAGCCAACGGGAAGAAAAGAGGCCTGCCGTATTCAGCTTTGCCATAAGTCCCGATTACATTCTGGATTTCGGGTGAGATGAGCCAGTTGATAAGCTTGTTGGCGATATCGATATTTTGGACATTTGTGGTGTCAGGATTGACAGCGATAGCCGCATACACATTGAGGAACACGGGGTCCTCCTCCACTAGGGGTATAATGGTTAAGTTTGTTTTCTTTGTATAGGCGAGGAATGTAGATATGTCGGCAAGTACATATGCCTGCTCTTCGTTAGCCATCAGCAAGGTAGGCCCCATTCCCTTGCCAGCTTCCACATACCATTTGCCGGACTTCTCGATATCCTCATATTTGTACCCGGCTTTACTCCAGATAAGTTTTTCCTTGGAGTGAGTACCGGAGTTATCGCCTCTGGAGATAAACTTGACGGTATCCGGGTCCTTCATGCCTGCTTCATATATCTTCTTGAATGCCTCGGTTGCTGTGGCGCCTTTAATGCCAGCAGGGTCATTGGGCGGGCCGGCGATAAGAAAGAAGTTATAAGCAAAGTTCCTTCGGTTGATTCCGTAACCTTCGGCAATGAACTTGTCTTCTGCGGCACGGTCATGAACAATCACCGCGTCCACGTCACCTCTCCTGCCGTATTCAAGTGCTATCCCGGTGCCCGCGTAGATGATATCCATTTCCACATCGGCATAGTTCTCAAACATAGGCTCCAGATAATACCATAGCCCTGTATCGTATAGACTGGTCGTGGTAGCTATTTTGAACCTTGTTTCGGGGGCATGCAGTGGATATTGTGTAGTTGGTTGCTCAGTTTGGGTAGCAGGTGCGCATCCAATCAGCAGCGAAAACAGCACCGCTACTGTGATAAACGTCGCTAATTTCCTGAAAAACCTTTTGTTCATTGTCTATCCTCCTTATTATTTTTCAATCAGGTATAATGCCTTTAATCAGACAACCGACGAGTTTAAATATGACACTGAAACTTGAGAAACTGGTAAACAGTCACAGAAAGAAGCGCAGGAATGTGAGTGGATTCTGTCCCAAAAATAAAACGCCGCTGTTAACAGGGCGTTTTTAATGTCAAAGTCAAAAACTTTCAATCCGGCTCTCCTTTCCAAACATGGGAGGCGTCACCGTTTCCAGTGGCACCCTACCGGCCGATACCCCTGGGTATTCCTTTAGGGTAAAAGGCTCGGAAAGCTATTATTGAACTGGCGGCATTATACCATGATGATTTCCATGTCGCAATGCTTACTAAGGTCTTCGGCTGCATGGACCCTCCTCTTACTCAGCGGTATAGCAGGGGCAGTTAAATTTGCAAAAATTCTAAAGTGCCTTGAGCCTGATAATACATATACGATTATTGCCAAGAATTAAAGTTAGTGCTAACATGTCGGCGGCGTTAAATTAAAGAAGATATTTATGAGCCATAAGCCACCAGTAATATATCCACGGGGCCCTTGGTTCGGCGGGAAAGTGTTGAGATATTTTCTCGCTATATTTTTGTCTCTGACAGTTTTGGTGGTAGCGGTTCTGATATTGTTCTATTATCAAGCCATGCCTCTCAGTTCCTCGGACCCTTTGCGGATTGTCGCTGATGCCGTGTCTGCCAGGCTTTTTTTGACGGCTTTGGCAATTACGCTTATCCCAGGTGCTGCGGGGTCGTGGTTCTTGGCGCGTATTATTGGCAGACATGAGCTTATAAAGGACCAGATGGAGTTCAATGTCCAGCTTTTCAGTGCTGCCACTGATTCAGTTATGGTGCATGATTTGGATGGCAAGTGCGTCTATGCAAATGAGGAGGCGTGCAGGTCTCACGGTTACGACGAAGAAGAGTTAGCGCGGCTAAATTTTTATGAGCTGAATGCTACAGAACATATAAATACCGTTGAGGTGAAGATTAAAGAGTTGATGGAAAAAGGCCAGTTGACCTTCGAGTCAACTCACATCCGTAAAAATGACTCTTTGATGCCAGTGGAAGTAAAGAGCCGCATTATAAAGGCAGGCGGTCGCAAGTTGATGCTGAGTGTTATCCATGATATCACTGAGCGCAAACGGACAGAGGAAGAGCTAAGACAAACCTCGGAGAGATTACAGAGGGCTATCGAGGGTACCATCAACGCTGTTGCCTTAACGACCGAGTTCAGAGACCCTTATACCGCTGGTCATCAGCACCGCGTGGCTAAATTAGCTTGTGTTATTGCCAGGGAGCTCGGTCTTCCTGAAGAGCAGATCGAAGGGGTGCGTGTTGCTGGTACACTGCATGATATCGGCAAAATATATGTGCCCGCGGAGATTCTCAGCAGACCGGGACGTTTAAGACAAAACGAGATTAATCTGGTCAAGGACCACGCCCAGGTGGGCTATGACCTGCTTAACAAGATAGAATTTCCCTGGCCCGTTGCCCGGATAGTTTTCCAACACCACGAGAGGATGGATGGTTCTGGGTATCCTATGGGGATTTCTGGCGGCGAAATTCTCATCGAGGCGCAGATAATGGGTGTGGCTGATGTCGTTGAGGCTATGGCTTCTCACCGACCTTACCGTCCGGCTTTAAGCGTGGAAGAGGCTCTTTTAGAAATCTTGCAGCAAAAGGGCGTCCTCTATTCTCCAGATGTAGTGGAGGCTTGTATAAAACTCTTTACCAAGAAGGGGTTTACCTTCGAGTAGGTTGTCAAAGATAGTATAGACCTCTTGCCAGAAGACAACCTATCTCCTCTTTGCAGATTACACTCCTCCTTGGTTGCCAGCTATGAGATTTGACAAATCAAGCCAAAATATGCTATTATAAATAAAGTCCCGAGTGGTCAAGCTTAGACCTGGCGGGGTGGAGTTCGGTAGAGGCTGACAGGTGTGTGGTAGGCGACCGGGCGCGAAGTTAGCCGAAACCGAGAGCAGAGATGGAGGGAAAGCCAGGAACGGGTGAGGTTACTCGGGGCTTCTTTATTTCTGGTGAAGCGCATGTATCAGTAGGGCTTAGCCTCATTAGCATCCCACCCAATTCCAATCCGGCTTATGCCCGGTGTCTCTTATTGAAACTTATCGATTCCAAGTGATAAAGTAAAGCCAATTTAGTCTGTCTGTAAAGTTGATGGCAATGAAAATCGCTTTTGAAATCACAAATGAGACGTTCAGAAAAGCGTTATCAAAAAGAGGTTCCATTTATTTCAACTATATTGACGTTGTTTTAAAATATCCTTGGCTGTGTTTATACAACATGGGTCTCATGTTAAGGGCGAAGCTATTTAATCACGCCATAATTCATGTTATAGGTGACAGCCACTTAAGACCCTTTGTGTTTAGAAGTCCTTTCCTGTTACACCACATCTCACAAGCAACTGCCTACAATCTCAATAAGGAAAACAGCTTCTCTCAGTCGAAGAGATATCTGAACTCATTCTTGCCCGGCATAGACAAAGAAAGGGACGTTTTGCTTCTCGTTTTCGGGGAGATAGATGCTCGGGTGCATATTTATCTCCAGTATAAGAAAAATAACGAAAAGGTAAGTATCGATAGAATTATAGGAAATACCGTGGAGAAATATGGTGAGACCATCGCAAGGTTAAAGGACGATGGATTTGCGGTGTGTGTTCATGGCATACCGCCAGCGGCACGAGAAAACTTTGTGTCCAACTTACCATTTCTCGGCACCCCAGAACAACGCAGTGAAATATCCAGAGAATTTAACAAGCAGCTGGGAGAATTTTGCCGGGAGAGCTGCATTCCTTATATAGATGTGCAGTCGATTTCTGCCGATGAAAATGGGTTTATGAAGAAGGAATATGCTGCCGATGAAGTACATCTAAATGGTAAGGTCATACCTTTTGCGCGTGATAGAATAGTCAGAGCATTCAGAGATAACAAGAATTTCTAGTTTTTATTCTTAAGGGCTAATTAAAGTGTAGATTGCCCGGTGCAACAGATGCTTGAATTTGTGACCATGAGCTGGCAGTGGGTATTGCTAGGTATAGTAACTCTTGTTGTGTTGGCAATAGCTCTGCTAGCCAAGCCGGTTAGAGTATGGTTCAGAGCCACCGCATTTATTTTAGACCTTGGTGCCAGCTATAAACGGAATGCTAAAGCTATACCAAGAAGCATTCTTACCTCCGAAGTCACCTATGGTTGCGGTAGCCGAGATGTGGTCGCTGATTTATACCGTCCGGCTGGCAGTGGCAGACATTCAGGCATAATCCTGGCTCATGGTGCTATCAAGGATGGGAAAAATGACCAGGCGTTGAGGTTCGCTGGACGGAGTCTGGCTCGCACTGGCTATGTTGTTCTGGTGCCTCAGCTGGATAATTTGCGTAAGTTTCGACTTCACCAGGACGACATAGATGTATTGGTTGCCAGTTTTCAATATCTTGCCGGACAAGGGTTCAGCAACGGAAAAATAGGTATGCTGGGCGTCTGTATAAGCGCTCCGCTCGTGCTGCTGGCTGCCACTGAGCCTGAAGTCAGCCGGGGTTTAGCCATTGCCAGTTCCTGGGGAGGCTTTTACAACATTAATGACTGGCTGCAGGCTGTTGTAACGCAGCACTATATTGATAATGGTGAGCTTAAATCGTGGAAACCTCGCCCCGTTTTGATGCAGGAAACTCCTAAATGGCTTATCGAGCTTTTGCCGAACGCCTCGGACAGAGCCTGTATTGAGAAGATGCTAAGTGGTGACTCAGCAGATTCTGTTAGGGGCAACCTTTCTCCTTCGGGACAGGCTATGTATGAAGTGCTTGCTAATCGTGAACCTGAACGAGTAGGAGAACTCTGGGCAAGGCTCGACCCGAAGATACGCCAGACTCTTGATAACCTGTCACCACACACCAGGATTGCTCAGCTCAAAACAAAAATCGCTATTATCCACACCTTGACCGACGATGTCATACCCTGGATAGAATCCTGCAAGCTGGCTGACGCTATCGAGAGTGAACGTAAGGTCTACTTCAGGGTCTTTGAACAGTTCTACCATGTTAGCATCGAAGACCTGTTAAAGGCGCGTATATCTAATCTCCACAATGTTATCTCCGAGGTCATCCAGCTCTACCTTTACATCTATTCTATCCTTTACAGATTGTGAGATGAAAGGGGTGTACAGTTACGCCAGCCTGAACACTTGACATCGCCCAGGCAAAGTATTAGTCTACTGTGGCAATGAGGACGCGGAAGTTCGACTGGGTTGCATTTTACACACTGTGGGTTATCTGGGTGCTCCTCTTGCCATTCATGTATTTCTTGGCTGCTGTTAAAACTCGAAAGAGTTAAGAGACAGAAGCCCCGACCTTAAGGACAACGGCGTATCCTGTTTGCCAAAGTAGCCAGCAGGGCATGCCGTCAGCCTGACAGATGCATCAGCAAGCATCGCGACTCGGCGAATTATGAAGGAAGTGAGCTAGACACATGAAACATAAAGAAGGTAAATTCAAAGGTCTTAAAAACTTTACCTTATATTACCAGTGCTGGCTGCCAGGCAAAAGCCCCAAGGCAGTGCTGCTGGTGGCTCATGGTTTGGCTGAGCACAGCGGACGCTACAAAAACCTGGTCAATTACTTTGTCCCTAAAGGCTACGCTGTCTATGCCCTTGACCACCGAGGTCATGGTAAGTCGGATGGCTTACGCTGCTACGTCGACCGCTTCTCTGATTACCTCGTTGACCTTAAAACCTTTTTCGATATAGTGCGCAAAGAGAATAAAGGTGCCAAGATTTTTCTTGTCGGTCACAGCATGGGAGCCACCATTGCTACTGGATATGCCATTGAGCATCAAAAAGAGTTGAGCGGTCTGATACTTTCCGGGGCTATTCTTGTGGCGGGTTCTAGCGTGTCGCCAGTGCTCCTCGCCATGGCTGGAGTGGTCTCAGTACTGGCGCCGAAAATGGGCGTCAACATAATTTATGCTTCTGCCATCAGCCGGGATAAGGCTGTGGTGGACGCCTATGTTAATGACCCGCTTGTGTATCGCGGCAAGCTCCCGGCGCGGATGGGTGCTGAGCTGGCTAGAATGTGGAAGACGTTGCCCCAGCATATGCCGGAGATAAAGCTGCCTGTGCTGATTATGCACGGAACTGCCGACCATTTAGCTGACCCGGGAGGCAGCGAGTTGCTGTATGAGCGGGCAGGCTCAAAAGACAAGACACTGAAATTATACGATGGTTTCTACCACGAAATTTTCAACGAGCCGGAGCACAAGCAGGTCATGGCTGACGTGGAAGTCTGGCTAACCAAACACATCTAATTTTCCGTTTGATTGTCGGCTCTTATTTCCCCGTGTGATATGATTGTCGATATGGGTGTTGAGTCTGCGATGCAGGAGTTCACGCAAAAGATTAAAGCAACAGCGATGGCTAACGGGGCATCGTTAGTCGGAGTGGCAGCCGTCGAATCTATTCCACCGTGCACGCCCCCGTTGCCGGTAACCAGGGTGATGCCTGAAGCGCGTAGCGTGGTGGTTTTCGCAATTCCTATGCTACGCGGGTCGATTGAAAGCAAAAGTCTGTATTCTGCCATGATATCTACGCATGCGACCTACAAGGAATCGGAGATACTTGCGCTAAGGCTGGGTAGGCTATTGGAAGAGCGTGAGTACAAGGCAGCTGTAATAGTGCCAGCTTCGCCCATTGAGATGAGCAGTGAGACCAGAGGGTTGTTGGGTGATATATCTCTGCGTCATGCCGCTGTGGGTGCTGGTCTTGGGGTAATAGGTAAAAATCGCCTGTTGCTCACTCATAAATGGGGACCTAGAGTGAGATTGGGCGCCGTGGTTACTGATGCACCGCTGGCTGCAGGAAAACCCATAGAGGAACGGCTGTGCGATGATTGCGATATGTGCGTGCAATCCTGCCCGGCGCAAGCGCTCAACACAAATACTCTTAAAGATGCCGTCAAGTGCCTTGGCAAACAGCAGAAATGGGGAATGGCGAAGCATATCCAGTACATGCAGAATCTATTGGAAGCACCGCTAGAGCAACAGAAATCGATGTTGCGGGACCCCGAATACTGGAATATATATCAAGCGCAGAGCGTGACTTTGATGTACACCTGCTACGAGTGCATAAACTCCTGTCCGGTGGGCAAGTAGAGGCTGTTATTCGATACCTGATTATTTGTCGGTCTTAGGCTTTTTATTAAGTTTCGAGAAAAGGAGATGAAGATGGCTGATTGTCATTATCACAAAGAGAGCATCTCGAAGCTGGGCAAGTTGTATGAGCTGAAGCCGGAGCTTTTACGGGCGTTTATGGAGTTTGACGGCAAGGTCTTTGCCGATGGTGCCTTGAGCACTAAAATCAAAGAGCTGATTGCTGTGGCTTGTGCTCACGTCACCCAGTGCCCATACTGCATCGATGGGCATACGAAGCGAGCCAAAAAAGCAGGCGCCACTGCCGAAGAGCTGGCTGAGGCGATATTTGTTGCCGCATCGCTGCGTGCTGGCGGCGCTCTGGCGCATAGCTGTATAGCAATTGAAGCCCTGGAAGAAAAATAAAGCCAGACTTGGACATTGCGCTCAACCTTAGACTATACTTCTAGCCTATGTTTTTCGCTCGCCGGATAATGTCCCAGTAGGCTCCTCGGTTACCCTCTTCTATCAAGTGACAAAGGAACTCATCGTCAGCGTAGTTGTAGCTTTCCTTATCTGCAGGTGCAGCCAGGAACAGAAAACGAGGGTCATCAGCCACAAGACGTTGAACCAAGTTTAGGGGCTCATTGCCCAGCAGTGGGGATAAGTAGAAAACGGGCTGGGAGGGTGAAGGTGTCCTGGGGTGCAGCCCTTCGTTACCAAAACCGTTTGCCACGGCTTTACCGAGGGGAGTGTTGGGATATACCCGGACGCCCACTGATATCCCGGTCAGTGGAATACCCAGTTCTTTTATTTTATCGATTGTCGTGGTCACCGTTTGCTCTGTCTCGCCGGGTCCGCCTACAAGCAGGTCAAACATGAAGTTGAGCTCTTCCTGTCTTAGAATGGACACCAGCTCGGCAACGTCTCTTAATCTATGCCTCCTCCCCAGTCTGAGCAACTGCTCGTCGCAGAGAGAGTCGATACCAAAGTTCACGCCGGCACAGCCTGAGCTTTTCATGAGCCTGGCAAGCTCGCGGTCGAATGGTATCGGCGAGCAATAGCAGTACCATCTTAGTCTATCATCTAGCCGGTGTCGGATGATTGCCTGGCATATCTCTTTGGCATGTGTTATGGGCAGATTGAACTCGCTGTCGCACAGATGTAGCCATGATATGCCCTGTTGGGCAAGGGCTCGAAGCTCCTGGGCTACGGTATCGGGATGCCTCATGCGCACCCTTTTCCCTTTGGCTACCGGGTCAGCGCAGAAGATACAAGCTTCTGAACAGCCTCGCTTTGTTTCTACGCCCACCATCGCCCCAATCCGTTCATATTTCCGGTTGTCGAACAATCTGCGGTGAGCCTGCGGACAGTGGTCGAGGTCGACATCAACCCTGGGATTGCGCACCATCTTATCCCCATGTCGATAGGCGATATTAGCCAGGTTCGATATATCTTCGTCTGCGATAAGCGACTGAGCCAGGAGCAGCGTTGCCTCTTCGCCATCGCCATAAATTCCCATGTCGGCAGGGACAACCTCAAGAACAGGCTCTGGCATTACTGAGAAGCCGATACCACCGAGAACGATAGGTGCTGGAGTTAATTTTTTGGTTTCCTCCACGAGTTCGGAAATCCATGGTAAAAAAGACTTTTTCGACACAAAGGATGAATCGTCGATGTTGCGCACGGTAAGACCTACAGCCAGTGCCTCATTATCCCTGAGTTCTCTCCTGATAGCCTCCCGCCAATCAGCTTCGAAAACAAGGTCGAGAATATGTATGGGAACTCCTGCCTGGTCTAACGTTTCGGCTACATATTCGAGTCCCACAGGACTGACCGGTGGACGGGTGATATTCGTATTTATTAAGACAAAAGGTCTCACCACAAAGCCCCTGCATTTACAGCGTAGCATGACAGGCATAGAGAAGCAACCGACTTGCTGAAGTCAGGGCTATGAGTCGCCGTTCGTTTGTGCTATACTATTTCCGTTTTGTAGTAATTTCGGTAGGTAACCTTTATGCCCGGTAAAGGCTACATTTTAGTTATCGACCAAGGAACCACAGGAAGTGCCTCTCTTCTCTTTGATGAGAATGGGCAGGTAGTTTCCAGTGCCGACAGCGAAATAACCCAGTTCTATCCTCAGCCCGGCTGGGTAGAGCACGACCCCAAAGAGATTTTCCGCACCTCTCTGGCAGTGGCTAAAGAGGCTCTCCAAAAAGCTGGGGTGTCCGCCTCTAAAGTGAAAGGCATGGGCATAACCAATCAGCGGGAGACCACTGTGGTATGGGACCGCCGCACCGGGGAACCGGTCAGCAATGCCATAGTCTGGCAATGTCGTCGTACTGCCTCGATGTGCGAGGCGCTTAAGCAAAGAGGCTTGAGCGGGCTTATCAGGGAGAAGACGGGACTGCCCATAGACGCCTATTTTTCCGGTACTAAGCTGCGCTGGATTTTAGACCGCATACCTGAGGGGCAACGCCGTGCCCAGCAGGGCGAGCTGTTGTTCGGAACCATAGATAGCTGGCTCGTTTGGAATCTTACCGGCGGCGCTGTCCATATTACCGACTACAGCAATGCCTCACGTACCATGTTATTCAACATCCACACTCTTAAATGGGATGAAGAGATTCTCGGCATACTGGGCATACCGGAGGCTGTTCTTCCCAAGGTTATGCCTTCCAGTCAGGTTTATGGCGAGACTGCTGCTAGGCTGCTGGGGGATGCTCGGATACCTCTGGGTGGCATAGCTGGCGACCAGCAGGCAGCCCTGTTTGGTCAGGCGTGCTACGATGAATGCATGGCAAAGAACACCTACGGCACGGGCTCTTTTATCCTGCTTAACACCGGTGATAAGCCGATTCCTTCTGAGAAAGGACTGGTAACGACCGTAGCCTGGGGGTTGGATGGCAAGTTCACTTATGCCATGGAGGGAAGCATCTTCATCACCGGCGCTGCCATCCAATGGCTAAGGGACGGCTTGGGACTGATAAAAAGCGCTGCCCAGAGCGAGCCGCTTGCCCGCTCCGTTACTCATAACGATGGAGTTTACTTTGTCCCTGCTTTTGTGGGTCTGGGTGCTCCTTATTGGGACATGTATGCTCGTGGCACCATTGTCGGTCTGACTCGAGGCACCACGGCGGGGCATCTGGCGAGAGCTACCCTGGAAGCCATTGCCTACCAGGTTCGTGACGTGGTAGATGTGATGAGTGATGAATCCTGTATCCAATTGTCATTGCTCAGAGTAGATGGTGGAGGTACTGCCAACGACTTCCTGATGCAATTTCAAGCTGATATGCTGGGAGTGCCCATTCAGCCGTCATCAGTGGCTGAGACCACGTCTCTGGGTGCTGCTTATCTGGCGGGGCTGGCGGTGGGTATGTGGAAAGATACTACTGAGCTCGCCCGAATGTGGCGTGCTGCTAAAACCTACGAACCAAGCATGTCTGCCGACGAGCGGGAGACACTTTATTCCGGCTGGAAACGCGCCGTGGAGCGTGCCCGCGGCTGGATAGAAAGCTGAAGGCTTATTCTCACAAAACAAGCAACCCTTCAGGAGAAAAAACTTATGAAAAGAAATCTTGACGCTATTGCCAGGGAAAAGTTCGACCTGATTGTGGTAGGCGGTGGCATTATAGGCACCGGCGTCGCCCGGGATGCCTCTCTGCGCGGTATAAAGACTTTGCTCATTGAGAAGGAAGACTTTGGCTATGGTACCACTTCTCGTTCCTCGCGCTTGATTCATGGAGGTCTACGTTACCTGCGTATGCTGGAGTTTCATCTCGTGGGGCAGGACCTGCGCGAGAGAGAAGTTTTATTGAAAATTGCACCTCATCTGGTGCATCCCTACCCCTTCGTCATACCCCTGACCAACCTTTATTACCAAATAGCTCTGAGTTTGGGCGTGCGACTGTACGACGTTATGGCTGCAGGTAAATCTATGCCCTCACATCAACATCTGTCGCGGCGTGAGACTCTGGACATGGAGCCGGAGCTTACGGAGGTAAGTGGCTTGAAGGGTGCCATACTCTACTATGATTGCCAGGCGCCGTTTACGGAGCGTTTGGGCATAGAGAATGTGCTCTGCGCTGCGGAGCACGGTGCCACCATCATAAACCACGCTCAGCTTACCGGGTTTCTCAGAGATGGTAACGATGTCTGCGGTATAGAAGCGCTTGATTGTCTATCGGGGGAGACCTACAGGGTGAAGGCGCGGCTGGTGGTGAATGCCGCCGGTCATTGGGTTGACTGTGTCAGGGATTTGCTGCGCGGCGGTCCTGCCAGCACGGTACGCCGGACCAAGGGCATACACCTGCTCACCCCAAAGCTGACAAACAAGGCATTGGTTCTATTCTCTCCCGTAGATGGTCGACTTTTCTTCGTCATGCCTTGGCTGGGCTACACTCTCATAGGCACCACAGATACCGATTATCACGGAGACCTTGATGCTGTTTGTGCTGACGAAGCTGATGTGACTTATATGCTGAAGGGACTACACCAGGCTTTTCCCAGGTTGTGTGAAGGAGACATAATTTATACTACCGCCGGGTTACGTTCCCTGGCTCACATCGGCGGTGAAAGAGCATCAAATATTACGCGTGAGCACAAGGTGCTTGACCACAAACAGAGAGATGGCATAGAGGGCTTAATATCGGTGCTGGGAGGCAAGATAACTGCCTACCGTGCCGTAGCTAAAGATGTTGTGGACATGGTCTGTGGCAAGCTGGGCGTGGAGGCAGAGTGCAACACGGCGGAAGTTCCTCTCCCCGGTGCGCCGGCTGTGACCACGGATAAAGTGACAAAGGAAGCTAAAGAAAGCGGTCTCCCCCTTGAGACTGTAAGGTATCTCGCTGACCTCTATGGCTCCCGCTTCTCGCAGGTCTTGAAGCTGGTAAAACGTGACAAACGGGGTGGACAGCCCATCTGTCCGCACTGTCCGGATATTCTGGCACAGATAGAGCACAGCGTAAAAGAGGAAAGCGCACTCACGGTAAGCGACTTTTTGCTGCGCCGCAGCGCCATGGGGCTTGCTCCGTGTCAGGGATTGGATGGTGTGGAGAATGTGGCAAAAGAGATGGGACGTCTTCTGGGATGGAGCAAGGCTGAGCAGCAGCGACAGATTGAAGCCTATTGTGCCCATGCAGCTTTGTGTCAGAACTTCAAAGCCGGCTCTAAGAAACGGCAAAAGAAGCCCAGAAAGGTTTGACACTCGAATCTGACTGTGCTAACTTTTACCACGTGGCAGCGTAGCTCAGTGGCAGAGCAGGGGACTCATAAGCCCTTGGTCGCTGGTTCAAATCCAGCCGCTGCCACCAGTTCTCAGCTAAATTGTCATGGCATGTCGTCCCCTCTGTCACTGCAAGCGGGGCTTGGCAATCTCTGATATTATAGGTGTAATCATAAAACTATCAGGGGGTGATTGAATGAAAAAGGTTATACTTTTCGGTTTATTGGCAGGTCTGGCTATGCTTGTAGTAGGTCTGGCGCTTAGCCCGTTGTTTAATCTTATTTTCCCATCCTTAGGAGCGGAGTATAACAACACGAATCTGTTCAGACCATGGTCTGACCCAATCATGTACCTTATGCTCGTAGAGCCTTTAATTCTGGGTATTATACTTGCCTGGATATTCTCCATTACAAAAAACTTGTTCAAAACTGAAAAAGCCTGGAGAAGGGGGATATATTTTGGGCTCTGTTACTGGGTAATAACCATTCCGGGAATGGTGATGTCTTATAGTAGCTTCCCAATATCATTGCTCATGGTGGTGACCTGGAGTATCAGCATATTAATCCAGGCGATGATTGCTGGACTGATTTACGCCAGATTCATCAAGTAAATATCATTGCCAGCTCTTTGCTGTTTTCAACAAGCTCTTACCCCCGCTCATTGTTACTCCTCCCACCGCTCATTCTGAGCCTGTCGAAGAATGTACCCTGGCTAGGATAAACTCCACTTGGCAATCTCGGAGAATTAAAGAGGTGCCGCGTACCTTCCGGGGGCTGGATTCCTGAGCTAATGCCACTAGTGGTAGCAGATGGTTGGGTATGCTATAGTGATACGGAAATCTTAGATATTTGGTGGTATTAACTATGACATATTTGTTGATTGCCATAGCCGCTATCGTCTTAATTTATTTGTTTATCTGCTATTTCATCGCCGGCACCATAATTCATCTAAACCGCCAGCCGGTTCCCAAGAACCCTAAAAATTACGGCATGGATTTTGAGAATATAGAATTCAAGACGTCTGACGGGGTGAATATTAAGGGCTGGCTTATCCCGGGTTCTTTGAATAAATTGGTGGTAATGACCCATGTTGGTGGTCTTACTAAATACGGCTCGACTGTCGCCTATAAAAACTTGACCAAACTTTATAATAAAGAAATAGAGTTTTTGCTCACAGCCAGGCACCTGCATGAAAAGGGATACTGGATTTTGATGTTTGATTTTCGCAATCATGGTGAAAGCGGTGCCGACCCGAATAGGGGTATAGCCAGCGTAGGATTGAAAGAATACAGGGATGTGGTGGCGGCAATGGATTATATAAAGAGAAGAGATGAATTAAGCCACATGCACGTTGGTTTCGTGAGCTTCTGTATGGGTGCCAACTCAACTATTATCGCCATGAGCAAAGAACCGAAGGCATTCAAAAACGTTAAATGCCTGTTCGCCGTCCAGCCGATTTCCATGGAGGTCTTTATACGGACTTACTCCAAGAAATTGCTTACTCATGTGGGGGCGAAACTTCTGTTGCCTATGATTAAGAAATTCGTTGTTTGGCGGGGCGCTTATCCTTTAGGGGAAATGTCTCCTAAGAAATATGTCAAGGATTTAAAGGTGCCGACCATGTATGTTCAGGCTAGAAACGACCCCTGGACTGAACTGAGCGACATTCAAGCTTTTTATGAAGAAACCCCTGATAACCCCAAAGATTTTTTCTGGATTGAGGATACGGTTCACCGTTTTGAATCGTACAGCTATTTCCAAGACAGACCAGGGAAAATGCTTGAGTGGATTGAAAAGTGGGTTTAAATTGCTCTAATCCGCTGCGCCCCATAATTGTGCTACCCCTTACCATTCTTATTGTGGCTCTGTCTCTATTTGCGCTGTCCTGCGTTACCACGGAAGTTCCGGTGTTAGAGACTTATTACCAGACGGAATACAGGACTGAATACAAGACTGAGACATATACGGAAACTGTGGATGCCGTAGTAGACTCCCGGCAGGGGAAAAATTATCTTAGACCCAGCATAAAATGGTACACCGACGTGGTTGTCGCCGGGTTTGAAGGTTCAGGCGGTACCTACTACTATGGATATCAGGTTGACCCATCAGGACATTCTAAAGCCCAGATTGAAGTCCGTGTTTCGTCAGGTGCGCAACGGCAAAAAGGGCTGGTGCGTGTCTACGACCTTACTGGCAGAGGACAGATTTCCCCACGCCCCACCCCGTTCAAAAAAGTTGGCTATCAGCCGTCTGAACTGAACTGGTTGAATAGCCTTAATTACACGCTCAACGCCGCGCGTCTTCTGGGTGAAGTGCGCACTGGCATAGGCATGGATGACTATATTATCTTTGATGCTGGTGGCATAAGGGAGTTCGGCATATTAGCCACTACCTGGCACGCCTATTCTATAAGAAGTGTTCAACTGGTCTGGGTTGATGAAATAATGGGCGAAAAGACAGTCACCTCGGAAAAGCAGGTGCCGTACCAGGTCCCTTACCAGGTCGAGAAACAGCGGACGGTTTACAAAACAGAAAAGATGCCTTTTTGGGAAGCCATCTTGGGTAGGTAGCGGTCTGCAGCCTGTTTGCTTTCAGCTGAGCGAGTTACCTATGGCGATTTGTATGGTGGCTAATTCACCCAGCCGTTTTGCCGCCCTAGCCGGAATCCAGTTAGTGGGTTTCCAGGACCCGTTATAGCCTGGCAGCAAGACCGTGTAGTAACCCTCGTCGGTTGTTATGCCTATTTTGCAGCCATCACCCAAATCGATTACTTCCTTGGGTTGCCAGTTTACTTGCTTTTCAGTTTCCTTTTCAGATTCGATGCTGTACACGGTTAACTCCTTAACGTTAGTTGACTTTAGTTTACCATTGCTATATCGGAATGGAATCATCATTAAGTACTGATTTTCGATACCTGATGGTACTAAATATTCGGTAGTACCATATGATTATAAGAGCTTTGCCGGTCACTTTCCCTGTCATTCTGAGGGAGTCCTTCCAGTACTGGAAGGACGACTGAAGAAACTCGGTAGGTGGTATGTTGAGATTCTTCGACAGGCTCAGAATGAGCGGAAGAGGAAGTCAGAATGAGCAGAGGGAATCACCTACATGCTTGACTTTCGCCATGCCGTAGCTTATCGTAGAGCCGCGTATTGATTGGGGGGAAAGAGCCTGGAATGGGCGGACGAGACAGTTTCATACTGGAGCTTATTTATTTTGCCGTAGGCTGTGCCGCCTTAGGAATAGTAATAACCTTTATTATGGTTTATGCCTGCCAGTATTTCGGCATCGATATATACAAGAACCTGTGGCTGCTTCTGATACCTCTGCTTTTATCTATTGCCTTGAATATCATTTTTATTGAACTGTATCGCAAGTACAGGAAGAAGTAGCCATCAATCAGGGATTTTTGTGGGCAGGTCTCCGATTTATTTGAATGGGTATTCTTTCCCTTTTTCCTTGCCTATAACCTGCAGCATTTCCAGTTCGCTGGCGAAAATTGGGAGGGCTTCTTCGGGCGATTTTTTCACCATGGAAATCGACCCTGTAGGGCAGGTAGACACGCAAAGCCCGCAGCCGATGCATTTTTCCTTGTCGATTACGCTGAGGTCGTTCTCAATTTTGATGGCATTTACCTGGCACCGGTCCACGCAGACGAGACAAGTGATACAGGTGTCGACATCTTTGGTGGCATAGTAGTTCGACCTGACAATGAATCCCGGGCTGTCGTATTTTGTTATGCTGGCTAGAGCCTTGCAGCAGCAGCCGCAGCAGTTGCATATAAATATCTTGTTGCCAGCGTGGTTTGAGGAGAAGTGAATCAAGCCAGACTCCTCGGCTTTAAGAAGGATATTCTTCGCCTCCTCCTTTGAAATCTCCCTGCCCAGTCCGTTCTCGATATAGAAATCAGCCGCCGGTCCAAAGCTCATGCAAGCCTCCAGCAGCTTGTCACACCCCTTTCCTATCATTCTGGCTTCTTTCCGGCAGACGCAGTCAGCCACAGCGAACCTGGTATTTGATTCTATTATTTGCGAGACCTGTTCATAGGGCTGGACCTCACTGCCGCCCTGTATTTCCTTCTCTACCGGGATGACGCGGAAGGCACCCGTTTTTAACTTCCCCCATGATGGTATCATGCCTTCCCGATAGAACCTCTCGTACAGCTCGATGTCTTCCAGTGTCATCCTGTTCATCTGGAACTCCCAGATGCCCACCATCCATGGCATCAGGAAGTAATGAATCTCCTTGTCGGGCGCTCTGTAGCGCATGAGCAGCCCACGTTTCGACATGTCGTACAGTGTTTCTCCCAGTTCATTGTCGTCCTTACCCGCCTTCTGTGCTATAGTCGATACCTTTTCCGGGCGGGGTCCCAGGTGCAGCATAAGTCCGGCTTCCTCCGGACTAAACAGGTGTTTCAGCACTTCTATGTCCACGCCGCTCTCGGTTTTAGGGAACCCCTGGGGGAACATATCCAGCCTCTGGCGAAGTTTCTCATAAACGTCGGACATTTCAGTCTCCTTTTGTCGTTATCTCCCGCATTCCGCAGGCAATCGATTGAAAGCCCTTTATTGTACCACTTACTGGCTTGTAGATGCCCGCCTTTATATCCACATGAGGAACATTATCGCCGTAATCTTTGAGAATCACCGTAATCTGTCATTTTGACCTTTGGCTTTTAACCTTTGACTTTATTCCCCGCTCATCCTGAGCCCGTCTAAGGATACTCTGTCATTGCGAGGAGTCCCTCCAGTATTGGGAGGACGACGTTGCAATCTAGCCTGCCTCCTGTCATTCTGAGCGTAGCGAAGAATCTCACTCAGGCTAAACTCCGCTCATCCTGAGCTTGTCGAAGGATTCCTTATATCGCTGTAATCGTAAAAAATTACCGTAATCTCAAAATAGCCATTGGTGGGAATATCCCACTTGACATATAATCCCACCTATGGTATGCTATGGCTGCGATGGACGCAATAGTAAGAGACGCAGACTTCGAAAAGGTAGCTGACAGCGTAAAACCTGACGCTAAAAGGCGGGTAGTTCTGCAGAAGGTTCAAGTGCAGGAAGGCGTCAGCTATCATATATACCGCAACCGCCTGGGGCAAATTTTACTCGACCCGCAGGTAACCATACCTGCTTCGGAGATATGGCTATTCAATAACCCAAAGGCTCTGGCGTCGGTCAGGCGGGGGCTTGCCGATGCCGCACGGGGCAGGGTGTCCAAAGTTGACCTTAATTCTTTATAAGGTCAAAAACTTTGTTTGAATTACACTGGACGGCTGAGGCAGGCAAAGCCTACAGTCTGCTTAAACGTACTGCCTCCCAGAAGAAACGTTACCAGGCTGTCAAAAAGACCATCAAGTTCCTGGCAACGAACCCCCGGCATCCCGGTCTCCAGACCCATGAATATACCAGTTTGAGAGGTCCGAATGGGGAGAAGGTTTTTGAGGCGTATGCCGAGCAGAGCACACCCGCTGCCTATAGGGTCTTCTGGTATTACGGTCCTTCCAAAGGCATAATAACCATTTTAGCCATTACCCCTCACCCCTAGTCACAGCTTGGCGAAGATGCTCAAACCCTCAATCAATTGTGTGTCGGACAACCGCCCTCCCATTGAGTTACCGGTATGATAGAGTCAGTAGCTGATGAGTATGCCAAGTAATGATGGCAAACGGATATTAATATGCAGCAGGATGCTATGGTATTGTGGAAGTGCATAAAAGTATTAGCCAATTAATAGTATCAATGTTTAGCTCCACCAGCTATTCTTAGCTAATAAGGCCAACGAATTACAGCCCAGCCAGAGATGATCTCGCTGCGGTTTAAGAGGGTTTCCATATTCCATGCTTTATACTTTTTGGCCAATACCCTGGGTGTAGCGAACATCGAGTCATTTGCATATATTTTTCTTTTTTCCGCATACAGTTTTTGACGAGTTCTTTTATTTAATGGTGCAGAGAGAGGGATCAAATTAGCCATCGTATCTCTGTATTCAAGGTGATTCTTTTGGGAAAATATTTTCTTCCAATCAGGAGTCAATTTTTGTGGTAAAATATGTTCTATTTCTGGTACATCAGAAGGACAATCCTTCCCTAGGCTCTTATCATACTCACATATTAAATATTTAACAATATTTGACTTATATAGTTCTCTAGTCTCAATGGCAGACTTAACGTCACTATTTGATGGCCATGGAACGGTCTTATGTTCCTTTATTTTATTTTTCACTTTGTCAAATGTTGGAGCATTTTTACAATCATGCCATAAAGTTTTGAAAACAGCGTGCAAGCCAGTCTGTTCATGATGACCTGCCCCCCGAAAACCAGTCCAGCGATAATGTTAGACTGGACAATAAAGAAAGGGGGTATTTCATTGGCCAGAAGACAATTCAAATCAGAGCAAATCATCAACAAGCTCCGCGAGGCTGAAG
>Ga0233423_10000249_pt1 | contig 30592 bp, 26 predicted proteins | sample Watercolumn_Mata_FD_180713 | JGI IMG/M metagenome (GOLD analysis project Ga0233423, IMG submission 180713) | Freshwater microbial communities from Lake Matano, South Sulawesi, Indonesia - Watercolumn_Matano_2014_112_MG | ecosystem: Environmental > Aquatic > Freshwater > Lake | place: Indonesia... | reverse complement strand
TTTTCTTGTACCGAAATTGGCGCATGTAACTCAAGCGCGGTTATCTCGTTGGAAATTGCTTGTTGAGTAGCGAGATGACGTTTATGTTGCTGCTGGAGTTTTGATAATTGTGCATGAGAAGTTTCAATATCTTCCTTTGAAAATCCCTTCTTCATGCGTTCGATAAGCGATGCATTTTCTAAATCGGAAATTGTTTGATTCAGTTGAGATATTTCTTTGGAAACCGAATCGATTTGTTTGCGAAGATCAGCTAACCGATCTCTTTTTTCTTGTATCTTCTGATAGAAATCTTCATGAAGAATCTGCTTAATTTTAACTTTCCAATATGCATTAAGTATGCTAACTCTTTCCTGGAAAATGAGGCGTCGTTCTGCCTTAGCAGTTTCCACTTGATGTTCGAACGAATACTTCGATATAGCTTCAAAAGCATCCGGCGATGGAAGATCTACGCGGGCAGCAAATTTTATCATTTTAACACCGAGTTGCTCTCCGAAACTAACGGTCTTCAATAACATTGAGTCAACATTATCATTAGAAGGTGCAACGAATAAAACCTTCCTCCCTGATTTCATATAACTGATTGCAGCAAGTGCAAGGACATGAGTCTTTCCCGAGCTAATGGGTCCCCAAACCAGCGTAACACGGTTCTGCAATATTTTTTTTACAGCTTCGTGCTGTTCGGGTGGAGTTGAAGGGAGACTGCATGCCTCGAAGCTAACTATATGTCTGTTTAGCTTATCTGCAGGATTAAATAAAATCGGTGTAATAGGCGATTTATCAATTGGTTTCTGTAGAAGATCAATGATTGGTCGGATTTCGGAATCGTAATCCCATGAAATTCGAGTTTCTGGTAGAGAAGGACCAAAATCCTGTGATAATGCAACTGTGAAAAATTGATTTTCTATTGCAATAATATTACCAGTAACACTTATCGGATTTTGTTGGCCAAATGTGAAAGTTGCACGCTCTGTAGTACGAAGCAAACTGTCTTCGGGAATTTCGAATCGGTAATATGTATTCCCTGCAAAATTTCCTATTCGTTCGCCATTGCAAATATAAATTTCGCGACGGACAGTTTTTAATTGAGCGAGTTCCTTCTGAAGTGACTCGGTTAATTGGTTTAAGAGCTCTTTCACGTTCCCCTTAAGTACTTTGCTCTGTGTAGATTTCCACTTTTTCTTAGTAAAGGTATGGTTTAAAGTATGATTTTTCAATACAAAGTCAAGATTTTGATGCTTTAAATGATTGATAAATCCGATGTATTTCAGATGATAATTTACTATCCTCTCTTTACGAATTATGGCTGATTTTGATAGTATTATTATAGGTGGCGGATTAAGCGGATTGAGCGCCGCAGTCGAATTAGCTCTTAACAATCGGAAAGTTCTTCTACTTGAACAACATCCGTCTTGTGGGGGGCGTGCAATATCCTATCGCGACAGTGTGATGCATTGCAACGTAGACAATGGACAGCACCTACTTATGGGATGCTATCATTCAACTCGAAGGTATCTTCGGCTCATAGGTTCTGAAAATCTTGTATCCCTACAACCAAGCTTGAGTATTCAATATATTCACAAAAATCAGACTCGAGCTGTTTTTCAGTGCCCCGATATTCCTCCGCCACTGCATTTACTTTTTGGCATTTTACAGTTTTCTCCAATTCCCTGGAGAGATCGCCTTAAAACACTGAGGATTGCATTCGCAATATTGCATGCAACAGAGCAAAAAGAACAATCCCTGGAAACAAAAACCGTTGATGAATGGCTTATTGCGTTAGGACAATCAAGTCTGACAAGGCAATATCTTTGGGATATAATTACTATAGGTGCATTAAATAACCATCCAAAGAACGTTTCGGCACTTATGCTTTTCCGGATTCTTCGAGCAGCATTTTTAGGCGAACGTGAAAATGCAAGTTTGCTAATTCCCAAAGCGGATCTGACTGAGTTATTCATTTCACCCGCAATACGTTTCATAAAAGCTCGCGGTGGAGAAGTTAAAAAGAATTGTCGTGTAAGTAAGATTTTCTTTAAAAGGGATAAAGCTATTTCTGTTCAAACAAACGAGAAAAAAAAGCTCTCAGCATCTTCATTTATTTGTTCAGTTCCATGGTACGAAGCTGGAAAACTTATTCCGGATGTCTTTCAGCATCGCGATGGAACACTGTTTCGTTCATCGCCAATTATCTCATTTCATATTTGGTTTGATCGCCAAGTAACTGATCTCGAATTCGCGGCACTAATCGATACCCGTATTCAATGGTTCTTTAATAAGTCAATGAGTGAGCAGATTAATAAATCGCTAAGTAATAAAAATACAACTCAATACCTTACTCTGGTGATGAGTGATTCAGAGGAATTTATCGAGAAAGACAAACAAGAACTTCTAAGAATTGCAATTGAAGATTTAAGTAATGTCCTGCCCGATGTGAAACAAGCAAAAGTGGTGCATTCCAAAATAATTAAAGAAAAGCGAGCAACATTTTCTCCTGTCACCGGTCTTGAAGAAGTCCGTCCGCATTGTCAGACGTTATATCAGAATTTATTCCTTGCTGGTGATTGGACTTCGACAGGATATCCAGCTACAATCGAAAGTGCAATCATGAGTGGGCAGCGTGCGGCAAAGTCGGTGTTGGAACAGCAAACGTGGACCACTGAGACATTTTAATCTTTCAAATTTCTTCTACATCATTCCCTGAGGATCTACATCTATAATCATTTTTATGTTCCTGTTTCGGAATAGTGGGGACGCTTCGTATTGATTTTTCGCTGTAATGAGTGCTGACCGGAGGTGTGTGCCTGAAGGATCGGTAGTTTTTATATCTTTAATCATGATGTGTTTTCTGTACACATTTTTAATTTTGAGAATTGCAGCGTCAGCTGGCCCAAGAATAAAGAATCGCTTTTGCCTGTTCGCTAACGAGAGGAATTCTGAAAACTTCTTTGCATGGTGTTGTACATCGTTTTCTCGTTCACCGGAAAATTCTACTAGGACAATACGAGAAAATGGAGGATAGTCGAGTTCACGCCGATATTCTAACTCTTCGCGATAAAATCCTTGAAAATTATGAGTTGCAACATGTTTTAAACTATAATGATCTGGCTGCATTGTCTGAATAACAACCTCGCCTGCGAGGTTACTTCTGCCTGCGCGACCTGCGACTTGAGTTAGCAACTGAAAAGTTTCTTCTGATGCTCGGAAATCTGGAAGTAACATTTGTGTGTCAGCAGATATTACACCAACCAACGTTACACGAGGGAAGTCTAATCCTTTTGCGACCATCTGTGTTCCTAAAAGAATATCTGCATCACCCATTCCAAATTGTTTTAGAATTTTATCATGCATACCCTTGCGACTTGTGGTGTCTTTGTCCATTCGAAGAATGGTAGCTTGTGGAAAAAGCTCTTGTAGTTCTTGTTGTACTTGTTGAGTTCCAAATGAATGCATGCGAAGATCAGTATTTCCACATTTTGGACAGATTGTTGGAGGTCTTTTCACAAAACCACAATAATGGCAGCGAAGGTGTTTCTTTGTCGCATGAAATGTGAGCGAGACTTCGCAGTTATCGCATTTTTCGACGTATCCGCATTCAAAGCATTCAACAACATGAGAAAAGCCTCGTCGGTTTTGGAGTAGGATTATCCCTTCTTTTCGTTCCAAGCGACTCGCAATTTGTCTTTTTAAGAGGCGTGAAATTGAAGTATATGGTAAACGTTTTGGAAATTCTTTTCCACTCTTCTTCACATCCGATTTTATCTCTTCGAACACTTCGCGTCGTTCTTTTGCCATGTCAACAATATCAATTGTAGGAAGTTGAGCTTTATCTACACGCTGTGGAAGTTCAAGAATGGTATATTTTCCACTTTGTGCATTTGCATAACTCTCAGCCGACGGTGTTGCTGAACCAAGAACAACTACTGCATTGAGATGAGATGCACGTACAAGGGCAACATCTCGTGCGTTATATCTGGGAGATGCATCAAATTGCTTGTATGAACTGTCATGTTCTTCATCGACAACAATGAGTCCAACATTTTCTAGTGGAGCGAATATTGCGGACCGAGGACCTATAACAATTTTTACTTTTCCTTGATGTGCCATCCGCCAGGAATCGTATCGTTCACCGACGGATAACTGACTATGCATAACAGCAACATCTTGACCAAAATGTGCTTTAAAACGTCGAACGGTTTGTGGTGTGAGAGAAATTTCAGGCACTAATACAATAGCGGTCTTATCAATTGATAGAATATGACGAATTGCTTCAATGTATACTTGTGTTTTACCGCTACCAGTAACTCCATGAAGAAGAAATGCATGGAAATTTCCGCGTTGGATTGACTCAATTATTCTACAAAGTACGTCCTTTTGAGAAACGTTTAATGTGATTTGAGAAGGAGATTCATCTGGCTCAAATTCAGATTGTCGGAATACTTCCTTGCGATTGATTTGTAGAATCCCATACTTTGCAAGTGTATGAAGCGTAGAAAGAGAAGTGCTGCTCCTTTTTAATAAGGAATGCACTTCGATCATTGAGGATGAACCTGATAACTCTTCCTTAAGAATCCCAATAAGTTTAACCTGATTGGTTGTAAGTTTTCTTTTCTCATCTATTAATGTCTCAGGATCATTTGACAAGAATTGTACAAACTGCTTCAGCTGTGGTTTTACTTTCTGTTTTTGAATTGATTCTTCTAATGATATCCAATTCCTTGATTGCATTTCATGAAGCACGCTGTAAATACCTTTGATTTTTAAACGCGCCTGAAGTTGTGACAATGAAAACGAGTTACCACTGGCCAATGCTTTTAATATTGCATGTTGCCTCGGTGCAGATTTTTGTGTTTTTTGGATAAGGGATTCAATGGTATGCCCAATAAATCGAATATTCACTGTGCTTGCTTGATTAATGCCCTGAGGCAGCGATGCCCTAAGAACTTCTCCCCATGGCGCGAGATAATACTCCGCAATCCATTTTGTAAGCGCAAGCATCTCGGGTGAAAATGTTGGTTTTGTATCTAGGATGTCGGATACAGGTTTTAATCCACGTACTTCGGTTGCTGTGGGAAGCGCTACAATGACCCCGGTGAGATGTTTTCTTCCAAATGGAACTAATGCCCGATTTCCAACACAAGCTAATGTTTGAAGCTCAGGAGGTACTAGATACGTAAAAGAACGATCGAGAGGAATAGGAAGCGCAATATCAACAAGAAATTGATTCAATAAACTCTTAGAGTGTACCGAAAAATCATATAAAGAGAATGATTATTTGTTACGGTTTCAACTCACTTTCGATTATCTTATAAACATCAATGAGTGGTAATTTTTTTTCGTTCGCTACTCGCTTGCATTCCTCAAACTCGGGACGTAATCGTTCTTGCCCGTCTATAACAATTGCTTTTACAAAAATTTTTCCTAAGGAGGTCTGTATTTGTTTCTGAGTGCGTTGAAGTTTTGTTCTTTCTACAGCATGAATGCGTACACCGATAGTTGAAGTCTCTTTGAAGAGGACATCGAGAAGATTGTCCAATTTTGACCGTTCAGCTAGAATGTTACAGAGAAACGCAGGGCGCCCTTTCTTCATTAGAATTGGTACTAAGAATGCATCATTAGCACCTTTTGAAAGTAGTGTATCGATTACATGGGGCAAAATTTCCGGATTCATATCATCAATATTAGTCTGGATGTTTATGATTTCATCGGAATCTTTGGAAGTCTCCAACTCACCAATAAATACACGGAGAATATTGGGAATTTGATCAAGTTCCCTTTCACCAGCTCCGTAGCCAATGGATGAGATACATATTTTCTCTGTGTTGAGTACACCACGTGAAAGTGCTTTAATAATTGCGGCTCCTGTTGGTGTGGTAAGCTCTTGTGGTATATTTGTTAACTCCAGTGGATATCCCTTGAGTATTTCCACTGTTGCTGGTGTTGGAATTGGCAGAAATCCATGTTGAGATTTAACTGTTCCGCCATTTCCGACTTTAACAGGAGAAGAATAAACATCCTCAATCCCAAGCTTTTCAATTCCAATAGCCACGCCGACAATATCTACCAACGAATCAATAGCGCCAACCTCGTGAAAATGTATTTTCTCAAGTGGTTGATTATGAACATGTGCTTCTGCAATTGCTACTTCACGGAAAATGTTTTTGGCTCGCCCTTTCACTTTGTCGGGTAGTGAGCTTTTCTCGATGATGTTCTCAATATCTTTTAAGTGCCGATGATAATGTGGTTGCTCGGAAATTACTACATCAACCTTTGTAGCCAGGATTCCATGACGCTCGATATGTCGTGCCTGCAATTCAAAACCAGTAACTCCCATTGAACTGAGTTCTTCACGTAACTCATCAAAAGAGACACCTGCACTGATTAGTGCACCTAACGTCATATCGCCACTGATACCGGCAATCGTATCGAAATAAGCTATCTTCATAAATTGTAATTTTCTGCTATAAAAAGTGAAATTTTGTAAGTGAACTATGCTATCACTGATTCAAGATGCTTAATTACTCGTTCAGTTGCACCAATATTTTCCTTAACTAGAGCAAGGGCTTCTTTTCCTGCTTTTACTCGTGTGGATGTGTTTTCAAGTAACATACGAATTGTTCGGAAACATTCTTGTTGTCCATTGATGATAAAACCGCCACCCCGCCGGACTAGCTCAACAGCTTCTTGTGAATTTAAATGTTTGGGTCCAAAGAGAACTGGAATTCCATATACCGCCGGTTCGAGTACATTATGAACACCTTGTTTGAAACTTCCTCCAACATAAGCCACATGAGCATATTGATATAGTGCCATGAGAATACCAACACTATCGATGATTATCACACGCTCGTTATTATAATCGTTCATTGCAGAAAATCGAATAGTTTGGATATCCGAGTTAAGCTTGGTTTCAATAGTCTCTAATGCTTCAATTGTTGGTTCATGAGGAACAAGAATAAGCATTGATTTAGAGTTGTTATGAAGTATTTTACTAAGTGCCGGAAGAATTACTTCTTCATCTTCTGGCCATGTGCTTCCGGCGAGAAAAACATTTTTTCCTTTAAATACTGCTACAGGTATAAGATGTTTTAATCTTGACTCAGCGCTTCGTTGCCATACTTGATCATAACGCGTTTCTCCAACAGCTTCAACTTTGGGAATAGAAAGATGAAAACGATTAAACATTTGAACATCTTGTTTTGAAACTGTGAGGATAGATGTAAAATTATTATATAAGCGACGGTGGAATCCTTTTATCAATGGGTAAAAACGCAATGAAGTCGACCGCATTGTTGCGTTGGCAATAAATGTAGGAATTTTTCTTGTGTTCAATGCCCAAACAAGATTTGGCCAGATGTCATAACGAACAAATACAGCGACTGTTGGTTGAATCAGATCAAGAAATCGGATTGCATTCTTCTGAGTATCAAATGGAATGTAAGTAACAATATCGGCTAACTTATAATTTTTTGAATGGTCGTACCCTGATGGTGAAAAGAACGTGACAATAATATTGATATCCTGATATTTTTTACGAAGCGCAGAGATAATCGGTTTTGCCTGCTCAAATTCTCCCATCGATGAGGAATGAAACCATATCCGATTTGTCGAGTCGAGCTTCAGAACCTGCCGTTCCAGAAGATGGAACAATTCTTTTCGTCCTTTCATCCCTCGACGTATTTTTGCATTGAAAAGGACGGCGATTTTGAGGAAAATCCAGAACAGCGGGATGACAAGTCTATTATAAATGAAAAACCACATAGTCGTTTTCGAATGAAAATATCAATTAGAAAAAGCATTTTTATGGTAGAGAAAGTTTCATGGAAATGCAATATTATATCGGAGATCGAAAAGTAAATACACATCTTACGCGATAAACAATTTTTCCAAGTACATTAATAAATATAAATTTCCACACCTCGAATTATGTTTCGAAGAAATAATCAGATACGAAAGGGAGATGAAAGTAAAATATTACTTTCGTGATGTAACCGCTAAGCCGGGAGCATATCTCGTTGTGATACCGATGGAAGGATTTAAACGATTATCGAGAATGATCCAGAAACCTGTTGCAAAAGTCTCTGTGCTTAAAATCCCAGGATAAATATTCAATGAAATCAAATTGGTGTTAAGACCGCTTACTGTTAGAGAAGCAAGAAGGGAATTATTACTGTCATAGAATAGGCCTGCATTCCAAGTCAGGTTTACTGTCTGTTGATTTCGAGTTGTATCAATGATTTCCCGGTTCTTCGATCGCATACCAATACCAAACGAAAGCGAAGAATTATTTTCAAACCGATACGAAGGGCCCACAATACCATTTAATCCAAAATAATAGAATATCTGCCAGTGCTCCCAACTCTCTGGTTTCCACTTTATTGAGAAGAATTGACCAGTGTTTTGTAGCGTCCCATTTACTACAGAAAAAGATGGCTGTAATGACCAATCGGCCAGGTTCAATGTCCTTGAAAAATATTCCTTTATTGGATCGAAGCTAAAAAGAATAATACCACCAAGATCAAAAACATAGATATCGGCTATCGCATCCACATCATCTCCGGAATGCCACCCACTTTCAACAATTTCGTTGAGTAAGTGACCAGCGGCCATTGTAATTCCTGAAGCAAGCGCTGGCATCGGTATGGAATAGTATTCGTACCACTCCTTCATACGGGCATATTCCATACCACCACCAATAAGGTGTAATTGGTAATTTGGCCACCATTGAGAATTCTGTCTTAACTTGTTGAAAGGAACAACCTGATGGGCAAGAAATTTCTTCCATCCATATCGGGATATTATACCAAAAGGGCTGCTAAGCTGTCTAAATATTTGGCGGGACGCGAATTTATAAGGGTAGCTTGAAATATCTTTACTGAATTCTTCTAGTTGAGTAACATCGTAACCACTGTTAATAATAAAATACAAAGGATTATAAAGTGACTCACTGCCATAGTTTTTTCCGGTATAAAAATATTTTTCCTGAGCATGTAGAAAAAATGTAGAGGAAAGGATTATCAGAAAAGCAGTATGAAATTGAAATATGGAAGTTCGGATCTGCATAGAATGAAAAATTCACACGGAAAAGAATTACCTTTCATTATTTCTTTGAGAAAGAATTGCCGAAAAAAATGCGTAAAACAAAAGAGAGATTCAAGTAAAATTTCTGAATTGCAAGCTTATGAAAAAGTATTTATCATGTTTAAGAAAGTTTCGGGACGTGGCGCAGCTCCCGAAGGGATTCCTTCGGAACCGGCAGCGCACTTGTGCCAACGGCATCCCTTCGGGACTTGGGGTGCAAGTTATGTTCTATACTTATATTTTATATAGTATTAAGACTCATACATTTTATGTTGGGCAGTCGAGTGACGTGATAAAGAGATTGAAAAAACATAACCAAGGGGAATCGAAATCAACAAAATTTGGGCGTCCTTGGGTATTGATACATAGTGAAGAATATTTAACAAGAAGTGAGGCAGTAAAGAAAGAACAATATTTTAAAAGTTCTGATGGTTGGAGGGAACTTCAGGTAATAAAACAACAGTTTCTTCGGGACGTGGCGCAGCCCGGCTAGCGCACTTGCTTGGGGTGCAAGGGGTCGCGGGTTCAAATCCCGCCGTCCCGACTTCGAATTTGACCAAACTTAGCAAGCGAAAGTGAAGCTAAGTTTGTTGTCAAAATCAGAATCCCGCCGTTTTTTGGCGGGATATCAAAATATGACACATTTGAAAGCGCAAATTTTTTATTTGCCTATATTCGTTTTTAGGGTGTCCCGCTAGAAAGCAGCGGGATCCATAAAAGGCGATTTAAAATCTTCGTGCAAGGCTTAAAATTGTTCTCTAACTGTCTATGGAAGTTAAAGCAAGAAAAAAAATAATTCTTGTCGGTGATAAAGTACTCATTGCACCCGATAAAGAGAACGAACGAACGGCTCACGGACTTTATCTTCCCCCCGGTGTGAAAGAAAAAGATAAAGTACAAAGTGGCTATGTAGTTCGAGTTGGACCGGGTTACGCAGTTCCCAACCCTCATTTTATGGATCAGGAATCATGGTCTACTACTCCAAAAGAACCAATTAAATATCTTCCATTACAAGCTGAAGAAGGGGATTACGCAATTTTTATTAGGGATGCTGCTATTGAAGTAGAATACGAAAACGAGAAATATCTTATTGTCTCTCACTCGTCTATCCTTATGCTCCTTCGACCCGGTGGGATCGAGGGATTTATCCGCCCATCGGAGCAATAATAATCATTTCATGCTTTTTTTAAAATACCTTTCATTGAGCGTATGACAAGACTAAAGCTTTATTATCAGATTGCACCATCGAAATCGACTTCCCCTGGTCCACATCCGGTTATATTTCTTTTGCATGGTCGAGGAGCAGATGAAACGGATTTACTCGATGTGACGTCCCACTTTAATTCCCGATTTATTTGCATATCTGTCCGTGCACCTTTTAGGTTTCCCTATGGAGGTTATACCTGGTTTGACCTTGAACCATCAGGCACTTTTAATATTGATCAGCTACTTGAAAGTCAAGAAGCCTTTTTTCAATTTCTCGATACACTTCCTTTTGATGGTGGTTTTAATAGATCTCGCGTTTTCCTCCTTGGATTTAGTATGGGAGCAATGATGGCATTCTCATTAGCACTGCAACAGCCCGATCGGTTTAAAGGAATTATTGCCCATAGCGGACTTCTTCCAAAACATGATCGTCTTCAATATCAATGGGATCGTTTAAATGGTATTTCTTTTTTTATTGCACATGGTACCTATGATCCTGTTGTACAGGTCAATTTTAGCAGAGAGGCACAAAGGCAACTTGCTGAGAAGAAAGCATCTGTCGAATATCGTGAATATCCAATTCAACATTCAATGAGCGAAGAAAGTCTTATTGATATATCGACTTGGATACATCGACAACTATAAATTTACACATTTGAGTACTTCATTAAGCTAAAAAGATATACCAGTTTATAAAAATGCAAATTGAATAAATTAAAAAAAATGTTACCACTATGAAATACTTAAAATTTTCCTTTCTTATTCTTTTAATTATTTTCATAAGCAGTGATAGTGTCGCTCAATTGCGCGACATCGAATCGATCATCAACTCAATAAAGAATCAATATGCTCCAGATACCCGTGTAGCAATATTTGATATTCAATGTAACTTTTCATCGGAAGGTATAATTGTCTCTGGTGAAATAGATAATCAGAATGCGAAAACAGAATTACTTAACACAATCAAGAAAAAGTACTCTTATCGTGTAACTGACAAAATTCGTATGCTACCCGATGCATCACTTGGTGACAAAACGCAAGGTATTGTATCTGCCATAGTTGGTGATGTCCGAAAACATCCTGGAAACAATGAGGAACTTGTGACCCAAGTTCTTTTGGGGACAAAAATCACCTTATTTAAAAAGGAGCAAGGATATTTCCTTATTCAAATGCCAGATAAATATCTTGGTTGGATTGATACGCAGGCTGTAATATCAATGAGTCAATCAAAGTTAAAGAGTTGGGATATTGCACCTCAGGGAATCATTACTGCGATCAAAGGAAATATTCTATCGCAGCCCAATCTATCGTCGGATGTAATCTGTACCATCATTCTTGGATGTATTTTGAAAATTAGAAATAGACAAAACGGATGGATTGGCGTAGAGTTTATCGATGGAACATTAGGTTTTATCCCAGAAGATAATATTCAAGATTTGAATGAATGGAAAAATACCAGATTGCTTTCAGCAGAAAATGTCGAGAAAACCGCGAAATCACTTTTGAACATACCTTATCTGTGGGGTGGTACTTCAGTCCGAGGATTTGATTGTTCTGGTTTTACTAAAACAGTCTTTAAAATGAATGGCTTCGAACTCAACCGAGATGCGGATCAACAAGTGAAACAAGGTTTGACTGTAAATCCAGGTAAAGATTTTCAGAACCTCCGGAAAGGAGATTTAATTTTCTTTGGTCAGAAACAAACGGGAGATCAACCGGAGCAAATTACACATGTTGGCATTTACCTTGGAAATCAATTATATATCCATAGCCAGGGACATAAACAAGTACGTATTAACAGTTTTGATAAAATGTCTGCTCTCTTTGATAAACAAATACGGAAAATTTTTCTTCATGCAAAACGAATAATTACTCAATAATCATATACCGGAATGCTGATGGGAAAAAAATTTGAATTAACTCAGACACTTCAATCTAAAATTAAAACCATTACATACCTTGTATTGTTGTTCGTTGTATTTCAACTTGTTCACTATTATAGCCTTGAACAAATTGATATCTACTTTTCTTTTCAAGTGTATTATTCAATTATTCTTATTCTCTGTTTTTCACCGATTATTTCGGTCTTGTTGATGTTTACAAAAATCGCGCGTCAGGGAGCAACTATCTTGCTCGGTATCGTACCTGGAGAATTACTTTATATTCTATATTCTCGATTTAATACTTTTACTCCACTTACTCGAAATGAACAATCTTTCCTTTGGTATATTCTATATGAAAGTTCATTTGGACTAATTTTAGTATTCGAGGTGTTAACATTTTGGCTTGTTTTACACGTACTTCGGGAATTGTACAAGCAGTCTCTCAGGATTCTTGATATTTCCAAAAAAATCCCGTCATAATCTAAACGTATCTCAAGAGCAATCTTGTGTATTATTAATCTATTCGATTGATCGTAATTTTTAATTATGCTTTCTATTGTGAAAAAATTTTGGATTTTCATGAACACCTTATGCCAAATCTTCTCTTATCAGAATTGGAAATTCTGGTGACGATGGACACAAGCACGTAACCTCTAATAACTACTTCCGTATTCATGTGTGGATGTCATTTCATTTAACAAAACAAATTTTGATTTTGAAAGCGAGGTTATCATGAAGGCAATGTTTCTACTGGTTTTTATTTTGCTATTCCCTTTTTCCTCCTATGCACAAGAAGAAACCCTGCTAGATGGTGATATTGAGAGCGGAGGATTCGGTGGACCGGTAATTAAAGTTACAACACTAAATGGTGAGAATGCTATTATGGTTGGTGGACGAGGCGGATGGCTTATTAACCATTCATTTGTTCTCGGTGGCGGTGGTTATGGTGTTACGACTAATGTGAACGCTCTAGTTACAGATACCATAAAACGATTTCTAGATATGGGCTATGGAGGAGTAGACCTAGAATACATTGCTTCCTCAGATGAACTGCTCCATCTAACAATGGGCTTACTTGTTGGTGGCGGTGGAATTGGATATCGTAATGAAAATGAAGATTCATTTAATACTCAACGACATATGGACACTTTTTTTGTCCTTGAACCAGCTGTACACGCCGAACTTAATATAACACACTTCTTTAGGATTGCCGCGGGTGTTAGCTATCGGTATATCACCGGACTCTCAAACAACAATGTTTCTACTGATTCCAAACTAAGTGGACCTGCTGCCCTATTGGTTTTCAAATTCGGTGAATTTTAGCAAGAGTTCCTTTCGCATAATAATGAAAAGGCAGATGAACAATCTGCCTTTTTTTTATCCTCCATATAGATATCCTTTAGGGTATCATGTGTCTCCAATAGTAGATCACGACACCAATAATGTACTTTTTTGGGCAGTTGCTTATCATATCCACGTAGATATTGATTCTTTGTGAAAAACGTGCTAACCTTCAACGGTTCGGTTAGAGTAATAAATACCGACTCCTCACAATTTTTTAAAAAATCTGCAAGAAAGGATATATGATGAGGAGGATGTTTTTAATCTGTTTATTCTTGAGTGTTTCGCTCTCGACGTTCGCACAGCAGCAAAATACTGAACGATTTGTTCGAGTTATAAATCGTCTTGTTGAAGCAATGAATAAACAGGATTATTCAGGAATATTCCGAGAATACGATAAAGGATTATCTATCCAACTACCATTGGTCAAGACGACATTCTTTTTTAAGGATCTTGAAACCCAGTATGGCAAAGTAAAAAAAGTTGATCCTCCACAAATAAAAACGGTCGATCAAGCATCGTGGATTATGTATTTTGAACGAGTGACTCAAGATTGGACAATAGCTATCGACGACCAGGAAAAAATTAAATGGTTTCTTTATACAACCCGCACCCAACCTGAGCCAACAACAGCACCATCACAAACCACTCCACCGCAAACTGCTGCTACACCAGTTTCGACTTCGCCGACATCTACGTCTGCATCAAATCAAGTTGAATCCCAGCCCGCTCCTGTGGTCACCGATAAACAACAAACAGAACTATCTCCGCCTTTCAAAGGAACTTGGGCTGTTATAAGTGGCGGTGAATTTCGGGAAGGTGCAGCACAGAGAAATGTGTTACAACAACAGTATGCGTACGAGTTTTCTGGTATGGATGCCGGTGGGAACCGCTATAAAAATGATGGAAAACTTAACGAAGAATATGTTGGATATGGAAAAGAAGTACTCGCACCTGCAAATGGAACTGTTGTAGAAGTTATAGATGGTGTTCGCGAAAATTCCCCCGGTGTCCGTAATCCTTACGCGATTATTGGAAATGCAATTGTAATTCAACATGCTACACGTGAATATTCAGTCCTCGCTTATCTTAAACCGGGGAGCATGCGAGTAAGAGTAGGAGATTCTGTCACACGCGGGCAAGTGATTGCTCTATGTGGGAATTCTGGAAACGCTACTGAACCTGTTATACACTATCATCTTCAAGATTCACCCTACCTACAGATTGCTAAAGGAGTGAAATTCTATTTTGAAAGAGTTTCAACTACTAAAGAAGGAAAACAGGAGCTGAAAAGAGTTCATCAGCCCGAAATTGGAGAGATTATAAGGGGAGAATAATATTCATTCGATATTCCTACAAATTCTATAATTGCACTTTGTTCTAATTTGATAGTTCGTGTCGTCCTGTCTTCATTTTTCCTTCTACAACCGCTACAACGAAATCTGTTTGCAAAGGTTTTAAAATAAAGTAATCAACACCCATCCGTAAACCTGCGTGTACAATCCGTGCATCACTTGGATTCGTCATCATAATAAATGGAGTGTGAACTAATGCATGAGTATTACGAATTTTACGGTAGAATTCAAAACCGTCCGGTTCTGGATTGGGGAAAATTACTTCACTCAGAATTAAATCTGGAACAATAGTATCGATAAGTCGAAATGCATCGCTAGGATATTGTGATAGTTTTACTTCATGGCCCTGGCTGTTCAACGCACGAGCAACAGAGATACGGTCGTTTTGATTGGGATCGATTATCAGTATCGTAGCATGTGTTGTATTTGTGTTCTTTGACTCAGAAAATTTCTTCTCTGCCATTCTCTGCTCTTCCTGTGTAATACCATATTTCTTTCGCATGATATCAAGTACTTCTTCTTCATTATCAGTAATAACGCCGTCTTGCCAAACCACTCGAAGTGCATCTAAGTATGCAGTAATTTTTATCTCCTTTTCTAGCTGTAGATGAGTCTCATCGGAAATTAAATACTGTTTACGGAATTGTTCAAGCATGGAGATTTCCCCGGGTGTGATAATCCCGTCAATCCAGCATTCCTTTAATATTTGGCGATACATGGATAATCCACCTGGCTCTTCATCTTTTATATGACCAAGGTTTCTATAAACTGTAGTTGTGCTTTCGTCTACAGAGCTTATTTTCGGATTATTTTTGGGAAGGTGGTGAATAGGAATTTCTACATTTTTGAACTGAGGATGTGAAGATGATGCACTCGAAGCTTCCTGTTGCATTAATAAATCAATCCGTTCTGAAAATGCTTGAGCATAATAATTTCTGGGATCAATTTTATACACTTTTGCAACAGCACCTAAGGCGCGCTGGTAATTTTTTTCTTTAATGAATTCTTCAGCAGAAGCAAGAAGTTGAGAGATTGTCTGCATTCGGTGTTCAATCAGCATTGCTGGTTCACCAAATGTTGTCTCATGTTCTCGTTGTGCCATGAGGCGAGTACGCTCAAGGAATGAACGTGTGTATAGATTTTTTGGATCGAGCTTATTAGCTTGTTCGATTTCTACAAGGGCATCATTAAATTTTTTTCGTCGAACAAGTTCATCTGCAGTGCGCAGGTGCTTTGCGACTCGCTCTTTCAGAGGGTCGACATGGACGTGTCGTTTGCCAAACATGTGGGAATTCTCCTCTTATTTTGATACACGGAGTTTCCCCTCAATGATTGCAAGAAGTGTGTCGGTGTCGAGTGGCTTCTTAAGGAAGTGGTCGACACCCAATCGATAACTTGCTTGAATAATTTTAATATCTGTTACAGAACTAACGAAAAAGAATGGAGTGTGTTTAAGAAGTGGATGTTCTCTCAATTTCATCAGAAAACCTATGCCATCCATAGCGGAATTTGGAAAGAGCATTTCAGAAAGAATCAAATTTGGTGTCTGTGTAATAAGTATTTGGAGCGCATCTTCGATCTTCTGAGCCATATAAATCGTAAATCCTTTTGTTTTCAACGCCTTTCCTACGTTGACAAGCGATTCGCGGTCTGTATCGACGAGGAGCACAATGCCTTTGGATTTGGATGCACGTTTAATTTCTTCAAACCGTTTCTCTGCTATAGATTGTTCCTGTTGCGTAATGTCGTATTTCATCCGCATTGACTGTAATGCTTTTTGCTCCATATCGGTAAGAACACCGTCTCGCCAGGCAATACGAAGAGCCTCTAGATACGCTTCAATTTTTATCTCACCCTCTACCTGTGAATGTTCCTCTTCAGTAATCCCGAACATATCACGCATTGCAGCCATTTCTTTTACTTCCTCTGGAGTTACTTTTCCATCTAACCAAACGTCTTTTAAAAGTTCCCGGTACATTTTAATGCTGCCACGATCCATTGGTGGGGGTTGTGCTGCATCCGCTTTAGCCGGTTGGATAATAGTTTTAAATATTTTTGCGCCCTCGTTGCTATCTTCAAGTAATAATGTATCAATGCGTTCAGAATATGCTTGTGCGTAATAATTCTTTGGATCTATTTTGTATACCTGTGCGACTTCTTCCAACGCGCGTTTATATTCGCGTTTATTGATGAATTCTTCCGCTGCCGAGAGGTGAAACGATATTTGTGCCATGCGCTCTTCTAAAGAGAGCTCCGGTGGAGTAGCTTGCTCAATCTCTTTCTCTTGAGAACGCTTTAGCATCAATTTGACTCGTTCCAGAAAGGAACGCGCATAATTGTTTTTTGGATCAAGCTCAAGGGCAGATTCGATTTCTTTTATTGCTTCCTCAAACCGCTGAAATCGAGTGAATTCATCCGCAGTACGTAGATGTTTCCCTATACGTTCTTTTAATATTTGCGGATCCAATTTCTTTTCGTCAGCCATTTTACTTCTTCTAATGCTTTATGAATCGGGTGATTTAGTTACTTTAACAAATTTGATATATTTTAATATTAGGATATTCTATTATGGTATACCATTACAATGTTGAAAAAGAACCTTAATCACCACAAGAATTCCCACTAAAAGTGTGCCACTAATATTGTGTTAATAGAATGTAAAGTAACATACTTTTAGTTTATGCTTATTATACTATTCTCCAAATAGACATACGGACTATAATCGAATTTTACACCTATATTATCCAAAATTAAAACTAAGCTTAAAATAATTGATAATTGATGGAAGTGCAACTTCAATGAGAAAGCTATAAACTTACCCAAATCCATCAGTAATTTATCGACTGCTTTGTGACGCTTCTTGATTTGTCCAAATTTAGGATTGTGGCACTGAAGAAAAAGTCTTTGGTTAGAATGTGTTTACATCTTATTTCTGCCTAAATAATCCTAATTGGACTACTATTAACGTTCCGAGTTCCGTATCAAGTTGACGTGTAGCGATTAATTGTAAACCTGAATTTGCGGAATACCATAATTTTGACGCAGAGCTTTTCGAAGATCCACGCAAAGGTACTTCTGTGAAATTATTGTCAGTGTGTAATGTTGACGAAGATGGTAAATTTCCCGCAATAATGGTTAAAGGATTTGTTCGATCTGGATTTAATGCAGTGATGAGTTTTAAACATTGACCTAGTTCATCGGGTGTTGCCTTTGCGGGGAGTTGAGAGCTTACGACAACTACTGATCGTACTCCAGCATCGATTGATGCTTGAATTGCTGCATCGAAATTTGCTGACTTCACCTTTTCAAAAGTTTCATTATAATGCGAAAGTATTGGATATGAACTGAAAATTGCGTTGCCCGTCTGACGTCCGGAAGCATTCATCATTTCTCCAAACACATTTCGCCAGTCGGTCTGTTTTGATAATTCTTCCACAAAATCTACACGAGTGCTTACTCCAGGGTATCGGGCAATTCCTTGCACTGCTAGAACTTCAATTTGTTCGCGTTTTAATATTTTCGATAAATCGGAGATATGTTTTCGCTCAATTCGTTTATTGAACGATGCAAGATCGATACTAGCAATTTGCAGTGATAATTCCGGTTTGCGTACGGTTTCACTCTTAGGTGGAGTAGAAGGGCAGCCACAAAAAAATTCAATGCATAGGCTAATGACAAAAAGTTGTAAGAAAAATGTATTTATTTTATTCATTGTTCAATTTTTGATGTATTATTAGAATTAGATCGTTTATTTGTCCAATTGTAAAGTACGTTTTCATAATTTTGAAAACAAAAGATTTTTTGAAAATACCCTGTTTATTATTTTATTCCTTACCATTTGAAGATGGAATTTTCCATCTTCCTGCAATCCTAGTTCCACATTTATGACAAGTATTGCCATGTAATCGATACTGTCTAACCTGAAAGCCTCGCCTTTCGATTAATAATTCGTTGCAGGAAGCGCAATAGGTGTTCTCGTACCGATGTGTCTGACCAGGACGATTTCCTGTGTATACATATTTTAATCCCTCGTTGTAACCGATTTCTGCCGCTTTTACAAGTGTGGATATTGGCGTGAATCGTTCTTCCGTCGTCATTTTATAATCCTGATGGTATGCTGTGACATGCCAAGGTATATTGCAGGAAATGGAGAAGATAAATCTTGCGATATCCCTTAATTCTTCAAGAGAGTCATTCATACCTGGAATAATCAGTGTAACAACTTCAATCCACTTCCCACGTTCGTGGAGATCTCTAATCGTATCGAGAACATTCTGAAGAACTCCTCCCACTTGTTGATAAGTCTTTTGCTGAAAAGCCTTAAGGTCAACTTTATAAAGATCGATCCACGGATTCAGGTAATCAAGTACCTCTGGTGTAGCATTTCCATTAGAAACGTAAGAAGTTACCAAACCCGCCCTCTTTGCATGTTTAAATACTTCAACAGACCACTCAGTTGTAATAAGCGGTTCATTGTAAGTACTGGTAATAATAGGAGCACCGTTTTCAATTGCAAGATTTACAATTTCTTGTGCATTAATTATTTGGATAGTAGAATTTGCATCTGGATCGCGTAAAGTTTGAGAGGTTATCCAATTCTGACAAAAGGAACAATGGTAATCACAACCCAGCATACCAAAACTTAGCGCTGTTGAACCTGGGTAAGCATGAAAGAAAGGTTTTTTTTCTATTGGATCTACTGCAATTCCAGAGACATATCCGAAAGGGACATATAATTTTCCATTCCTATTAAAACGAATTTTACAAATACCCTCACGGCTTGGTGGAATTTTGCATCGGTGTCCGCAAGAAAAACAAGTAATCCAATTATTCTCCAGGTTAGAATATAGCTTACCCTCGATTGTATGATCGGCAAGAATTTGTTTTAAAGTAACTTCTGACATTAGTATACCCCGCAGGTAAGGTACACTGATTGGGACGCGATGTCAAGAGGAGCAAAGAAACTGGAAATCGAACGAATATAAAAAGCAGTATTTTAATAATATTAAACGCTCGATACATAACTTTATACAATTGCTCTGATCGGCTAATATACTTAATGGATATGTCATCAAGTTTTCGTGTTCTGATATTATTTATCGTCAATCATTTCTAATAGGAATCAGAGAGAAATTATTCAAAGTCGTACCGTCAATCATAAACTTGCACAGGTATTCATATGGCTTCTCAATAAAATTGGTCTTTCTGTTCTTTGCTGCTAATATTAAGTTTATGAAAAGTCTGAGAAATCGAAAATTTGTTATGTATTTTGTTTTGCTTTTTCTTGAATGAATCTTTCAATTTCTTCAAGATGGGATATTGGCATAGAGTGCAGCATCGCTTTTATATTCATAGTTGACTCAGGGCGTCGTAAACTGCTCAATGGATGTCTGTCAGCATCTTCCACATATTTATTAGGGATCCATTCCAATAAATCGTTGGGCGTGCAGTCAAATTTTTCGCAATATCGTTCTAAATCTTTTAGTTTCATCGATTTCAAATTGCCAGCATTGATTCTTGATGCAGCACTTCTTTGAAATCCTTGTTCAACCAAATAAGAGAACGGTTTATCTATTCCCTTTGCATTGAAAATTCGTTGAAAATTGAATTTTAACATAATTGTATTCCTTTGTGACTATCTATTCTAAAATTATTAAAATCAATCTCATTAGTCAAGAATAAAATTAGTATTTATGAGACTAATATCTATTTTATTAATATATGAGGCACTTTCAATAATCTATTATTCATAATATTTAAAATATTATGCAAATATTTGCTATAAAATCATATTATACATAAATTATGCTCAATATACACGCATTGAGTGCTTAATATAGTGCATAATGTGCTTATTTTTCGAAACAATGGTCTCATTTATCGAGAATTAGTTACGTTAAATGCAACTTTTAAAGAAAAAGAGTAGTGTAGAAAGGATCATCTGATAATATGAGAGGGCAGATTCCTGAAATTTTTGCAAAAAACCGTCTTTTTGTAATATAACAAGATATTGAATTTATTACTATCAATATAAATGATTTTGTTCGATCTTGTTCATCGAAGGGATATTTAGTGTGTTTTTTCAATAATGTAAGATTTATTTCATGTGGCGTTATTAGTTTTATGAAAGTGTGAAAGATGCGAAGAGATAAAATCATCATTCTTACGTCGGTGTTGGTTGATGTACTAGGATTTGGTATTGTCATTCCTATTCTCCCGTTTTATGTTGGCGAGTTTGGTGCATCACCCACAACCATCACATTGATGTTTGCCACGTTTTCATTTTTTGCATTTCTAAGCGCTCCGGTGTTAGGCGGATTGTCAGATCGTATTGGTCGGCGCCCTGTTCTTATTCTGAGCATCACAACTACTGCACTGGGTTGGTTTGTATTTGCCAGTGCACAGTCTCTTTGGCAACTGTTTCTGGGTCGAATTATAGATGGGATGGCAGCTGGTAATTTTACTACCGCACAAAATTATATGGTCGATATTTCGAAGGATGAAAAGGAGCGAACACATAATCTTGGTATTGTTGGTGCAATGTTCGGAATTGGTTTTGTTCTTGGTCCGTTCATAGGAGGAATCTTAAGTAAGATATCACATGCATTTCCATTTTGGATTGCTGGTGCAATGGCCGCATGTAATGCTATTTCTGCTTTTTTCTTTTTACCTGAAACCCATAAAAATCGGAATATGCATAGCTCGATGAGCTTTAATCCATTCATTCCACTTATTCGAGCAGCGAAACACAAAGTTTTGCGTCCTTTGTATTTCTTTTGGTCTTTCTTTGCTTTTGCAATCGTATCAACACAATCAGTATTTGGTTTGTTTATGAAAGATGTGTTTGATTTTACTGCATTCCAAACCGGCATGCTTTTTACTATAACTGGGATTGTTATAGTTTTAAATCAAGTTCACTTATTGACAAAATTTTGGATGGTAAAATTCTCTCAGTCATCGCTTATTATTGTTATGCTTTTTGTTCTAGCCTCTTCTTCACTATTAGCAGCGACTGAAATACTTACATTGTTTTTTGTTGCATTAATATTCTCGGGTACCGGTCAGGCAGTACTTCGAGTGGTTATTACAAGTCAAGCAGCCGCCAAATCAGATCCGTCTCAGAAAGGAGAGACTTTAGGAATCCTTGCATCTTTAATGTCGGCTTATATGGTAATAGCTCCACTTCTATCGGGATTCATTTATGAAATCCATCCCTCATTTCCATTTCTAGTATCTGCGGCTCTATTGATTGTTGGAGGATTTTATTCAATACAGCAATTCAAAACAAGGTAGTAATAAAATTTAACAATTATAGCTTACTATTCTTCCTCTAATAAATCAGACTGTAATCGTGTTGACTGGAGAAAATTAATAGCTGATATAATTGTCATTAAATTTATTATCGGAAATATTTAGGTGAGTTTGGACAACAAATTTGGATTACACTAGAAATAAATCTTTAAATAATACCTAAATATGAATGATTTTTGCACCATCAAAACCATTAAATTTTGTTGATGAAGCTGTGCTATATGCACCAATATTCTCAGTATAGAGATAATCACCGACCTCTAAATCGCTTGGAAGCGCAACCCCCAATGTAATTTTATCAAAACTATCGCAAGTTGGACCAACGACAGCACAAATTTCTTGATAGCCATTTCGGAAGGAATGAAAATTGGGAATCCAATGATCGTACACTACTCCAGAAAACGTATGGTATACTCCATCATTTATGTGATAAAAAACCTTGCCATCTCTTCGTGCTTTTCCGATAATTTCCGAAACAAGTGTTGCCGCTGTAGCAACAATAAACCGTCCGGGTTCGGCAAGGATTTCAATATCTTTTGGGAAAAGACGGTTAAATTCTGAATTTAGAATGTCAGCAAGCTTCTTAAAATCTGGTACTTGTGGATCGTATGGAACAGGAAATCCACCACCGATATCGATAATATTCAGTTTGTATCCTTTTTTATGTGCGTCATTGAATATTTCTGATGTAATAGCCAGTGCTTCTGTGTAATTATCAAAATTTGTACACTGGCTACCCACATGAAAACTTATTCCCTCAACGGTTAAACCTACATCGTATGCGTGTTGTATTAATTTCGATGCATCAGCAGGATCTGCGCCAAATTTCGATGCCATTTCTACCTGAGAACCTGTATCAGGCACCTTGAGTCGTAATACTAGACCAGCTGTTTCTCAGTATTCCTTAATTTTTTTTACTTCTGCAATGTTATCATATGTTACCAAAGGTTTGTACTCTTTTATCTTGCTCAGAGTATCGCGATCCTTAATTGTATTAGAGAAGATAATTTTATCCCAGACAAAATGTTTTTTATCCTTTTCTTGAAAATTCATTATGTACTGGTATACTTGCATGAATTCATTATAGGACGCAACATCGAAACTTGAACCTTCTTTGAATAATGTCTCGATAATTTGTTGTGTTGAATTTGCCTTTACCGCATAATAACATTGAACGCGAGGGAGGTGTTTTTTAAATGTTCGATAATTCTCTCGGATAATATTATGGTCAAGAATGCAAAGAGGTGAACCGTGCTTTTTCGCCAATTTCAATAGATCGTTTTTTGTAGGCATATTTTTTAAGCAGGTAGTTTTTTAATAAGTGTTCGTAATTCTTCAACTTCTTTGTTATTCTCAAGATATGAACGGATAAGCTTTTGCCGTAGTTCCTCACCACGATCATACAAACGTCTTTGTTTTTTGGGTTTTGTAGTCTGTATGACATAGGCAACCATTAATGGAAACGCAACCGTGGAATCGATATATGCTGTAACAGTCTCATCAAGTTTTGTGGGATCGATTTTACCCCAACTTGCTGCCTCACTTGGTGGTGCACCAGAAAGTCCTCCAGTATCCGGACGAGCGTCTGTTATATTGATATCGTAATCTTGGCCAGCTTCAGGGATCATCAGTACTTCTTGAATTTGTGGTTCGGTTTGCAGCATGAAATTCTTTGGACTCCCACCACCAATAAGAATAACTCCAGTCTTACCATTTTCATATTTTTTTGAGTTAAGAATGATTGCTGTAGAATCGTTTACGTCAATGCTTGGATTAATTTTTAATTTGAATTTGTTCGACATGTCCGACGCTTCTGCGAGCAATTCTAAGCCCGCTACATTCATACCAATAGTAGAATCACCAGGTGACGAAGTAAAGACCGGAATGCCATTTCGATAAGCCGCACAGAGAATACTAACTTGACCTATATTATTCTTCTGCTCATACTCGTCAATAATTTTTCCGAGGTGATAATAATATTCACGAGTGCCCATTTCTTTCTGGAATTCTGGGCGGAGCATAATCTTGCGTAGAATTTTGTCTGTTTCCATCAAAACATCTTGATAATCAAACAAGATGTCGTATATGCGAGTGACACCTTTGTCTCGGAGATCAGCGTCGTCGACATTATGACTTCCTCTAAATAATGGCATGTTAAAGGCGAAGTGTAAATCATGGTACATGTTCGCACCAGTTGCGGTTAACCAGTCGACAAAGCCATGGTTCATCAAGGGAATGATTGTTGACGGCCCAAGACCGGCAGGTGTAAGCGCTCCTGCAATACTTAAGCCAATAGTTACATCTTCTTGTGAGTATTTTTCGCGTAGCAATTGGCACGCAGCACGTAATCTTCCACCGTTATAGGCATCCATATTATCGATAATATTCTCGATGGAGCTGCTCGTGGTAATTGGCTGTGGAAGTACTCTTTTTCCACTTAGATATTTTTCTTTACCTGAGCATTCATTCTTATGATGATTCATAGATTTACCTTTATACTGAATATTATTTGCCTTTTATCGTTTCCAATAAATCTGCTGCTTCTTTTCTAAAGTTGTCGTCATCCTCATCTTCTTTGGCGAGAGAGGAAATTTTATTCAGATGTTCCCTTGCTTTCGCATATTCACCTTCATCTATGTAGGCACGCGCACAATCGAGACGATACATAATGAATCCAGGTCTTAATTCTATAGACTTTTCATAGTTGATAATTGCATCGTCCATGCTTGCCCAACCAAGACCAAGTGGCCAGCGAACGATTTTTGGCTTTTCACATACTTTAGCATTTGTTCGTCCTAATAGATAGTACGCTGCAGGTGCAGTAACATCTAATGAAATAGCTTTTTCACAATCAGCTTTTACTTGTTTAACTAAACTTAAAGATTCCCAGATACCACGGAATAATGCTATTCGACCACTTGCAATTGCTCTTCGTATGAATCCCATAGCTCCTGTAGGATTAACTTGGACAGCTTGATTAGCATACTCAAGCGACTTTTCATAATGCTCAAGCTGGATCTTTTTCTCAGCGTCTGTCTTGTTTGAAAGGTGTTCACCAATATCAACATATGTTCGACTTAGTCGCCAAAGAATTTCATAATTATTTGGTGCAACTTTCGAAGCCGCAATAAACCTTTCAAGTGCCTTTTGATTATCAAAAGTCTTTTCAGAGAAATTATCTCCCTCAATTATCAGTTGAGTAACGCTGCTAGAATCGCTAGCAAGTCTTGGAGCAGATGTACCTGATTCCGGAATAACAAATCCGAGTAACATTGTGATAAAAAGAAAAATAGAGATTTGTTTCAAGGCAAGGCCCTCCTGAATTGTTGAATATTGAAGGAATCTTTGAAAAATGTGTGATTGGTCACAGTTATGAATTGCGTGCTTGAAGTTTTTTGATTTCATCGCGTAGATGGGCAGCTTTTTCGTAATCTTCTTTTGCAATTGCTTCATTTAATTGCTTTTCTAGTTGCTCAAGTTGTGTGAGCGGAGGTTTGGCACTTTCATTTTGATCAGATTTTAAGTTGGCGGGTGTTATCTTTTCGCTTTCCTCTCCTTCTGAAATAAACGATGCTTCTGCCATAACTTTTTCTGCTACGTAAATTGGTGCGCCGTATCGAACCGCAAGGGCAATTGCATCACTCGGGCGGGAATCAATTTCTTGTGCTTCTAAATTGAGTCGTGCAAAGAAAGTACCATCACGCAGTTCATTAATGCAAACATCGACCAATTCGCCACCCAATAGATCGAGAATATTCTTCATCAAATCATGTGTTAAAGGTCGGGGTGGTTTAATGCCTTCCATTTCAAGTGCAATAGACTGTGCCTCGAAGGCACCAATAAGAATTGGCAATCGACGGGACCCGTTTACCTCTTTTAAAATTAACGCGTATGCACCACCACTTGATTGGCTACTGGATAATCCTACAATATCGACTTGGATTCTGTCCTCTGTGGACATATTATCTTCCAGTAAGTTTTTGTATTTCTTTGGTTAATGCCGGAACAATTTCGAAGGCATCAGCAACAATACCATAGTCTGCTGATTGAAAAATTGGAGCATCTTTATCCTTATTAATTGCCACGATATATTTTGACGAGGACATCCCTGCTAAATGCTGAATTGCACCTGAGATAGCTACAGCTATGTATAACGACGGAGAGACAGTTTTACCTGTTTGGCCTACCTGTTCACTATGTGGACGCCATCCTGCATCTACAACGGCTCTCGAAGCACCAACTGCACCACCTAAAACCTGCGCGAGATCTTCGAGCATCTTGAAGTTTTCAGGTCCTTTCATTCCTCTGCCACCAGAAACAATAATATTTGCTTCGGCAACATCCAACTTTCCGGTTATTTGAGATGTTTCAACAACAATCGATGCGAAATCAGATTCGGTAAGAGGTATATCAACAACCTCACCATCTGATTGGGCACCCGTACTTGACCCTGCGGCAAACACATTAGGGCGTAGAGTGAAGATTTTTATTGCTGAATTAATTTTAATATCTGCTAATACTTTTCCAGCATACATCGGTCGAGTAGCTAAAATTTCACTTCCTTCAACCTTAAGTGATATACAATCAGCCGCAAGACCGGCTTCAAGCTTAATGGCAAGCCGCGGTGCACAGTCTTTTCCAAAAGCCGTCGCAGGAAGTAGAATGACAGAAACTTGTTCTTGCTTAGCTACCTCAGAAATGATTTTTGGATACGCTGTTGAAGAATACTTTTCTAATCGAGGTTGTTGCACTACAATTGTTTTAGATACTCCAAGTCCTTGTATTTCTCTCGACAGATCTTGAACCTTGTTGCCAATTACCAGAGCAATTACCTCTCCATTCAGTTGTTGTGCAATAGATTGCGCGGTATTTATTACTTCAAAAGACGATTTCTTGAGTTTATTATCGCGTTGTTCAATAACAGCTAAAAATTTCATTTCTTATATCTCCACATTCATTTCCATTATATGACCTTCGCTTCTTCATGAAGTAGTTTCACCAATTCAGAGACTGTGGTCACATCGGTACCGAGAATCTTTCCAGATTTCTTTGAAGGCGGCCTGTGCATAGTAATTATCTCGGTTTTTGGTTGAATTGCTACTGGCACTTTTTCCTCTATCGGCTTACTCTTTGCAGCCATAATTCCCTTCAAAGATGGATATCGTGGTTCGTTCAAACCTTTTTGTGCGGTAAATACTGCGGGGAGCGTGGTTTGGACTTTCTCTTTTCCTCCTTCAATTTCGCGTTCGGCAATCGCTGCACCATTAGAAATATCTAATTTCAATACTACAGAAACAGAAGGTAATCCAAGAATTTCTGCAACCATTGTTCCAACAGCAGCATCATCGACATCGACAGATTGTTTTCCAAAGAAAATGATGTCGGGTGAGATTTCTTTTAAATAGCCTGCTAAACCATGTGCTACGGTATAGGAATCACGTCTAGAATCGTCTTTAAGTAGAACAGCTTTATCGACGCCCATGGCTAAAGCCTTTCGCAGCGTTTCCTTGTGTGCATCTCCGCCGAGTGATATTGCAATAACTTCACCTGTGTATTTTTCTTTGAGTCTAAGACACTCCTCTATTGCAAATTCATCATATGGATTTAAAACAAAGGTTATACCGGTCTTGTCGATAGATTTCCCATCGCCAGCAATAGATATTTTTGCGGCAGTGTCTGGAACATGATTAATACATACTGCAAGTTTCATAGGATATTTCGTATTTATTGTTATTAATTATCCATTATTAGATAAATATACAATGGCCATCTACAATATCAAAGTATGAAAGTTTTTATCAACGGGCAAGATGTAATCAATACAATTGTGTCATGAATAAATCGTTAGGTTTGATGCTATCATTAGGCTATAGTATCTAGTAGATCTATTAAGAAGTGGAAGTCGTATCTAATACGACTTTTCAAATCATTTTATAGTTGTGAAATGATTGCAATGGCAACATTAAAAATTGTTACAATAATTCTGTTATCTTAAATAGTGAATTCTCCAAAAAGTAATGAAAGAATATCTATACTTAGAATTAGACATACGGTCTTTCTGTTTAATTAAAACACTAAACAGGCCACTAAAATATTTTTGGATTAAGTATTAGCGCCTTCCAAATAGCAGAAAAAATATCTTGCTTGATTTGAGGAAAGGGGGAGACAATAATCTATTTTTTTAGATTATTTTAGCCAGAGAAAAAATCGAAGAAAAGAAATATAGAACATATGGATTTTGGCTGATTTCCACTGAAAATGAGTAGAAATTACCTACATATGTGTCTATGTAAAAAAAAATAATGGTGAAGATAAAAAATACTTGACAATTTAGAAAATTTTCATCACCTTTATTTAGGTAAAGTATGAAAAAGCCGACTGCAAAAGAAATCGATGATCTGTACAATGCAATTCTCCAGTTAGATTCTTTGGATGAATGTCGAAAATTTTTCCGAGACCTGCTAACAGAATACGAAATTAAAGAGTTTGTAGAGCGTTGGAAAGCTGCGCGTATGTTAGCAAGCGGTATTCCATATACTCAGATTGAAGCCGAAACAGGATTAAGCACGCGTACAATTGCACGTGTTGGTCGTTGGTTGAGGAAGGGTAAAGGCGGGTATTCGATGATGTTAAAAAGAACAATGAAATAAATTTTTTTGAACAAATCACTTTATCACGATAAAGTATGATAGCAAAAAACGGAAGATTGAAAATTGCAATTCAACGAAACGGACGATTAACCGATGATTCTGTGTCGTTGTTAAGGACATGTGGATTCACATTTGAATATCAAAAACAAGGCCTTTATTCGTCATGTCAAAATTATGAACTCGACATATTGGCGATTAGAGACGACGACATACCAGAATATGTACAGGATGGTGTCGCAGATATTGGAATTGCGGGTGAGAATATCTTATTGGAAAGAAAAGCAAAAGTTCAAGTGTTAATCCCTTTAGGTTTTGGTGGTTGTAAGTTGATGATAAGTGTTCCGCAGAGGTCGAGAATTCGGAAAGTTAGCGATTTGCAGGGAAAACGTATTGGAACGACGTATCCTACTATACTAAAATCATTTCTAAATACTGAAAAAGTTAACGCTGAAATTATTAAGATAAGCGGATCGGTTGAATTGGCTCCAAGCTTAAATGTTGCAGATGCAATCTGTGATATTGTATCAACTGGCACAACCGCGAGAATGAGTGGATTGAGAACATTTTGTACAGTAATGGAATCACAAGCAGTCCTTGTCGCAAATAAGAATGCGATGAATGACAGGAAGAAAAGAACACTTATCGATAGATTAATGATACGTGTTCGTGGATCGCAAGAAGCTCGTGGAAAAAGATATTTAATGATGAATGCACCTGCTGAATCAGTTACAAAATTAAGGCGAGTAATTCCAAGCTTAAAAAGTCCGACAGTTGTTCCGCTGGCTCAAACGGGGATGGTGGCAATACATTCGGTGGTCGCAGAAGATGTATTTTGGGATGTTATGGAAAAATTAAAGAAAGCAGGAGCGAGTGATATTATTGTTGTTCCGATCGAAACGATTATAAGATGAATATTCTTTTAGAGAAACAAATATCATCAGAAGAACGTCGAGATCTACTCCGTCGACCGAATCAAGAAGGAATAGCTACAAAAGAAACTGTACAAAAGATGTGTCTCGACGTTAAACAACGAGGAGATGTCGCAGTTAGGGAATATTGTAAGAAATTTGATGGTATTAGTGTGTTAGATTTCAAAATTTCAACTGAGAAAATTAAAACTGCAAAGAATAATCTACCAGTTGAATTTATGAAAGCGGTCAGTATTGCAAAAAAAAATATTAACAAATTCCATAAATCACAACGATCGCATCAAAAACATGTTGCCACCAAAGAAGGCGTCGAATGCTGGCGTGAAACTCGATCTATTGAGCGTGTAGGATTATATATTCCAGCTGGCTCTGCTCCGTTACCTTCAACTGTTCTTATGCTTGGAATTCCGGCAATACTTGCGGGGTGCAGGCAAATTATTTTGTGTTCGCCTCCACGAACCAATGGCTCAGTAGATCCCTATGTAATGGCAACCGCAGATGCAATTGGTTTAAATGACGTTTTCCAGGTAGGAGGTGTTCAAGCAATTGCCGCTTTGGCTTATGGAACAAAAACAATTCCTAAGGTTGATAAGATATTTGGACCTGGAAATAAATTTGTTACAGCAGCAAAACAATATGTCTCGACTGATCCAGATGGTGCATCAATAGATTTGCTTGCCGGACCATCAGAGTTATTGATTCTTGCGGATAAGTCAGCTCGACCAGAAATCGTTGCTTATGATTTAATTTCACAAGCAGAGCATGACGCAGACGCACAATCGATTTTGGTTACTCCTGATGAAGATTTTGCTATTTCTGTCCAATCGGATATATCTAAA